>Ga0111189_1031_pt1 | contig 15965 bp, 16 predicted proteins | sample DeeMarSWOR324_28_FD_80357 | JGI IMG/M metagenome (GOLD analysis project Ga0111189, IMG submission 80357) | Planctomycetes bacterium SM23_32 | reverse complement strand
GGGCAGAGGGCAAGGAACAGGTTCATCGGGCTGGTGATGGCAGCGCCGGATTCCCTGGCGGCGTGCAGGTAGGGGCTGGTGCGCGGCACGGCGGGGTTGGCCACGACCAGCTCCGCCCCGACAAAGTCCGCCGCGACGTGCTCGCCCAGCCGGTAGGTGACGGGCAGCCCCTCCAGCCGCGCCAGGGCGGGCGCCAGCCGGCCGGCCGGCTTCAGATCGGTCACGGTGACGCGGGCGCCCCGTGCCGCCAGGAACCGCACGGCCCCCTCGCCGCCCCCGAACAGCCCGAGCCCCATCACGGTCACGCGCAGCCCGCAGAGGGCCTCTATCACCCGCTGCTGCACGGACAGGGAACAGAGCGCTACCGGCGCCGTCTCGGGCTGCACAGCCATCTCGCCTCCTCAGTGGGTGCTCGCCGGCGGCTCAGGCCGCAGCACACCGGCCGCAATGACGGGGAGCCCCTCGTAGTGCATGGCGATGAAGTCCGTCAGGCACTGCGCTGTCTCCGTGGCGGTGACCTTCATTGCGAAGCCCTTGTGGAAGTTGCGCGGGTTGGGGCCGAACGGCGTATTGCAGAAGTGCCGCCGACGGTCCACGAATTCCATCACCAGCCGGCCCGATTCCGGTTCGATCAGGTGGCCTTCGATCTGGAGGTCCGTAGCGCCGGCCTGCAGGAAGATGAGCATGTAGCTGAGGTAGCGCAGCAGGCCCGAGCCGGTGTGGAACCGGGTGATCATGCCCTCCATCAGCAGCACGTCGTCCCCGAGCGGGCCCACGCCGTCCGTGCCTGGGGGGCCGAGGGCTACGATGTCGAACTTGCCGAGCTGTTGGAGCTTACTCTTCAGGATGACACGGAAGAACGTGGCAAAGCCAAGGGCCTCCTCGCGGGACTCGATCCAGCCCCGGCCCACGCCCACGTCCCCGACGACGATGCCCCGGTAGCGGCTGAACGAGGTGGCATCGGGCACGTAAGCGAGCGAGAGCATGGGGTCGTAGCCGTCGCTCATGCGCTCGTAGGAGGTCACGTACTCATACGTCTGGATGGGGGCGGGATAGTGGCAACCAGCCCCCCAGAGAAGGAGGGCCAGCACGGGCAGCAGTGGCCATCCGGCGGCGGCACAGCTCTTGTCGGGCGGTCCCATCGGCGGAGGTCGTCTGGAGGATCTCGGGGCCCCGCGACGCTGCTCGCAAGCCCTTACCACGAAGGCTTGTTGACCCAGACGACTATCTCCGCTCGCCTGTTCTTCCGGCGCCCGGCCTCGGTCTTATTGGACGCGACGGGACGAGTCTCGCCGCATCCGGTCGTCTTGAAACGCGAGGGATCGAACCCATGGGCCTGCGTCATGTAGCGCACCACGCTCAAGGCCCGCGCCACCGAGAGGTCCCAGTTCGACTTGTAGCCCGAGTAACGGATGGGCACGTTGTCGGTGTGCCCCTTGACCTCGATGGCGGCGGCGGGGTACTGGGCCCTGATGCTGCGGGCCGCCGCGTCGAGTGCCGCCTTGCCTTCCCGGCTCAGGTCGGCCTTGCCGGAGGCGAAGAGCACCTCGCTGAGGATGGTGAACGTCACCGCGTCGCCCTGGGCGGTCACCTCGATGCTGGAGGGCACTCCGGCCGGCACGTTGGCCTGGAGCGGCTTCGGCTGCTCGCTGCGCGCCTTCTCATAGGCCTGAAGGAGGGCCTTCTGCTGGGCCTTCTCCCGCTCGATGGCGGACTCCAGTTCGACCATCTTGGTGTCCCGGGCGTTCAACTGCCTGGTCAGCTCATTGATGGTCTCCTCGTCGGCGACCGCCTCACCGGTCTGCTCCGGTCCGTAGTAGCGGTCCGCCGCTATGGCCCCGGCCGCCGCGCCCAGACCCAGCCCGGCCAGCGCGCCCGGGCCGCTGCCCACGCTGGCCACGTAGTGCCCAACCGTGGCTCCCGCCGCCGCGCCGCCCGCTCCGCCGGCCGCCGTGCCCTTCTGCACCGTCGTGCATCCGAACGCAACCACAAGACCCACCACCAGGACCGCCGTCAAGGACTGCCTGCTCATAGACCTCCTCCTCCCGTTGCGCGCACAGCGTGACCCTATCTACCCGTACAAAGGGTGACTCTAAAGAATGCCGCAACGGCGTTTCAAGACGTGGCCGCAGGGGCTGCCGGGCGCCGTTCGGGGCGCGCCCCGGCGCCCCCGGGAGGGCGCGTTCCGGCGGGCGGGCAGGCGGTCGCATCCAATGGACGGGAAAGCACTTATGGCCCTGAAGGCGCGGCCATCAGCCACCGCGACGCCGCCCCCGTCGGGAGCCGGTGCCCCGGAAATCGCCGGGGGGAAAAAACGGCGCCGGCCGCCGCGAATCCGCCGGGGCGCCGGCGCGTATGGGCAGGGCGTGTCAACAGAGGGGGAAGCGCACGCGATGCGCCGGCTCCGGCGACGCCGTGTCGCCCACGGGTCTAGCTGCCGAGGTACTCGAGCAACGACACGACCGCCGGGCCGAGGATGACCACGAATATGGCCGGGAAGATGCAGAAGACCAGGGGGAAGAGCAGCTTCACCGAGGTCTTGGCGGCGCGCTCCTCGGCCTCCTGGCGCCTCTTCTGACGCAGGGACTCGGAGTGGATGCGCAGGGAGTTGCCCAGGTTCGTGCCGAACTTGGCGGCCTGGTTGATGCGCGCCGTGAGGGCCTCCACCTCGTCGCAGCCGCTGCGCAGCGCGAGGTTGCGCAGGCACTCCTGGCGCGGCTTGCCGGCCGAGATCTCCAGGTTCAGCAGTTGCAGCTCCTGGCTCAGCTCGGGGGCTACGTCGGCCATCTCGTTGCTGATGCGCACCAGCGCAGCGTCCAGGCCCAGCCCGGACTCCACGCACACGATGAGCAGGTCCAGCGCGTCGGGCAGTGAGAGCCGGATGCGCTCGATGCGCTTGCGCGCCTTGGAGCGCAGCCACATGATGGGCGCCATCAGCCCGAAGACGAGGGCGATCGTGCCCGCCATGAACATGTTGCGGTAGTCGATGCGGACGCCCATGTGGTTTGCCCGCCACATGAAGAAGGCGGCCGCCGCCGCCGGCAGCGCCAGGGCGAGGGCGAACTTGGCGCCCAGGAAGATCTCTACGGCGCCCTTCTCGCGGATGCCGGCGTGCACGAGCAACTCCTGCACCTGGCTCTGAGAGGTGTCGCCCAGACGCCAGAGCGCGCCCAGCGGCCGGGCGATCCTCACCGTCCAGGGCTCGCCGGCAGGCCGCTTGCGGCGCCGCCGCTTCTGCGTGGCGACGGGGGGGGCGGAGGTCACCTCCTTGCGGCGGCCCACTGCCCAGCGGTCTGTTCCCCTGGCGCCGGAGCGCCGCTGGACCAGCACGCCAACGACGACAAACACGCCCATCACGCCGCCGAAAACGCTGGCAAGGATCAGTATGTCGGTCGTGCTCATTGTCACACCTTGATGTTGACGATCCTGGCAATCAGGAGGACGCCGATCAGCTGCAGCCCGAGCGCCGCCGCGACCAGCCACCGGCCCGTCGTCGTGGTGAAGAGCTGCTGCATGTAGTCGGGGTTGGCCGAGTACAGGAAGGCGCAGAGCGCCAGCGGCAGAACGCCCACGATCAGGCCGCTGAGCCGCCCCTGCGCGGTGAGCGTCTTGACCTGCCCCAGGATGCGGAACCTCTCGCGGATCGTCTTCTGCAGGCCGTCCAGCACCTCGGAGAGGTTGCCGCCCGTCTCCTTCTGTATCATCAGCGCCGTGCAGAGGAAGCGCACGTCGGGCGTGTTGACGCGCGCCATCAGGTTCTGCATGGCCACGTTGAAGTCCACCCCGAAGCCCATCTCATCGGAGAGTATCTTGAACTCGTCGCTCACCGGGTCGGGCATCTCGTCGGCCACGTTCTGGATGGCGGCGTTCAGCGACTGGCCGGCCTTCACGCTGCTGGAGAGCAGGTCGAGCGCGTCGGGAAGCTGCGCGTTGAACTTCTTGATGCGCACCCTCACCTTGAAGTAGACGTAGATGAAGGGCACCCCGCCCATGACCAGGCCGAACAGCGTGGCCAGCAGGGGGTCGAACTGCCTGCGCCACAGCATGGCGACCGCCACGCCCATGGCAGCCAGCACGCCGGAGAGCATCACGAAGCTGGCCACCGATATAGGCATCTGGGCCTGCAGGAGCATGCCGTCCAGCTTGTCGGCCCAGTTCGTCTTCTTCAGGGCCTTGTCCACGGCGGGTATGTCGCTGTAGGCCTTCCTTTTGATCGCCTCTTTGCGCTGCTGGCGCTTCGCCAGCTCGCGCTCGCGGGTCTCGGCCAGCGCGTCGCCCAGCTCGTACTTCTTGATCAGCTTCACGCCGGTCAGTCGGCTCCCGACGCGCTCTTTGACGCCTCCACGCTGGCTGATCAGGAGCCAGACGCCGCAGACGGCGAACAGCACCGAGAAGAACACCAGGGCCAGGATGACGATCTGCATGGTCTGTCCCCTCCCCGCGCGCGGGGTTCGGGCGGCTCACCTGGCCGGCATGAAGAGGGCCGGGTTCAGCTTGATGCCCGTGGCCCGAAGCCGGTCAACAAAGCGCGGCTGCACGCCGGTGGCGGCGTGGTCGCCGATTGACACGCCCTCGCTGCTGACGCCCTTGCGCTCGTAGCGGAAGATGTCCTGCATGGTGACCACTTCGCCTTCCATGCCGAGCACTTCGGTGAAGTAGCTCAACTTCCTTGTGCCGTCGGGCAGCCGCTGCACCTGGACGATCACGTCCAGGGCGCTGGAGATCTGCTGGCGCACGGCGGCCTGGGGCAGATCGTGGCCGCCCATGGCCACCATCGTCTCCAGGCGGCTCAGGGCGTCGCGCGGCGAGTTGGCGTGGATGGTGCACATCGAGCCGTCGTGGCCCGTGTTCATGGCCTGGAGCATGTCCAGCGCCTCACGCCCGCGCACCTCGCCCAGGATGATGCGGTCCGGCCGCATGCGCAGGCTGTTGATCAGCAGCTCGTACTGCGTCACCTCGCCCTTGCCTTCGATGTTGGGCGGGCGCGTCTCGAGCCGCACCACGTGAGGCTGCTGCAACTGGAGCTCCGCGCTGTCCTCGATGGTGACGATCCGCTCGCTGTGGCCGATGTAGCCGCTCATGATGTTGAGCATGGTCGTCTTGCCCGCGCCCGTGCCGCCGCTGATGAGGATGTTCAGGCGCGCCGACACGCAGGCCCCGCAGACCTCGGCGATCTCCCCGGTCACGGTGCCGTAGTCCAGCAGGTCGTCCATGCTCAGGGCGTCCGTGCGGAACTTGCGGATGGAGAGCACCGGGTAGTCCACCGCGAGCGGCGGGATAATGGCGTTCACGCGCGAGCCGTCCGGCAGGCGCGCGTCGCACATGGGCGAGCTCTCGTCTATGTGCCGCCCCACCGTCGAGACGATCCGGTCCATCACGTGCCGCAGGTGGCCGTCGTCTTTGAACTCCACGTCCGTCAGGTAGAGCTTGCCGCTCTGCTCGACGTAGACCTGCTTGGCGCCGTTGACCAGGATGTCGCTGATGGTGGGGTCGTTCAGCAGAGGTTCCAGCGGGCCGAACCCCAGCACTTCGTCCACCATCTCCTGGATGAACTGGTCGCGCTCGCGCTTGTTGAACGTGACGGCGGACTGGTCGAGCAGCCGGGCCACCACGACGCGTATCTGCTCCTTGACCTCTTGCTCCTTCAGTTCGCTCAGGATGGTCAGGTCCAGCGCGTCGAGCAGCTTGCGGTGGATCTTGCGCTTGAGGTCCTGGTATGCCTCGCGCCCGAGCGAGACCTTCTGCTTCTGCACGGTGTACTCGACCTCGGCCTTGGGCTTGGCCCTGGGCTTCGGTTGGGCCTCTTTGGGCTTCTGGGCCACTGCTTCGCCGACCGGTGTCGGGTCGTCGCCGCGGAGCTTCTTGATCCTGTCCCTCAGGTTGCTCATTTCTCACCTTCCTTGCGCGATGGCGGGCAGCTCTTCGCTGCAGCGGTGCGCAGCCCGCCGGCGGCTACCGCACCCAGCTGAACAGGCCGCGCTTCTTCTTGGGTCTGACGGAAGGGGCGAGCCCCACGGTGTGCTGGGCCAGCGCCATGAGGCTGTGGGCGGCCGGACTCTCGGCGTCCGCCGCCTCCAGCATCTGCCCCGAGTTAAGGGACGTGATCACGACCTGTGAGTCGTAAGGGATCAGCCAGAACAGCGGCAGCTTCACGTGCTCGACCACCTCGTCGAGGCTCACCTGGTCGCTGTCATAGAAGCGGTTGATGATCAGCTTCAGCTTGTCCGGCTTGTACTCCAGCTCGTGGAACACCTCCACGGCCTGGATGGTGTTGCGGATGGCCGGCAGCACCATGTCGCAGACCAGGAAGATCTCGTCGGCCTCGTCCAGCCCTACCAGCGAGCAGTCGTCCACCGAGTGCGGCATGTCCAGCACGGTGTGGGTGTAGCTCTTGCGGCAGGTCTGGATGACGCCGCGCAGGTCCCACGGGTCCACGCCCTCCAGCTCCTGCAGCGACAGGGGCGAGGGCAGCACGGCACAGCCGCTCGCGTGGGTGCTCATGAAGCTGCTGAGCAAGTTCTCGTCCAGCCGTTCGTGCTCGTGGGCCGCGTCGGCCAGCGTGTGGGAGAACTCCCGCACGTCCATCACGAGGGCCACCGAACCGAACTGCAGGTTCATGTCCATGATGCACGCCGCGTGGGGCGTTTGCAGGCAGGCGGCCATGCCGGCCGCCAGGTTACAGGCTATGGTGGTGACGCCGGTGCCGCCCGAAGCGCTGAAGACAGCCGTGACCTTGCCTTGGGTCTGGCTGGCTATGCCCTTGCGGCGGAACAGGCCGTCCATGGCCTTCGCCAGCTCGTCGCGGTCTATGGGGAACTCCAGGAACTCGTCGCTGCCGGCCCGCATGCAGGAGACCAGCAGGCGCTGGGTGGGCTCCTTGCTCACCACGACGATGCCCACGTCGCCCGGCATGTTGCTGATGGTGTCTATGCTCTTCAGGGCCGGGTCGTTGGGCGTGTCCACCCCCACGACAACGGCCGCGGGCTGCTCCTCGCGCACGCGGTTCGGGGCGTCCCGCAGGTCGGCAATGGCCACCAGCTCCAGGTCCGAATCATAGCTCTGAAAGGCCTGGATGATCTCCTGGCAGTATTGCTCGTTGGGGTGAAGCACGAATATGGTCACGTCAGCCATGGGCCGACCTTCCGTTGCCTCTGTGGGCAGCGTCGCACGCCGGGGGCGGCCTACGCGCCGGCGCCGCCGGCAGCGGCGACCTTCTGCGTCAGCTCCTCCATCCCCGGATGCTCGGGGAATGCCTTCTTCATCTCTTGCAGCTTGGCGCGGGCCTGGTCCAGGTTCCGCCGCTTCAAGTGCGCCTCCAGCACCTGCGTGTCCACCTGGAACTGCGTGGTGACATCGTTGAGCCTGTGGCCGTAGTCCCGGAGGGCGGCCCGGGGGGCCGGCACGCCTTCGCCCAGCGCGAAGTCCCTGTCGCTGAACGTCTCGAGCGTGGCCAGCAGTTCCTCGGCCCGCGGCAGGTTGCCGTGCGTCAGCGCGGCGTCCAGGTCGCTCAGCAGGGACTGATAGCGCATCTGCTCGCGGTGAACGGCCAGCGCCTCGGTTGTTGCCTGGCGCAGTTGGCGCACCCTGTCGCGCACGTCGGTCACGTCGCCAAAGTCCTTCTCGACCGTGTCGAGCCACTTGGTGGCAGCGGCGAAGTCCTTCTCCTCCTCCAGGGCGCGCCTGGCCTTATCGCAGTAGGCCTTGGCCAGCAGGGCCCGACAGCTGGCCGCCTCTCTGCCGGCCTCGGCGCTGAGGTCTTCCACCCCGGGATACTTGGTGGCGGCCTCGGTCAGGACCGTAAGGGCCCGCTCGTAGTCCTGCTTCTGCATCAGGGCACGGCCCTGCTCCAGCAGCGTGAGCGCTTCCTTGCGCCTGGCCTCCTGCTCGGAGCGCCGGTCAACCAGCAGCGGCCCCTCGATCTGCGGGTCGCTCGCCGGCACCAGGATGAACCGGCTGGCGAGCTTCGCTCTGAGGAACTCGATCTGGTCGGCCTTCTTGATCAGCAGGAACACGGTAGGTTCGGGATCCTTGGCCTCCACAGGGCGCCCCTGGGCGTCCAGGTTCCCCAAGGCGTAGATGCGCACCGAGCGCATGAGGACGGTCGGCGTGTCGCCCTCCATCTGGAGGACGTCCACCTTGAGCCCGGCCCGCAGCTGGCCGCTGTTGACATCGTCGGGGTCGATCCTGATGCGCTCGTAGACCATGTCAGGAGGGACGAACTCGTCGTCGGGCAAGACCTGCGATTCGAGTATCGGTTCGTGCTTGACAAACGAGGTGTTCGCCCGCATCTGGCGGGTGGTGACGTAGTCATGCTCGGTGATGCCGCCGGCGGGGGTCAGGTTCTTCGGCCAGTCTTCCACGAACATGACGTTGGCGTTCGCGCCCATCCCGTTGAGCACAAGCGGTTCCCCGTACCGGATGTCGCGCATTGCCAGCAGCAGGGGCACGGATTCGCGCCGAGGGCCGCCGGACCGGACGCGGGACAGGGCCTGCTGGACGCTGAAGGCCGCGGCGCCCGCACAGAGCACGCCGGCGACGATGATGAACAACGGCCTCTTGCTCCTCACGGCTCCAACCCCTTTCGGGCACACCATCCTCTCAGCAGACCAGGGACCTCCCAACCCAGACCCACCGCCCGCGCGGCCCTGTCACGCGGGGGCTATTCCCGCCGAAACACGCAACGTCCTCTCAGCTGCACGGTCCCGCTGAAGCCGGGCAGGATGCTGCCGCTGAGGACGACGAAGTTGTGGTTGACCGTCACGTGCACCCTGTCGCCCTCAAGTGCTTCCGCCAGGCCACCTGTCCGCTCGACGTCGTCCGGGTCGTACGCCACCACCGTCGTCGTCCAACCGCCCGACAGGCCGACGGCGTTGAGGAAGTCGTCTACGACGGCCGTCACGTCGGCCTCCACCTTCTCCGGCAGAGCACCCACGCGGGCACCGGCCCGCGCGGCGTTCGCCAGAAGGTGCAGGTCGTAGTAGGCCCGGCCAAACTCGATGGCGCCGAACAACATGAGCACAAGCACGGGCAGGACCAGCGCAAACTCAACGATGGCCTGGCCCGATCGGCCGTGCATTCTCATCAAGCCCTCTCCACGCTTCATCTCGGTGACCTGTGTCGCTTTCGGACGCTGTCTGGATTGGTCGCCGGTCGCCGCTGCGCGGGCGCAACCCCTCCGTGCCGCCTAAAGCACGGTCGAACCGCCCTGTGCGTTCCGACAAGGGCTGCGCAATGCCCGCGTCGGCAACCACGCGCGATCGTTAAAGAGCAAAACGGATGCCAACTGGCGCCCCGGGCCTCCGCTGGCCAGGCCCGCATCGCAAGGACAACGCAGCTAAGCCTTTAGCACCTCTTCGCCCCGTGGGACGCGGATGGCGCCGTTTCATTCTTTCACATGCACCAGGGCCCATCCGGCAATAGCCACCATCTATAGTAGCAAAACGCTTCCGCTCGTTGCAACACCGAAAGCCTCCCGGCCGGGGGCCCCGGGGGCGGCCGCAAACCGTCTCACGCAGCCCCTGCTCGGCCTCCCGGCTCCCTTGACAACCCCGGCCAGGCCCCGGGCCGCAAGAGGCGGTCGCTTGGCGCCCAAAGCGCCGTGTGCTCTAATGGCCCGTCGGGCATGGCTCACCGGGAGGACCCCATGGGGGACTACGTCAAGTTCCTGGGCACCGCCGGCGCGCGGTTCGTCATGGCCAGGCAACTGCGCTATTCCGCCGGGACGTTCCTGTGCCTCCAGGGCCAGCGCATCATGCTCGATCCCGGGCCGGGCACCCTCCTGCGCTGCGCCCGGTGCCGGCCTCCCATAGACGCCACCACGCTGGACGCCGTGGTCCTGACGCACTCTCACATTGACCATTCCGGCGACGTCAACGCCGTGCTCGACGCCATGACGGCCGGCGGCTTCCAGCCGCGCGGGCGGCTGTTCGCGCCAGCCGAGTGCCTGGACGGTCCCGACGCCGTCGTGCTGGGCTACCTGCGAGGTCATCTGGACGGGATCACCGTGCTGGGGCCTTCTGCGGTCTACGCGCTCGGGCCCGTAGGCTTCCGCACCTCCGTGCGCCACCGTCATCCGGCCGAAACGTACGGTCTGAAGTTCAACAGCGACGCGGGCGTCGTCGCCTTCCTCGTGGACACCGAGTACTTCGACGGCCTGGCCGATGCTTACGAAGAAGCCGACGTGCTCGTCATCAGCGTCGTGCGCCAAAAGCCCCATCCCAGCGGCAGCGTCATGCACCTGAGCGTAGACGACGCACGGCGCGTCATCCAGCAGGTCCGCCCGCGGCAAACCGTCCTGACGCATTTCGGGATGACGATGCTCACGGCCGACCCGCGCCGCATAGCCGACCAGTTGAGCGCTGAACTTGGACTCGATGTCGCGGCCGCCTACGACGGCATGGCGCTGGAACTGCGCGAACCGTAACGACCCCTTGCCCAGAGCGGGATATGCCGGGAGTGCCGCCGTCATCCGGGAGCCTGAATCCCCGTGCCGGCCCTCCCCGCTACGGCCGCACCGGCAACCGGTACGGCATGTCCTTGCACACCTTCCGAACCACCTTGCGCGCCAGCGCCTGCTCCTGCGGCGTGAGCGCATGTCCGGCCACGCCGCCCAGAACCGCGCCGGCTATGCCGCCGACGATGGCGCCGGTCCTGTCGCCCCCCATGGCGGCGCCGGCCGCCCCGCCGACGGCTGCCCCGGCCACGGTCGCGAGCGTCTTCCCCGTGCCCCCCGACCCGAAGCCGCTCCACAGCAGGCTGGCGTCCTCAACGTCGAGCATCTTGGCCGTCATGGCCAACTGCTCATGACCGGTGGTAACGTTGACGACGAGGATGGCGTCCACGTTCAGTATCCGCCCGGCCCGGGCGGCGCCTTCGGGGCTGGTCAGGTCGGATCGCTGGAAGTCCTGCTCCGCCAGCAGGGCCGCCACCTGCTTTCGCTCCACGGGGCCGTAGCCGCGCACAAGGAGTTCCATCCCGAAGAAGTCGGCAATCTGGTTCCTGGCCGCCTCGCCCCTCACGGCGCCCTCGACCTCGACAACGGCGACCTGGTCCACCTGCCCGAAGTCGTAGCCCGGCTTGACGAAGCTCTCGCCCGACGCACAACCCGCCGCAAACAACACCACCGTCGCACACGCGAGCCCCACTGACGCCCTCATCTCTTCTCTCCCCGTCGGAGCCTTGCCGGATCGGCCGGCTCACATATGTATACCGCGTGCGCGGCCGGACGTCAAGCAGTCAGCAGGGCGGCCTGCTTCGTTTGGCGCGCGACAAGCAGCCCCTTACAATCGGCTGAGGCACACCCCTCGAGGAGCCGCACAATGCCGAATGTCAAGAACATCTTCCTGACCGGCCGGCCGGGAGTCGGCAAGACCACGGTGATCCTGCGCGTCGTCGAACTCCTCGACTTCGACGTGGGCGGCTTCACCACGCGCGAGATGCGCCGGGACGGCGGGCGCATCGGCTTCCGCATCGAAGACCTGGAGGGCAACGGCGCCGTGATGGCCCACGTGCACACGCCCAGCCCGCTCAAGGTGGGCAGGTACGGCGTGGACGCCGGGGCCGTGGAGCTGGTCGGCGTCCGGGCGGTGCGGCAAGCCGTCGCCATGGGCCGGCCCGTCATCGTGGACGAAGCCGGCCGCATGGAACTGGCCGTGCCGGCCTTCGTGCGCGCGCTCCAGACCGCCCTCGACGCGCCCGCACCCGTCCTGGGCACCATGCACAGGCGGCGCGACCCGGTGACGAACGCCATTCGCGCGCGGGCGGACACGACCGTCATCGAGGTGACCCGGGCCAATCGCGACGAGCTGCCGGGGCGACTGAGCGGCATGCTCAGGGATGCACTCGGCCGACCGGACGCCTCATGAGCCGCCCTCCTCGAGCGCGCGGCGCACGTCGTCCGCCACGACGTCCAGCAGCTCCTCGTCCAGCGGCCGCCGGCTGATCCGCCCGCTGCGCACGAGGAACAGGGCCAGTTCCAGGTCGCCCGCGACGCGGCCGCAGGCCCGCGCCGCCAGCGCGTAGAGCGCCAGTTGGGGCCAATAGCGCGCCTCGACGCTCGCCCGGTTGGCCGCGATCACGCGGTCCGTCTTGTAGTCCAGCACCACGGTGCGGTCGGGCAACTCCAGCAACAGGTCAATGCTGCCTTCCAGCAAGACGTCCGTCTCGTCCGCGCAGACCGGCAGCCGGCCGAGCGGCACGGCGAAGGTCACCTCCCTGGCGGCGACTTCGGCCCCTGCGAGCAGTGCGCGGAACTCCCCGTTCTGGAGGGCGGCCATGGCCAGCTGGGCCGCCTGATCCGCCGCATCGCCGTCCATGCCCAGCCGGTCCGCCTGAACGACGGCCAGGCCGGCCACGAGTTCCGCCGTGCCCTCCCCCACCGGATCGAGGGGCCTCGACGGCGCTGGGCAGCACGAAGCGCCGCCCCGCCGACGCAGCGGCCACCAGCGCCTCGTGACGCTCCTGCCAGCGCCCGCGCTCTTCCAGGAGCGGCGCCACCTCCTCCCTCGCCTCGGCGGCCGACCGGGCCGGCCCTATGCCCACCTCCATCTCGGCCAGCCACGGCCTGATGTCCAGGTAACGGACGCCGTCCCGCTCCTTGCCAAAGGGGACCTCTGCCGGCCCTGCCAGGCAGCCGGAGTCCATCAGCAGCTTCTGCAAGCTCTCCCTGTCCCCTCGCCGCCACCAGTAGAGGGGCAGCACGAGCAGCCGCCGGGCCCGCGTGCAGGCCACGTAGAGGAGGCGGCGCACCTCGGCGAGCTGATTGCCCCGCTCGCGCTCGGCGAGCCGCTCGTAGCCTTCGCTGCGCAGCCCGCGCCCCAGTGCCAGCGCGGCGCTGCCGTCCTGCCTGTCGAGCACGAGGGGGCCGACCTTCTCGACCTGGCCGAAGTCCCGCCCCAGGTCCGGCAGCACGACGGCGCCGAACTGGAGGCCCTTTGACTTGTGCATGGTCATCAGCAGAACGAAGTCGTCCCCCGGCTCGACCGTGCTGGACTCCTCCTCGGGCAGCTCGGCTTCCTGGACCGCGCTCAGGTGGCGGACCACGGCGCTGAAGTTGCCGGTCGCCCGGCCGAGCTGGCGCAGTTGATTGGACAGCTTGCGCAGGTTGGCCACGCGCTGGGCGCCGGCCGGCTTGAGCAGGAAGGCCTGCGGCGCGCGCGTCGCCGCAAAGACCTCGCGCAGCAGGACGTGCGGCAGCGCGCGATTGCGCCGGGCGTGCCAGTCGGCCAGCATGCCCATCGCCTCCCCCACCGGCCCCGACCTGACGTCCGTCAGCAGGTAGTTCCATCGCCCCCCGCGCTCGCGGTAGCGGAACAGCTCCTCGTCGCTGAGGCCGAAGTAGGAGCTGCGCAGCGCGCCGACGACGGCGGCCTCGTTCAGCGGGTCGTCCACGGCCTGAAGCAGCGCCAGCGTCTCGGCCACCTGCTCGCGCCGGTAGAAGTGCTTGCCGCCGACCACCCGGTAGGGTATCCGGCGGGCGTCGAGTGCGTCCTCGTAGTAGCCCACGTCGGTGAGCGAGCGGAAGAGGAGCGCGAAGTCGCCGTAGCGGCAGGCGCCCGCCTCGCCGGTGAGCTGCTCGATCGCGCGCGCGATGAAGTGGGCCTCGTGGCGCCGGGCGTCGCCGGCGTGCCAGCCCTTCTCAGCCGTCGGCAGCCCGGGCGGCGCGCAGAGCGCCAGCACGGGCGCCGCGCTCGCCTCAGGCGGCCGTTCGGGCGGCTGCAGAGCCACGTGCGGGGCCTGGTAGACCCCCTCGGGCACCGGCTGCCCCAGCACGTGCTCGAAAAGGCGGTTGAACCAGGCCAGCAGCGGCCCCGTTGAGCGGAAGTTGCAGGAGACCTGCCGGGTGCGGTCCTCGCCGAACCGGCCCGCCGCGAACAGCCCCTTGAACTCGTCGTATACCTGCACGTCGGCCCGCCGGAACCGGTAGATGGACTGCTTGGGGTCGCCCACGGCGAACAGTTTGCCTTCGGCCAGCCGCACCTGGCCCATCGCCTGCGCCGCGCCGGTCGCCTCGTCCTCGCACAGGTAGGCTATCAGCTCCGCCTGGAGCGGATCCGTGTCCTGAAACTCGTCCACGAAGAAGGCGTCGAAGCGGCGCTGGAAGTAGCGCCGCACGGCGAGATTGCGCCTCAAGACCCGGGCGCTCAGCACCAACAGGTCCTGGAAGTCCAGCTCCGAGCGGCGCCGCTTGACCTCCCCGAAGTGCTCTACGAACCCCGCCAGCCACCCGAAGACGTCCGCCGCCAGATGAGCGCCCAGGTCAACGGCCGCGGCGTTGAGCCCTGCGAGGAGGCGTTCCGCCCGATCGCGCTCGTCCCGGTCAATGCTCTTCAGCGCCTCCTCCACAGGAACGCCGGCCACGGCGTAGGCGAGGCGGCGGGCGCTCCGTTCGTCGTCGGCCGCCGCCAGCTCGGCTGTCAAGCGCCGCAGCAGGCGCGATTGCTCGTTGCCGTCGCCCTTCATGTAGTCGGCCATGACGGCGGCGGCCTCGGGCGCCATGCGGCGCACGTCGTCGAGCGCCTGCTGCCGGGAGCGGCCCGGGCGGGCCATGGCGAACAGCCCCGGCTCGAGCGCTTCCGGCGCCCCGGCCAGGGCGAACGCCGCCTGCTTACCCCGGCCCGCAGCGCTTCCACCAGCACATCGGGCGCCTCGGCCACGGCGGCCGTCATCCAGTCCTGCCAGGCGCGTTCGATCAGCACGTGCCGGGGCGTCTCGTCGAGCACCGTGAACTCGGGGTCCACGCCGGCCTCGGCGGCCTTCTCCCGCAGCAAGTGCGCGCAGAAGGCGTGAATGGTGCAGACGTGGGCCCGGTCCAGCTCCTCGACGGCTTCCTGCACGCGGCCCCGTTCGGCATCGCTCAGGCCGCCCCTGTGCAGCGCCGCCGTCAGTCCGGCGCGGACGCGGCTCTCCAGTTCGCCGGCCGCCTTCTCGGTGAACGTGATGGCCACGGTCCGGGCAAGGCGGATGCGGCCGTCGAGCACGGCCTGCAGGATGCGGTCCACGATCAGGGTGGTCTTGCCGGTGCCGGCGGCGGCCTCGACGAGCATCGTCCTGTCCGTCGAAGCGATCACCTCGCGGCGCACGGCGGCGTCCGCAGCGGTCGGCAGTCTCTCGCCCCCGGGCTCACGATCACGCATGGCAGGCCGCCACTACAGGTCCTTGATCATCGCAATCTCGTCGCAGTCGGGGAAGCGGGGGCAGTTCAGGCAGTCGGCCCACACCTTGTGCGGCAGTTCCTCTTTCGCATAGCGGGCGAAGCCGAACCGCTCGAAGAACCCGGGCAGGTAAGTGAGCACGAAGACGCGCCTCATCCCGAGCTGCCGTGCCTCCTCTAGGCAGCTCTCCACCAGCGCGGACCCGATGCCCTGCCGCTGTGCGCCCTCCCGGACGGCCAGGCTGCGCACCTCGCCCAGCCCCTGCCAGCTGATGTGCAGGGCGGCGCAGCCCACCACCTCCCCCTCTTCGCGGCGGACGAAGAAGTCCCGCAGCGACTCATAGACGTCGTTCAGCGAACGCGGCAGCATGAGCTGACGCTCGGCGTAGTAGTTGACCAGCGCCAGTATCTGGGGCGCGTCGTCTATGTGGGCCTTCTCAACCACTGCTTTCCCTTTCGAGCAGCTGGAGCCGGCTCAGCGCCACCAGTCCCCGCAGGGCGGACTCGGCCGTCCGCAGGCGGATGACGTTGCTCCCCGGTCCCTCGCGGAACCCGCCGACCGGACCGTCCGGGTCGCGCAGGTAGTAGGCGTTCTCCGGTAGGAACTGAAGCTGCATCAGGTAGGCGGCCGCCCGCTGCGCCGCTACGAGGTTTGCCTCCGCGTCCACGTCCATCATACACGCCGTGGCGAACACCACAAGGTCGTCGGCGGTCTGGCCGGCGGCCGGGGGCAACCTGCCCAGCGTGCCGCCTACTACGTCGGCGGCCGGCGCATCGGCGGCGGTGAGCTGCCAGCGACGCCGTGCCGCCGCGA
>Ga0111189_1035_pt1 | contig 16276 bp, 12 predicted proteins | sample DeeMarSWOR324_28_FD_80357 | JGI IMG/M metagenome (GOLD analysis project Ga0111189, IMG submission 80357) | Planctomycetes bacterium SM23_32 | reverse complement strand
CCCGGCCGACCACATGCGCGCGCCCGTCTGCTGGTGGCGGCCGGGCTGGGTGCGGCAGCGGCCGCCCTGGTCCGCGCTTACCTGCCGGCCGCGCGGTCCCTGGCATACGCCGGCGCCGACCTGGGCCTCTGCTTCGCTCTGGGCGCGGCCGTCTTCGTTGCCATGTTCGGGCCGTCGGGCAGGAGCCGAACCGGGCTCGCGCTGGCTGCGCTGGGGTGCGTGCTGATCTCGCTGCTGTGCGGTTACTCGTTCTTCTTCTATCCCGACCTTGCTTTCAGCGAATCGGCGCTCCTGCAGACGGCGCCGGCCGTGCTCACGCCGGGCCGCGTCTTTCCGGCGTGGATCCTGGCGTTGCTTCTGGGGCTGGCCTCCGGGCCGGCGTGGGCGGAACGGCGAGGCATGGCCGGGTCGCTGATGGCGGCGGCCGCGGGGGCGGCGGCATCCGGGCTGCTGGCGGACCGCTATGCGGCTGCGTACGCGTTGCCGGCCGTGCTGGCCCTGGCAGCCGTGGCGCCCATGTGCCTGGCGGGCCGCGGCCGGGCTGAGGCAGGGACCAGGGCGCTGCTGGCTGCCGTGCTCCTGGCGGCGGCAGGAGGTGTGGCGTGGTGCCTCGTGGTTGAGCCGCACCTGGGCTTCCGGCCGGTCAGACGCCGGGCTGAGGAGCACCTGCGGGGCGCTCTGCCCGGCGGTGCAGCGTCTTCTGTGAGGGTGACCGATGCGAAGCTGGGGCCGGCCGGGCTCACCGTCGTCGTGGAAGCGGGCGCCGCGCGGGCCGAGTTCCGCAACGGCAATCTGGCGGCCCTTAGCGTGCCGGGACGGGACGCCCTGGCGCCGGTGGAGCTCGGGACCGTTCTGGGGACGGCGTTCGCCGGTTCGGCTCGGCGCGTGGCCGTCATACGGCCGGCCTTGAGGGGTGCCCCTTCGGCCGCGCGCCGTGCGGCGGGCGACGCGGAGGTGGCGGCCGTCAACCTGTGGGGAGTGGCCCCGCAGACGAGGTCTGACGTCATCGTCTGCGGGCCCGGCCCCCTCTCCGCTGCGGGCGGCCCCCTTGGAGTCGTGAGTCGAGAGGGCCTGGCCCGCGTGCGAGGGCTGCTCGCGGCGGACGGCGCCTTCGTGCTCTGCCTGCCGGCCGGGTGCGTGGAGCTGGAAGCCCTCCGGGGCGCGCTGGCCACCGTTGGCGAGGCGTTCCCGTCCGTTGACGCATTCGCCCAGGGCCGCGACCTGGTCCTTGTGGCAGGCTCGGCGCGGGCGGTCTCGTTCGCGCGCCTGGCGGCGGGGCAGCGCCGCGTGGACGGCGACGTGCTTTGGGATCCACTGGAGCTGATCGTCGCCTTCGCGGCGGGCCGGGACGACGTTGCTGCGTTGGCTGAAGGGGTCGCTCCGTACCGGCTGTCGCATCCGCGCCGGCCCCCTGTGCTGGCGCGCGACCTGGCGGCGCCCCCCAGGGCGGCGCCGCTGGCGGCGGCGCTCCAGTACCGTTTGAGGGGGCCGGAGCGGCTGACGGAACGCCTCTCCTTCGTGAGCGAGACGGGGCGGCTGGTGGGCTTGAGAGGACTGGCGGGCGCGTATGCCGAGCGCACGCGTGCGGCCCTGACGGAGCTGGGCGGCGCGGGGCCCCGGCAGCAGCAGGAGCTGTTCGACCTGCTGCGCACGCCGCTGGTGCGGCTGGACCTCTTCGCGCCGGCCAGCCAGGAGCATGCAGTCAGGGTCGCCGCCGCACTGCGGGCGTTCGGCGTGCCGGAGGCTGCCGTGGAGGTGCTGCGCAAGGCTGTCGAGCAGGGGCAGGGCAGCTTCGCCGTGCACTTCGAGCTGGGCGAGACGCTGGCCGGGCTCGAGCGGACGGGCGAGGCCCTGGGGCATTACCGCGCGGCCCTGGTCCACGAGCCGGATTCCCAGGCCGCCCAGGACCGGGTGGCCGTCCTGCTGCGCAGCATGGGGCAGAACCGCGAGGCGGCCCAGATCATGGAGGCTATCCTGAAGCGGAACCCCGATAGCGTGCCGACCCTCCTGGCTCTGGCGCGCCTCTACGCCGGGCCGCTGGACCGGCCCGAGCGCGGCGCCGAGCTTGCGCTGCGCGTGCTGGACCTCCAGCCCGACAACGCCGAGGCGCGCGAGCTGCTGGCCTTCAGCCGCCAGGCGGCCGGCCCCCCATGAAGGGATCGGGCATTCGCGTCGGCCTTGCGCCCTTGACCGGGCGTATGCTCTAATAGGCGCGTTTCGGTGAGAAACTTCGCCAGTCGGGGGACCCGGCGGTGATCGGCGGCAAGACTGTCTCCGGCTTCGTGATCACGTACAACGAAGAGCAGAACATCGCCGATTGCCTCGAGACGATCAAGTGGGCCGATGAGCTGATCATCGTGGACTCCTACAGCCAGGACGCCACGGTCGGGATTGCCCGTCGCTACACCGACAAGATCATCCAGCGGGAGTTCCCGGGCTACGTGGCCCAGACGAGGTTCGCGTTCGAGCAGACGAGCGGCGATTGGGTGGTATGGCTCGACGCCGACGAACGGCTCACGCCCGAGGCCCTGGAGGAGGCCAGCCAGTTCCTGCAGATGCCGGACGCGGGCGGATATGACGGGTTTGCCTTCCGGCGGAAGACGTTCTTCCTGGGCCGCTGGGTGACGCACGGCAGGTGGTATCCGCAGTACAGACTGCGCCTGGTGCGCCGGGACGCGGCCGCCATAGCGGGCCGTGAGCCGCACCCCAACGCGGTGGTCGTGGGGCGGACCAAACGGCTGAAGGGCGAAATACTGCACCACAGCTACTCGGGCGGTATGCTGGACTACGTTGTGCGTTCGGCCCGCATGGCCGAGGCCGGTGCCAGGGAGCGGTTCGAGCGCGGCGAGGGGGCCTCGATGGCGCGGCTCCTGCTGGAGCCCCCGCTGGCCTTCCTGGACAGCTACTTGCTGAGGCTGGGTCTGCTGGACGGCCTGGCGGGCTTTGCGGTGGCGGTCGGGGCGGCGTACCACAAGTTCATCCGCAGCATCAGGTTGTGGGAACTGGAGCGCGAAGCCGAAGCCGGGGCGCCAGGCGGCGAGGAGCAGGAGCCGGCTGCCTGAGGCGGGCGGCCGGGGGCGGGGCCCACCCAGGGGAGCATCAGGAATGACGAAGAGGCCGCCATGAGGGTAAGTTCCATCCTGAAGGGGCCGAGACGCGTGCGGCGGGTGGCCCACATCGCGCGCAAGGGGGCCTCCCACGGGCTGGGCTTCCTCATCAGCCGGTTGGACTTGCAGCGGCACCTGCCGGCGTGGCTGCGCATTCCGCGGCGGATGGGCGAGCTCAGGCCCGAAGACCTGGCGGCGCGGCTGGCTTCGGTGCTGGAGGAGCTGGGGCCGACCTTCGTCAAGTTCGGCCAGATGCTGTCCACCCGGCCTGACATCCTGCCGGCCGAGTACATCCGCGAGCTGGAGCGCATCTGCCACCACGTGGCGCCCTTCTCGGCGGAGGTGAGCAAGGCGATCCTCCGGGAGGAACTGGGCGCGCCGGTGGAGGAGCTGTTCCGCGAGTTCGGCGATGAACCCCGTGCCAGCGGGTCCATCGCGCAGATACACGACGCGGTGCTGCCGGACGGCACACCGGTGGTGGTCAAGGTCCGCCGCCCGCGCATTGAGCGCGTCATCGAGGACGACGTGGCGATCCTGACCTTCCTGGCCGCGCAGGCTGACCGGGTGGAGGAGTTCGAGCCCCTGCGGCTGCCGATGCTGGTGGACGAGTTCGCCCGGGGGATCACCCGTGAGCTGGACTTCGTGGCGGAGGCCGCCTACACGCACCGCTTCCAGGGCAGCTTCGAGGACGACGACCGCGTCGAGATACCGCGCGTCTACTGGGACTACACGACGCAGCGCGTGCTAACCATGAGGCGCCTCGAAGGCGTGCACCTGAGCGCTGTGCTGGCGAACGAGGCGGCGGCGGTCAACAGGGGCGCCATCGCCCAGACGGTGATGGACCTCTACCTGAAGCAGTTCTTCACGCTGGGCTTCTTCCACGGCGACCCGCACCCGGGCAACATCCTGATCACGGAGCGCGGGCGCGTGGGCCTGTTGGACTTCGGGCTGGTGGGGCGGGTCAGTCCCCGGCTGCGCCGCGAGCTGGCCGTGTGCGTGATGGCGCTGGGCAACGGCCAGCTCGAACTGGTGGCCGAGGTGCTGAGCGAGATCGGGCGCGTGCCCGACCAGGGCGACTCCGAGGAGCTGCGCGAGGAGCTGGTGGGCCTGCTGGAGCGGCACAGCAGTGTGCCGCTGGAGAAGCTCAACTTCCAGGACACCTTCCAGGACGTGATGAACGTCGTGCGGCGGTATCGCATGGAGGTGCCGCGCGACTTCGTGCTGATGGGCAGGGCGCTGGTGGCGATCAGCGGAGCGGTGACACAGCTTGACCCGGCCTTGAACGTGGCCGCGTTGGCGGAGCCTTACGGCGCCAGACTGCTGCGGGACCGGCTTACTCCCGCCAGCGTCAAGCGGAGCCTCACATCCGGCGGCTATCACCTGGGCGCGCTGGTGAGCGACGGGCCCCGGGAGGTGAGGCGTTTCCTGCAGAAGCTGCAGCGGGGGCTCTTCGAGTTCACCATCCGGCACGAGGGCTTCGAGAAGGGGTTGACCGAGCTCGACCAGACGGGCAACCGCCTGTCGGTGAGCATCATCCTGGCCGCCATCATCATCGCCTCGGCCACGCTGCTGAGCGCGGAGATCGGCGCGGTCAATCTGCTCGGGTGGGACGTGAGCTTGCTGGGCCTGGCGGGGCTGCTGTTCGGGCTCATCCTGGGCATCTGGCTGGTAGTGGGCATAATGCGGTCGCGGCGGCTTTAGACAGCCGCGCGGCCGGGCTTAGGGAGGACGTCAACATGGCCGACTACTTCGAGAGGGTCGTGACGGACGGATGGGAGAACGTCAGCGAGGACGCCTACGAGCTGAGCAGCGAGAACTTCCTCGGCTACGACGGCCCCTCCTGGCACATCAGCAACTACACGCTCACCGGCGGCAAGCAGCAGGGCGTGGAGCTGGTGGAGATAGACAACGGCTGCATGACGGTGCTCGTGGTGCCGACCCGGGGGATGGGCGTGCTGGAAGCGTTCACCGACGAGGTGTCCCTGGGCTGGAGTAGCCCGGTGCGCCAGGTCGTTCACCCCTCCTTCGTTGAGGCGGGCGCGGCCGGCGGCTTGGGCTGGCTGACCGGCTTCAACGAGCTGATATGCCGGTGCGGCCTTTCCTATCACGGCGCCCCCGGAGAGGACGTGCTGCCCGGCGTGGCGGGCATGCAGAAGCGCGTGACGCTGCCCCTGCACGGCACCATCGCCAACACGCCCGCCATGCGGGTGGCCGTCCGCGTTCAGCTCCAGGAGCCCTATGAGCTGTCCGTGGTCGGCGAGGTGCCCGACACGCGGATGTTCGGGCCGTCGTTCTCGATGCTGTCCACCATCTCCACTGTGCCCGGCTCGCGGGAGTTCGCCGTGCAGGACGTGATTACGAACCTGGGGGCGATGCCGACGGAGATGGAGCTCCTCTATCACTGCAACTACGGCCCGCCCTTGCTCGGGGAGGGGGCGCGCCTGCTGGCCGCCGCCAGTTTCGTGGCCCCGCGCGACAAGCGGGCCCAGGAGGACATGGCCACCTGGGACACCTACGGGCCGCCTGAGCCGGGGTTTGCCGAGCAGTGCTACTTCCTGCGCATGCACGCCGACGACGGCGGGCAGACGATGGTCGCGCTGGCCGACCCCGAGGAAGAGACCGCTGCCACGATCCGCTACTCGGTGGAAGAGCTGCCGGCTTTCACCATCTGGAGGAACACGGCGGCCGACTGCGAGGGCTACGTCACCGGGCTGGAGCCCGGCACCGACTACCCGAACCCCCGCCTGTTTGAGCGCCAGAAGGGGCGCGTCATCGAGCTGGCGCCCGAGGCAACCTACCGGACCAGGCTCGTCTTCGGCCTGGTGGACAGCGAGGAGGAGGTGGCGGCCGTCAGGCAGGAGATCGCCGCCCTGAGCGAGGGCAAGGACTGCGTCGTTCGCGAGGCACCGGACCCGGACTACTGCCCCTGAACACGGAGCGCATGGAGGACCGATGTTCACGCGGCTGCGCCAGACGATCGAGGAGATCAGGTGGGAGGACGCGGCGGACCCGTCCTTCTGGGTGGGCTTTGTGCGCCGGCAGGTGCGGCTCTACTTCTACATCCTCCGCGAGCTGGTGCGCAACCGTTGCCCGCAGCAGGCGGCGGCGCTGACGTTCACGACGCTGCTGTCGCTGGTGCCCCTGTTTGCCGTGGCATTCTCGTTCTTCCGCGGTTTCGCGGCGCTAGAGGGCCTGGAGAACCGGGCGCAGGATGCCATCTTCCGCGGGATACTGGCCGGGCCGCTGCTGGAGAGGCAGGCCCGGGCAGAGGGCCAGGAGGGCCGTTTCGCGGGGGAGGGGGCGGCCCTGGCGGGTATGTCGCCGCAGGAGCTGCTGGCCGAGGCGGACCGCCGTGCGCGCTCACGGGCCGTCGCCCCGACGCTCCAGCTCTATCTGCGTGCGCTGGCTGCGGGCGCAGACGCGGCCGCCGTCCGCGAGGGGATGAGCACGCTGCGCCTCTCGGCGGCCGGCCCCCTCCGGCCGGCCTTTGGGCAACTGGAACGGCAGGCTTGGCTGCGGTACTTCGAGGCGGCCGGCCTGGAGCCGGAGGCCGCCGGAGGCGGTGACGCAACGGGCCGCGAGGCCCGGGAGCGCTATGAGGCGGCGCAGGCTGCCCGGGCGGTCGGCGACTACGCTGCGGCCATCGAGGCGCTCCAGGCCGCCGAGAGGGCCGGCTACCCTCCGGTGAAGACGCGGGAGGCGGTTGCGCAGAACCACGCCGACCTGGGCGACCGGCTCGTGCAGGACGGGGCGCTTGAAGAGGCCGTGCGGCACTATCGCACGGCCCTGCTGTGCCGTTGCGACGCACTGCTGCTGGCGAGCCGGGCGGTTGGGGAGGAGGAACTGGCCGAGCAGGCGGCTCACCATGATGGCACGCTGGGGCGTCTGGGCCAGGCGCGGCTCACGCTGGGCAAACGCAGCGCCGAAGCCTACCAGGAGCTCAAGGAGCGCGGCGACGCCGAGGCGCCGCAGGCGCTGGCCGATGCGCTGGGCCATCTCCAGGCGGCCGCTGCCACACTTCAGCACTCCAGCGAGGCCTATTACGCGCTGGGCACGCTCTACGCGTCGGCCGGGCGTCCGCAGGAGGCGGCCGAGGCCTACAAGGCCGCCTTCGAGAGGAGCCGCGAGGTGGCCGCCCGGGGCATCAGCCTGGCCGTGGTTGACTACATCCGCATCTTCATCGAGAAGGTCGGCCGGGCCGAGATCGGCATCGCGGGCATCCTGTTCCTGCTGGTGACGGCCACCATGCTGCTGAACACGATCGAGCGCACGCTCAACCAGATCTGGAAGGTGGCCGAGCGCCGGCCGTTCTGGATCAAGTTCACCTCGTTCTGCACGCTGATCTGGCTGGGGCCGGCGCTGATTGGCGCATCCCTGTGGGCGCAGGAGCGGCTCGGCGGCTACATCGAGGGCGCTCTGGGCGAGATGCTTGTCCTCGGCCAGTTCGTGCGCGTGCTGACGGGGCTCGGCGAGCACGTGCTGCCCCTGGTGACCACGTGGCTGGTCCTGGTCGCGCTCTACAAGTTCCTCCCTCATACGCGCGTGCGCTTCAAGAGCGTGGCCTGGGGCGCGCTGCTGGGCGCCGTCCTGCTGCACGGGGCGCGACCGCTCTTCAGCCTCTACGTGCTCAAGGCCGTCCGCTACCAGCGGATCTACGGCTCGCTGGGGGCCATACCCGTCTTCCTGCTCTGGGTCTGGCTGCTGTGGCTCATTGTGCTCTTCGGGGCCGAGGTCGCGTTCACGATCCAGAACGTGGGCCTGCTGCGCTATCGGGACAAGCTCCACCAGCTCTCCAGCGTGTTCATTGACCGCTATCTGGCGGCGCGCATCATGATGTACGTGGCCAGGGAGTTCTGGGAGACCGGCGAGCCGGTCAGGGCGCACCGGCTGGCCGAGATCCTGCAGATCACCCCGGAGGAGGCGGCCGACGCGGCGGGTCGGCTCGTGCGGCTCGGGCTGCTCACGCCGGTCGGGGCCGAGCGCGACGAGTTCCATCCCGCCCGCGACCTCTCGAAGCTGAAGCTCAGCGAAGTGCTGAGCATAACGGACCGCTTCCGGGCCGAGTCCCGATCCGGACGCCCCGAGGACAAGCCTTACGAGGACAAACTGGAGGCAGCGTTCCGCTCTTCGATCCGCGCCCAGGAAGAGGCCCTGGAGGAGATGACGTTCCGAGAGCTGCTCCAGCAGTGCGAGCGGGACCGCAGCAAGTGGCCGAAGAACTCCCCCTCCCAGTGACCCCTTCTGGCCGTTCGGACGCCCGCCGGTCACCTCAGATAGCCGAATGACTCGGTTGGGTGGTCGGTGCGGTCCGGCTGACGGTTGAGGAACTGCTGAACGTAGGGATTCGGGCTGCCGCGGATCTGCTCCGGGGTGCCGAGCTCGACGAGCTTGTTGTCGCGGAAGATGGCGATCCGGTCCGCGATGTGCATGCTGCTGGCTATGTCGTGTGCCACCACCACCATGGTGGCCCTGTAGATGTCGCGGATGCGCAGTATCAGGGCGTCAATGCCTGCGCCGATGATGGGGTCGAGCCCGGTGGTGGGCTCGTCGAGGAAGAGGATGGTGGGGTCGAGGGCGAGGGCACGGGCCAGGCCGGCCCGCTTCCTCATGCCGCCGCTCAGCGCGGAGGGCATCAGGCCCTCAATGCCCGGCAGCCCCACCTGCTGAAGCTTCAGCTTCACCACGATGTCAACGACGGGCTCGGCCAGCTTCGTGTGCTCGCGCAGCGGGAAGGCCACGTTCTCGCCGACCGTCATGCTGTTGAACAGGCCGCCGCTCTGGAACAGCACGCCCACCGAACGGCAGAAGGCGCGGTAGTCCTCCTCGCTCATGTGCGCCACATCAATGCCGTTGATCTTCACGTCCCCGCTGATAGGCTTCTGGAGCCCTATCAGGTGCTTCAGGAAGGTGGACTTGCCGCAGCCGCTCTGGCCCATGATGACGACGATCTCGCGCGCCTCGACCGACAGGGAGATGCCGTCCAGCACGACAGTCCCGTCGTAGCCGGCCACAAGGTCGCGCACTTCGATCATGGCGTCTGCCCGATCCCGCCCCTCAGAAGGCTCCGAACACCGCGCCTGCAAGGCTGATGACCGGTGACTGCTCCCTGTAGGTGTCCACGATGCCCTGCACGCTATCTATGAGGGCCGTCAGCTTCTTGTAGGCCTCCTCGTCGTGCACCAGCTTGCCGACCGTGCCCGTGCCCTCCGCCAGGGCCTTGGTGAACTCGTTGAGGTCGTCCAGCGAGGCGTCCAGCTTCACATAGACCTCGTCGCTCTCCAGCAGCTTGCCGAGGGTGTTCTCGCCCTGCGCTATCTTGTCCGTGACCTCCTTCAGGTTGGCTGCCGCGTCATTGGCCTCGGAGGCCAGCGCGCGCAGGTCGTCGGCCATCTCGGGGTCCTGGAGCAGCCTGGAGACGACGCCTTCGCCCTCTTTGAAGAGCTTGGCGACGTCGTTGACGGTGCCGATGGACTCGTCAAGTTTGGCGTAGAGCTCGTCGCTCTCCAGCAGCTTGCCCAGCGTGCCTTCGCCGGAGCGCAGGTCGTCGGCGAGCTGCCGCAGATGGTGGGTGAGTTCCTTTGTGTCGGAGACGATGCTTTCCAGGTCTGCGGCCATCTGGTCGTCCATGACGAGCTTGCCCAGCGCGCCCTCACCATCTCTGAGGCGGGCCGAGGCTTCGCCCAGGTCTGTGGCCATCCGGTCCAGCTTGTCGAAGAACTCCTCGTCCTGCAACAGGCGCCCCAGCGCGCCCTTGCCCTCACGGAGGTCGCTCGTGATGGCGCTGACGTCCTCGAAGGCCTTGCTGATCTCCCGCAAGGTGACCTTGGACTGCTCGATGACCTCGGTGACGCTGGGCGCCACTTCGGTGCGCTTGATCTGGTCGCCGTCGCGCAGCTCGGCCGCCTCGGGGTCGCCGCGCTCTATGGCCACGTAGCTGCCTCCGAAGACGCTGGTCATCTTGATGCTGGCCTGGTCGTCCGCCCGGACGACCACTCCCTGGCGGAGCCACAGCGTGGCGCGAACGGGGAACTGGGTGGCGGCCTCCGTGCTGATTTGCAGGTCCTCCACCGTGCCCACGACGACGCCCGCCATGCGAACCACGTCCCCTCTGTCCAGCGTGTGGACCACGGGGAAGTGGGCCGTGAGCCGATACCCGTGCCCGACGTGGAATTGCCAGTTCTTCACGTAGAAGGTGGCCAGGCCGAACACAAACAGCGCTCCCAGCAGCAGCATGCCCACCAGCACCTTGCGTGTCATCGTCCTCCTCCTTGCTGCGACGCGCCCAACTACCTGCACCGGCCGTCGAGCCCGCCTACGGGCTCAGAGGGCCAGCAGGATGCGGCTGATGAAGTAGTCTGCCACCAGGATGGCCAGGAGGCTGTGCACTACGCTGGCGGTGGTGCTCTTGCCCACGCCCTCCGCGCCGCCGGTGGTCCTGAAGCCGTGGTAGCAGCCCGTCACGGCGATGATGCCGCCGAAGACGACCGCCTTGATCAGCGACCGCGCCATCTCCTTGAACTCCAGGTACTGGAAGAAGACGCGGAAGAACTCGCTCGGCGCAACCCGCACCGAGACCCACGCCATGCCGGCCCCGCCCATCATCGCGGCGAAGTCCGCGTAGACAACCAGCGCGGGCAGCATCAACGCGCAGGCCAGCAGGCGGGGGGCCGCCAGGTAGGCCTCGGGCTTGACGCCCATCACCTGCAGCGCGTCTATCTCCTCGGAGACCTTCATCGTGCCGATCTCGGCCGCGTAGGCGCTGCCGATGCGTCCGGCCAGGATGAACGCCGTGAAGACCGGGCCGAACTCCCACACCACGGCCAGACCCGTCAGGCCGATGTACTTCTCCTGGTTGAACCGCGAGAGCTGGTCGCCCCCGTAGAGGACCAGAATCAGCCCGACGAAAAGGCCGAACACCCCCACGATCAGCAGGCTGCTGTTGCCCACCTCGAAGAGCTGCCTGAACAGCAACTTGTGGCGCCGCACGGCGTAACCGGCGTGTCGCACGCTGTCCCATGCCAGCACGCCGACGTCATGGGCCGTGAGGCACGCGTCTCTGGCGCCCTCAACGAGCTTCAGCATCCCTGCTCTCCGCGCTCGTGTCGCCCGTGCCGCCAAAGGGTATGTAGAGGACCCGCCAGCGACGCCCGCCCTTCGACCAGGAGCATTTTACCAGACCGAACAGGGCGGATGCATAGGCGTCCTCCTCCCCCACGGCGTCCCCTCGGCTGTCGTAGGTGAACAGACTGGCCAGGCTCAGGTATCGGCCGCGCGGCCCCCGCCGGTGGTGGTAGAGGCGCCACAGCAGCCGTGTCTCCTTCTCGCCGTCTGCCTCGCGGTGGAACTGGAAGACCTCGAAGATGCCCCTGTAGATGCGCTTGTAGGCCTGGGAGGGGTCCTCCCAGCCGTGGCTTACCACCCACACGTGTGCGTCCCCCTCGGTGCCTCGGGCCCAGGTCACCAGCGGCCAGAGTGTGGTGCGGTGGCCTCGGCGCTCCGAGCCGTCCTCCTGCACCTTGCTCTCTGTGTAGTGCCATAGCAGCGGCGCAATCACGAATCCCGCCTTGTGGTGGCGGGCCTCCCGGCGGTCCCGGTCGAGCCAGACGAGCGGCCAGGGCACGCGGTAGCGGGCCCAGCTGCGTTCCGGCTCGTCGGCGCCCGCGGCATCGGGTGCGCTTGACAATGGACCAGAGGGCCGACCAGCCGCCCACGTCCGCCCCGTCCTCGTCGCCGCCCCGCACGAAGACGCCGAGCACGCCCCTGAGCACGCCCACCAGGTTGCCCTGGCGGTCCCACGTCTTGATCACCGAGTAAAAGGGCGTCACGACGGTCACGGTGTGGTAGTAGTCGCCCCGGCGGTCCAGGCCGCCCCAGCGCAGCACGGGCCAGAGCACGTCGTAACGATAGCGCAGTTCACGCGGCGTGTCCTTGACCTGCCGCACGAAGAACGGCCAGACGCGGAGCATGCGCTTCGAGCCGTCGGGCGTGCCTCCGAAGCCCGCGATGGGCCACGGCAGGTCGTGGCGCACGTAGCTCCCCTGGCGGTAGTAGGAGTAGAGCGGGAACACCAGGAAGCTCCATGTGTCGGCCAGCACCCCGTGGGTCACCCCGCCCAGAGGGAAGACGGCGAAGTAAGGGCCCCATTGGTCGTCGCTGCCCCAGCGGATCAACTGGAGCAGGTGGGCGTGGACGGCGTGGCGCTGCGTCTTGGGCGACCAGCTCTTGTGGTAGTCGTAGAAGGGGAAGAGCCGGTGGTGGGTCAGGGCCTCGCGGTCGCGGAAGGCCAGCCCCAGAGGCCAGAGATACTGGAGCCGCCACCATCCCTCGTTGCGGGAGCGCTCAAAGGCGTAGAGCGGCCGCACCGCATGCCAGCCGCCTTCCGCGTAGCTCTCGCTTGCGAAGATCGGGTAGAGAAACTCGACGGTCCGCACGGGCCGGGCGCCGTCGGGCGTCTGGACCAGGCGGGTCTCCTGGAAGTAGAGCGGCCACAGATTCAGCCGGCCGCTTGCGCAGCCAGTCGCTGACGCCGTGANNNCCCGCCGCCCCCCTGGCCGCGCGCTGCGCCCTGCCCGGCCCTGTGTTGTCCAATCGTATCTGCACCTCGGCAGCGGCATAAGACGGCGAAAGGAGCCCGACCGGCGGGGCGTCCCACCGTGGCGGGTCAGGACCGCCCCGGCGCGCCCTTACTCCAGCGTGACCGACCAGTAAGCTTCGTCCAGGAACTGCTTCCAGGAGTAGTATTTCCTGCGCCGCAGCTTGAGCCGGATCAGAGGGTTGAACCGGGGCTCGCGGGGCCGCCGGACCAGCGTCATGGCGGCCTCCTGGGGGTCGCGGCCGCCCTTGCGCTTGTTGCACCGCGTGCAGGCGCAGACCACGTTGGCCCACGACGTGGTCCCGCCCCGCGACAGGGGGATCACGTGGTCTATGCTCAGCTCACTGGTGGGGAAGCGGGCGCCGCAGTACTGGCAGCAGTTCTCATCCCGCGCGAAGATGTTGCGCCGGTTGAAGCTCACCCGGCGCTCGGGGTAGCTGTTGTAGAAGAGCAGCCGGATGATGCGCGGCACCTGGATGTCGTAGCTGACCGTCGAGACCCACTCGGCCTCGTCGTCGGCCAGCCCGTTCCTGCGCCTGAACTCGCTGACCTGCTGCCAGCTCTCGAAGTTGTACAGCTCGAGCTGGCCGTCCTCCATGAACACCACCTCGGCGATCGCCTTGAACAGCATGCCGAAGGCACGCTGCGCCGTGACGAGGTGCACGGGGACGAACCCCCTGTTCAGCACGAGCACGCTTGACTGGAGCGCCACCTGGGACATGGTCCCTGCCTCTGCCTCCACCCGGGCCGGACCCACCGGCCCACGCACGGAATATAGGCCAAGCCGCCCCTCTTGGCAAGTGCTTTTTGCGGGGCCCCGTGCCTGCCCTTCAGGGCCCGGACCGCCGTGGTTTGACTTGGGCCGACAGAAGGCGTACGATATGCGTGTCCGCAATCTGTACGGGAGATGACTTCACCGCGATGAGCGCGCTGGTCGAAGAGCTCAACTTCAAGGACGGCCTGATCCCGGCCGTGATCGTCGCCGCCGACGGGCAAGTGCTCACCCTCTGCTACATGGACGCCGAGGCGCTGCACAAGACCCTCGAGACGGGCCTGGTGCACGTCTTCCGGCGCTCCAGGGGGAGGTTGATGCTCAAGGGCGCTACGAGCGGGCACGTGCAGCGCGTCCGCGAGGTCCGCGTAGACTGCGAAGGCAACTCGCTGCTCTTTGTGGTTGAACAGGAGGTGGCCGCCTGCCACGTCGGCTATCGCACCTGCTACTACCGCCGCTACGAGGCAGACGCCGACCGGCTGGAGATCTGCGAGGAAAGGGTCTTTGACCCCGAGGACGTCTACGGCACGTAACGGCCGCCCTGCGGCGGACTTGGGCCCGTACGCGGATAGGGTTTGCATTGGGTTGGCGGGTTGCTATAATAGGGCAGTGGCTGCCGCTTCCTGGGAAGTGGGTGCGGCCGGCGATGTCGATTCCTTTCAGCGGGAGATGCCCCAATGGCCAATGACGAGGAATACCTGAGCTACGAGCAGGTGCTGCAGGAGCTGAAGATCAACCGGAGCCAGCTGAACCAGCTCATCCGGGAGGGGCGTCTGCGGGAGCACCTGGTCGAAGGCGAGACGAAGTTCCGCCAGGTCGAGGCCCAGGAGGTCAGGAAATCGCTCGAGAAGCGGCCCACTGTGGTCGAGGCCGAAGAGGCCGCCGAGGAGCCGACCACCGACATACTCGACGAGGGCGAGCCCCCGACCTCGCGCGAGCCGGAGACCGAGGTGCTCGAGGGCCAACCGACCGGCGAACCGGAGACGGACCTGCTTGAGGAAGAGCTCGCCACCCCCATCGGCGAGCGCGACACCGAGATCCTCGAGGAGGGGCCCGTCGGTGAGGAGTTCGAGCTTGAAGAGGCGGCCGAAGAGGTGATCGAGCCCCTGGCCGCGGCTCCGGGCCCCAGCGAGACGGCCATGGAGACCGAACTCGACCTGCAGGCGCCGAAGGCCGCCGATGAGGAGTCGTCCGGCGAGGAGTTCTTCGACTTCTCTGGGGACCTGGGCTCCGACGAGTTCGAGCTGGAGGGGCCCGTCCGGGAAGCACCGGTCGAGGAAGAAGAGGAGATCGTGACTGACATCCTCGACCTGGGCGGCGAGGAAGAGGTGCCCGAGGAGGACCTGCTCAGCGAGATCATGGACATCGAGGAAGAGCAGGCCGGCCTCTTCGGCGAGACGGACGAGACGGAAGACATCACCGCCGAGATAACCACGATGGAGGAGCCCACCTACGAGGAGAGCGAGCTCGGCGGTGTGCTCGAGGGCGAAGAAGCCGAACTCGGCGAGCTTGAGGGCGAGGAGTTCGCCGTGCCCTATGCTGAACCGCTGGCGGGCATGGAGGCGGAGGTCGGCGCTCTGCCGGTCGTTCTGCTGGCGTTGAGCCTGCTGGTCATGGTGATTGCCGCCTTGTTCGTCGTGGAGAACGGGGTCCGGCCTGACTTCTCGACAGGCCTGACGAGTTGGGCGCCCTTCGGGCCGTGAGGCCCGCGGACGGTTGCCGGCGGCAGGCGGCTGCGCCGCGCCGTCCTGCTGACGTGGCTCTCTGCTGTGGGGAAGTTCCCTTGTGTGTCGGTCCTGTACCGAGGAGCGGATTTCCATGCTGAAGCGTGCGATTGTGGTGGGGTTGGCCATTTGTCTGGCGGGACTGGCGGGGTGCGCACAGATCAAGGACCTCGAGCGCAAGAACGCCAACCTGCACGCCCAAGTGCAGAGCCTCCAGGCGGAGCGCGATGAACTGGTCGCCGAGAACCAGGCCCTCAAGACGGACCGCGAGACGCTTCAGGCCGCCCTGACCGACGCGCGAAAGGAAGCGCGCCGCATGTCCGAACTCGTCGGCGAGATGAAGGCGGAGCAGGACAAGCTCCACCGCCAGACGGCCGAGTTGAAGGCGCTGCTGGACGAGTTCGGCGGCATTGACGTCGAGGCCCGCCGCGAGGGCAACTTCATCGTAATGCAGAGCGAAATCCTGTTTGACTCCGGCAAGGTGGACCTCAACCCCGACGCCGCCGATTCGCTCAACAAGGTGGCCGACTACCTTGTGGCGCACTCGGAGCTGCCCATCCGCATTGACGGCCACACCGACGGCGTGCCCATCCAGCATTCGCCCTGGAAGGACAACTACCACCTGGCCGCCATGCGCGCCCATGCCGTCATGCGCTACCTGATGGAACGCGGCGTCAGCCCTGAGCGGATGCACATCGTCGGTTTCGGGCCGAACGAGCCCCGCGTCGAGCCGCAGGAGCCCACCGAGCCGGTCGCCGCCAACCGGCGCGTGGAGATCCTCCTGGTGCCGGAGGGCGCCCGCAGCATCGGCGAGATACTGGAGGGATTCCAGGAATAGAGCCGGCAGCAGCCGTCCGGCTTCATCTCGCCGGTGGTGCCGATCATTTGTCCCGCCCGCTGGGCCTACCTATAATCTCTGTGAGGGCGGCGTGTGCCTGCCCGCCGGTAACCCCGTCGCCTCGAGCCGAACCGGGCGCGATGTTCAAGGTCCGCATGCCCAGGGTGGACGCCAACGTGGAGGAAGGGACCATCGGCCGCTGGCTGGTCGAGGTGGGCCAGACGGTCCGCGCTGGCGAGCCAC
>Ga0111189_1036_pt1 | contig 16664 bp, 12 predicted proteins | sample DeeMarSWOR324_28_FD_80357 | JGI IMG/M metagenome (GOLD analysis project Ga0111189, IMG submission 80357) | Planctomycetes bacterium SM23_32 | reverse complement strand
CGCGCCTTGGCTCGGCGGGCCTATTCCTGGGCCTTTTCAACGCGCTCGGCCAGGTCGCGGACGGCCTTGCGGAGGTCTTCGATGGCCTCTCTCAGCTCCTGTAGCTGGTTCTGGAGTTCCTCCTGGCGGCGGGCCAGCCCGTTGAGGGCTTCGCCCAATGCCTCGGGGCCGGCCAGTTCGGCCGCTTCGGCCTGAAGCCGGGCCGCCTGCTCACGCAGTTCGGCGGCGTCCTCCACGCTGCCGGCCTGCTCCAGCTTGTCGGCCCGCGCGTGCAGTTCCTCGATCTGCCCCCGCAGCTTTGCACGGCGCTCGTGCCGGCTGCGTTCGGTCGCCTCGATCGTCTCGCGCAGCAGGCGCTCCTGCTTCTCGGCGCGCCCTCGGAGCTGCTCGGCCACGTCGGGCATGCCCTGCTCCTCGGCGGCGTGGGCCATCTCCATCAGCATGTGCGTCTGCTGCTGGAGCCGGCGGATCTTCTCCTCGTCGGGGACGCCTTCGGCCTCCCGGCGGGCGGCCTGCTTGGCCTTGAGGGCCTCGGCCTCCCGGCGGACGGCGGCCGCCTTCTCGGGCTTGCCGGCCTCTTGCAGCTCCTCGGCCTCCCTGAGCATGCGCTTGATGCGCGCCTCGGGCTCCTCACCGCCGGCCAGCGCCGCAGGCACGGCCAGCAGAAGCAACGCCACCAGTCCGGCCAACACAGCCACCTTGCGCGTCGTCATCTTGCGCCTCCTCCCCGCAGGGGTTCCATGCGCCACGTCCATTATAGCCTACGGCGGCGGAGCCGCCAGCCGGAGGGGGGCGGGCCCGCCCGTTGCGCACGGGGATGGCAGCGGCTAACATGCCGTGTTTCGTGCCGGACGGTCCGCACATCATGTCAACTGCAGGGAAGGCAAGCGAAGCGATGAGCCCCTCCACGCGCATCATCCTGAAGGAAGACGAGATACCGAGGCGGTGGTACAACATCCAGCCCGACCTGCCTCACCCCTTGCAGCCGCCGCTCGACGCCGAGACGGGCAGGCCGATCGGGCCGGAGGACCTGGCCCCTATCTTCCCGATGAACCTGATCGAGCAGGAGGTGAGCCAGGAGCGGTGGGTGGACATCCCTGAGCCGGTGCTGGGGAAGCTGGCCCTCTGGCGGCCCACGCCGCTGCACCGCGCCAGGGCGCTGGAAGAGGCGCTCGGCACGCCGGCCCGCATCTACTACAAGAACGAAGGCGTCTCGCCCCCCGGCAGCCACAAGCCGAACACGGCAATCGCCCAGGCCTACTACAACAAGGAGTTCGGCATCAAGCGCCTCACCACTGAGACGGGCGCCGGCCAGTGGGGCAGCGCGCTGGCGATGGCCTGCTGCCTGTTCGGGCTCGAATGCAAGGTCTACATGGTGCGCATCAGCTTCGACCAGAAACCGTTCCGCAAGTACATGATGGCCGCCTGGGGCGCCGAGTGCGTGGCCAGCCCCAGCGAGGACACCCAGGCCGGCCGCGACATCCTAGCCCGGAAGCCCGACACCCCCGGCAGCCTCGGCATCGCCATCAGCGAGGCCATCGAGGACGCCGTCACCTCCGAGGCCACCCGCTACTCCCTGGGCAGCGTGCTCAACCACGTGCTGATGCACCAGACCGTCATCGGCCTGGAGTGCAAGAAGCAGCTCGAGCAGGTGGGCGACTACCCGGACGTGCTGATCGGCTGCGCGGGCGGCGGCTCCAACTTCGCGGGGCTCGCCTTCCCCTACGTGCTGGACAAGATCAACGGCCGGCAGCTGGACGTGGTCGCCACCGAGCCGACGGCCTGCCCGACGCTGACGCGCGGGCCGTTCGTCTACGACTTCGGCGACGTGGCCATGACCACGCCGCTGCTGCCAATGCACTCACTGGGACACGACTTCGTGCCGCCGCCCATCCACGCCGGCGGCCTGCGCTACCACGGCATGGCGCCCCTGGTGAGCCGGCTGGTCATGGACGGCCTGGTCGAGGCGCGCGCCTACCACCAGCTCGAATGCTACGAGGCGGCCGTCCTGTTCGCCCGCACCGAGGGCTTCATTCCCGCGCCCGAGACCGCCCACGCCATCGCGGCGGTCGTTCAGGAAGCGAGGCGCGCCGAGCAGGAAGGCAGGGAGAAGGTGATACTCATGAACTGGTCCGGGCACGGGCTGATGGACCTGTCGGCCTACGACGCCTACTTCAGCGGGAAGCTGGCCGACTACCCGCTGCCCGAAGAGGACCTGCGCAAGTCCCTGGCGGGCATCGAGGGCCTCCCCCGGCCGGCTGCGGAGTAGGCGCGGAGGCGCAGGGCAAGATGATCGGCGAACACGACGAGCGGACCATCCGGTGCCGCCGGCTCGGCCACGCGGTGACCTTCCGCTACTGCCGCACGCAGGAGGGGGAGTCCGTCTGCCCCCTCATCCTGGACTGCTGGTGGGAGAGCTTCGACGTCCGGGGCTTCCTCCAGGCGCACCTGCCGCCGGAGCAGATGGAGGGCATCGAGCGGCCGGAGCCGCGCCCGAAGGTCGTCTCCCTGCTGGAGATGATCAAGCGGGCCCGCCGGCGCGCGCAGGACGGACAGGACGCATGAGCGACATGAGCGAGTTCGTGATGAGCCAGCCCCTGTTCGACAACCACGAACGCCAGGCGGGCTTCAGCGACCTGGAGGGGCGCAGGGACAAGCTCGGCTACCGCGAGTTCGTCGGCTACGCGGACGGCCGACCTGGCCACCGCCCTCGGCGTGCCCGGTGAGGCCGGCCCACCGGACACCTCCACGGACGAGGGATTCCTCGGGGCGTGGGAGTTCGTCCGAACCACGGGCTGCGACGGGGCACAGGGGCCGGGCTGAGTGCGACGCTGCTCAGGCGCGTGGCCCCGACGTTGCGGGCGGCAGCAGACCTTCGGCCTGTGGCCGCGGTCCGCCCACTGCCGGGACCTTGGGCAGCCGCTCCTCCAGCATGGGCTTCACGTGCACCGCCACGATGAGGACGCCCAGCAGGACGGCCACCGCGTGGGTGGCGACCAGGAACAAGCCGGCCCGCCGGAACGTGTCGCTCTGGCGGCACTGGAAGTAGAAGTAGCCGCCCGCCGCCACGGTCAGGATCGCCGCGACGAGCGCCATGTAGATGCCGCCGGACAGCGTGATGGCTGCGCGAACGTCGGCCTCCACGGGCGTGCCGACGGCGCTGCGGATGGCCTGGTAGAAGGTGTGCAGGATGCCGCCCGCCCACAAGAAGGCCACCAGGCCCCAGGCGCTCGATGAGAGCGCGGCGGGCACCAGGCTCTTGCGGGCCGCGAAGGCCACGCCCAGGTTGAACAGGCAGGCCGCCGAGACGGTCAGGAAGGTGAGCCGCGTGAACGGCAGGAAGTCCGAACCCACGCGCGTCGGCTTGACCCAGGACATCAGGGAGGCCACGATCAGCAGCAGCAGGCAGACGGCGATGGCCCCCACGCCGATGAGCGCCCCCATCTCCTGGTACTCGTACTCCGCGGCGTCCGCCAGCCAGCCCCCGCCGGTCACTACCGTGCCGGGCTTGCCCCTCTGGACGACCGTGATGGGGAAGACCTTCTGGCAGTAGGGGCACTGCCCCTCGCGTCCGGCGTCGCCCTCGTCGGTCTCGAGCTTCTTGCGGCAGCCGGGGCAGATCAACAGGAGCTTGGCCATCCCTTCGTCCCCCGCTCAGTGGCTGGGTGGGCGGCGTTTCCGGGCGCCCGCGACGGCACTATGGGTATAGCCGACGGCCGCGCCCCATGTCAAGACGCCGGCGCCCGCCGCAGGGCCCCGGGGAGGCCAGAAAGCGAAACGGCCGGGGAGCCCCCCGGCCGCTCGCAACGCTTGCACCATCAGGTCGTCCGGCTACTCGCCGTAGACCCTGATGATCTGCTTGCAGTAGATGCTGAGGATGTTCAGCTCCTCCGAGTCCACGTGGTGGATGCGGGTGATGCCGCCGTCCTTCATGGCGGCGCTGATGCTGGCGTCACCCTTGCCGAGCAGGATGATGCCCTCAGCCATGGACTCGCCCACCTTGCTGTAGCCGACACTGGTGTCGCCTACGGCGACGGCGGTCTTGGTGTCCATGATGGGCGCCAGGACCGCCCCGTACCTGGGCAGGACACAGCCCGAGCACACCACAACCGCCACGACCAACCCGACGACTAGCAGCTTCCTCGCCATCTGAGGCCCTCCTCTCGGTGACACGCCGGTGCCGGCCACGCGTGTGGCCACGCAACACCCGCGAAGGTAGCGGCAAGCGTCCGACCTCGTGTTCCGCTGCATGCTCCCCCCGGAACGCCGCTCCAGGATACCGCCGCTCGGCTGGCCCGTCAACCCGTTTTCCAGCCGCGTGAGGGGCCAGGCCCCCGGAGGCGCGCAGGCTTGACAGGCGCGGGGGGCGGGAATATGCTGCCCCGGCAGGGCGCGAGGCGCCCCGGCCCGTGACGCGGCTTTAGGTCCCCTCCTGGAGGAAGGCCCCGTGATAGTCAAGTCCGCCGTGAGGCTCGTCATCGGCATCGTGGCGGTCGTGTTGATCCTGCTGGTCCTGGCGGCGGCCGGCGTCACGCTGGCCCTGAACCACCTGGTGAAGGCCGGCATCGAGACGGTGGGCCCCCGCGTGATGGGCGTGCCCGTGAGGGTGGCGGCGGTGGACATATCGCTGCTGAAGGGCTCCTTCGTGGTGACCGGGTTCGAGGTGGGCAACCCGAAGGGCTTCGACAGCCCCACGTCCTTTGCGGTGGGCAGGATGCGGGTGGATGCCAAGCTCCGCTCGCTGTTCAGCGACGAGATCGTTATGCCCGTCGTCGAGGTGGAGGCGCCGGAAGCCACCCTCGAGATGAAGGACGGCAGGACCAACATCGGCGTGCTCCAGGAGGGCCTGAAGCTGCCCGAGCGGAAGTCCGAGAAGAAGCTGCGCATCGGCGTCATACGCGTACGCCGAACTGACGGACCTCCACACCGGCGGCGAGGCCGCATCCCCCGGCGAGGTGGCCAGCCGGACGCTGACGGAGCTTTACGACGACATCATGGCGGCCTGCGGCGAGCTGCTCTCGGACGAGGAGATGGAAGAGCTGCGCAAGGAACTGGAGGACGTGCTCCTGTCCGGCGGCGAGGGGCTGGAAGGAACACGCCTTAAGCTCGAAGAGGCCGCCCGCGAGATGGAGAAGGAACTGGGCGACCTGTTCAAGTAGGCTCTCCGCCCGCGCGAACGGCCTCCTGGCGCGCCCTGCCGGCGTCTCGCGCGGCGAGCGGACGCTCCCCCCCATCGGACGCCGTCCTGCGCCTGTGTTGGACTTCGGCCGAGCCAGCTGTCATACTCGGCGCCTTCCATGGCAACCCCCACACCACAGCTGGGCGGCAAGCGGGACCTGACCTCGGGGCCGCTGGGGCGGAACCTGTTCCGCCTGGCGGCGCCGCTGGCGGTGGGGGCGGTCCTGCGCTCGGTCTACAACATGGTGGACGCCTTCTGGCTCGGCAAGGTCAGCAGGGCGGCCATCGGCGCGCCGGGCGTCACGATGCCGCTCTTCTTCATCGTCATCGCGGTCGGGATGGGCTTCGGCGGCGCCGGCACGGCCCTGGTGGCCCAGTATACGGGTGCGGGCAAGCCCCGCCAGGCAGACCGGGCGGCTGCCCAGACCGTGTTGCTGCTCTGCGGGCTCGCGCTCGGCCTCGGCATCCCCGTCATGGTCTTCGCGCCCGATCTGCTCCGCCTGTTGCAGGTGCCCGAGGAGATCGTGCCCGGGGCAACGGCTTACCTGAGGATCGTCATGGCCGGCGTGCCCTTCATGGCCTTCGCCGTCGCCTACGGCTCGATCCTGCGTGCGTTGGGCGACACGATCACGGTGGTCGTCATCACGGCGCTGACCAACTGCGTGAACCTCGTGCTCGACCCGCTGCTGATCTTCGGGCTGCTCGGCCTGCCGAGGCTCGAGGTGAGGGGGGCGGCCATTGTGACGCTCTTCTCGCAGGTGGTCACGGCGCTGGCGTGCCTGTGGTGCCTGAGGCGGGGGCGGGCCGGGCTCCACGTGCGGCTGGCCGACCTGAAGCCCGACTGGGTGATCCTGCGCAAGATGCTGACGGTGGGCGTGCCGCTGGCGGCGAGCGGCGGATTCAACTCGTTGGGGTTCCTGGTGTTTCAGATGATGATCAACAGCCTCGGCGCTGTCGTCGTGGCAGCGGCCACGATCGGCTTCCGCATCACGTGGGTGTTCAACATGCCGTCGCAGGCCATGGCCATGGCGGCGGCCCCCATTGTGGGGCAGGCGCTCGGGGCCGGCCGGCCGAAGCTGGCGCACCGGGCCGTCTGGACCAGCGCGGGGCTGGTGGCGGGGGTCATGTTCCCCGTCGTGGTGGGCCTGATGCTCGGCGGCAGGCTGGTGGCGCGGGCCTTCATCCCCGAGCCCGAGGTCATCGCCGAGGCCGGCAAGTTCTTCATGGTGGTCCCCGCCTCGTCTTACTTTTTCGGCGTGCTCATGGTGCTGATGGCGGCCTTCTACGGCTCGGGCCACACGCTGCCGGCCATGATCGTTTCCATCCTGCGCCTCTGGTTCTTCCGCCTGCCGATGGCCGGCCTGCTCGGTTTCGTGCTCGGCTGGGGGAGCCTGGGCGTCTACCTGGGCATGGTGTTCGGCAACGTCGTGTGCGCGTTCATCACGCTGTGGCTGTTCCTGGCAGGGGGGTGGCAGTCGGCGGTGGTGCCGACGAAGGAGACGACGGCCGAAGACGATGAGCGGCCACAGGGAGGGACGGGCTGAGCAGGGGGGCAGCCGTCAGGCCGTCTCTTCGAAGAAGCGGGGCGGGCCGGGCCGGGCAAGGTCGGCCTCGCGCATGTCGCGCAGGGCCGTCTCTACCAGGTCGCTGATGACCTCCTCGTCGGCCACCTCGCTGAGCGCGCTGATGATGAAGCGGCGCACGAACTGGTCGGGCTCGGAGACCCCCAGGTCGTAGCGGTCGCTGTTGCTGATGTAGTCCACCCCGATGCGCCCGAGCAGCGCGACGGCTTCTCTCATGCGGCGGTTGTTGGCGTGCCGCATCAGCCGCTGGTGCTCCTCGCGGGTGAGGCGCACCGTCTCGACGGCCAGGAAGGGGTTGATGGTGGTCTTCGTGGCGAAGTAGGAGAGGAACCGGATGGTGAACTGGTTGTGCCGCAGCAGCCACGTGCCGGCGGCCACCTCGCTGCGCACGTCGTCGTAACGGTGGTTCAGCAGGCTCACGTACTGGTAGATGTGGGGGTGATCCAGGAAGACGCCCTCTTCGGCCAGTTGGGCGGCGAGCTGGCGGCCGATCGTGGCTATGAGCACCATGCCCCGGTGGTAGAGCCCCTCCCAGCGGTCGGCCTGTTGGCTGCACAGTCCCTCGGCCTCGGGCGACAGCTCGGCGCGCCGCTGCGCCAGCATCTCGGCAAAGGCCGCCGCCGCCTCGCGCTCGACGGGGTTGGGGTCGGCGGCCCACTCCTGGGCGAGCTGCCGGAGGGCCTCGGCCTCGGCGCTCTGGAACACCTTCTTGGCGTAGCCCTCTTGAAGGGCGGCCAGGCGCCGGCGCTCGGGTCCCTTCGGCTGGCCGGGGTGGCCCTGCGCCACCCATTCGAGCACGTCGGTGATGCGGTCCTCGACGTAGGTCATCTCGGGATCGGCGCGGCGCTCGGCCACCATGGTCTCCAGGATCTGCTGCATCTGCTCGTCCACTGTGAAGCCGGCGTCCACGGAACCGTCTTCTTCCATGTTGTCCAGTATGCGCTCTATGACGTCGCGCTCTGCGGAGACCTTGCCCCAGCCGATCGCCCGGCGCAGGGCCAGGGCGCGGGCCATGCGCTCGTCCTTCTCCTCGTCTTGCAGCAGCTCCTGGCTGGCGTAGAGGAACGACTCCAGCAGCTGGGCCTTCAGCACCTCGAGGACGGCTTGCCCCTCGGTGCTGCGCAGGTCCACCGGTTCGGTCTCCAGGCTGCCCTTGACGACGGCGATGGCGGCCCGGAGCCTGTGCTGCATGACCAGCGAGTTGGTGATGTAGAAGACGCTGTAGACGCAGAAGGGGATGAAGATGACGTAGAAGAGCGTGGTGAACCACCGGGGCAGCAACGGCCCGGTGGCGGCCTCCCGCATCAGGGGGGCTTCCTGCTCGCGTTCAACGCTCGTCGGTTCGCTCATCGTGAGGGCTCAGTAGGTCAGAATGGCACCATGGTAATGGCCTTGTGGATCAGCATGATGGCCACGGCCCCCATGCCGACCAAGCCGATGCCGGCGCCGTAGCCGGCGGCCAGCACGGGGGTGAAGTTGCCCCATCGCTCCGCGCCGAAGACCTTCTGCATGTAGAAGCGCCCCAGCAGGGCGGCGCCGAACATGGGCATCGCGCCGGCCGGATCGCCCACCAGGCCGGTGATGGTCCCGTAGAGGAACAGGGTGGGTGCGCCCAGCAGCCGCAGGATCGTGTAGGCCGACACGCCGTAGATCGTGCCTGCCGAGATGAAGCGCCAGTTGATGGCCTTCAGGAAGAAGGCGTTGCCCGTCGTGGTGGCCGTCATCCAGAAGGCCCGCATCTGGGCGTCGCGCGGCCAGAACCGCATCGCGAAGGGGTAGTCCTCGGGGATGTCGCTGATCTTGTAGAGGAACGACCAGAACAGCAGCCCCGCCCCCACGGCGATGGGGGCCATGACGAGCTGGGCCTTGAAGACGCTGGTGAACTTCGTGCCCGTCAGCTCGATCTCCCGGAAGTGGCGGGCGCCCCAGCCGGCGTCGTACATCGGCACCGGCGCGTACCAGATGTCCACCCCCTTGTAGCCGCTCAGCACGAAGGCGGCCTCCAGCGCGTAGGGGATGCCCACGGCGTGGCCGGTGAGCCCGTGCAGCCGCGCGCTCACGTAGGACATCACCGGCGTGTAGCCGAACCCGAACGCCAGCAGTATCCAGATCGGGAACTTCGGCACCAGCCAGTGGCAGAGCATGATCACCCAGAACGTGCCGGCGACGTAGAAGAGCAAGGCCACTGTGATGGGCACGTCGCCGCGCCCTTTCGGCGGCGCCAGCGTGCTGACGGTGGTCTTCGTGCGTTCGCGCTGGGCCTTCATGGCCTGCCGGAAGCTGGTGTAGAAGCCCAGCAGGGCGATGGCCACGGCCGTGCCCACCGCGAAGCTGAGCCAGAAGTCGAACTGGTTGGCCAGGCCGGTCTGGATGTAGTCCATGCCCGGCGACCAGAGCTTCAGCACGCCGACGCGGTAAAGGATGGGGTTCAGCACGAGCCGCCCCAGCACGGCCGCCGTGAACTGGCCCATCACCATCCAGAACGGCAGCACGAAGCCCCAGAAGATCAGCCCCAGGTCCGTGCCGATGGCCAGCGGCACGGCCCGGAACCAGCCCACGTCCTGGAGCTTGGTGGTGAAGTCGTAGAACGGCACCGGCAGCAGGTAGAGCGGTTTCCTGAGGAACACCCCCGATAGCGTCGGCACCGCCACGTAGATGAGGCCGAAGACGATGCCCACGCTGCTGCCGACCGAGAAGCACCGCCAGCGCCACGTCTCCTCGTCGCTCTCGGCCAGGGCCGTGACGCCCTTGGCGGCGATGGGAGCCAGCGGGAAGGGCAGCCGCTCCACGTCGCTGGTGACGCGGAACATGATGTAGCCGAGGCTGAAGAAGCTGAGCCGGCCCCAGACGATGAACAGGGCCATCAGGGCGAGCTGCGGCCACCAGTCCCGGTGCAGCAGCGAGCGCTGGATGTAGGCCTCGCTGCCCGGAGGGGGCGCCTTCCAGAAGGGGATCTGGTTGGCAATCTCGAACTGAACGGCCGCGTCGCTGCGCACGAAGTAGGTCATGCCCACGAACGTGTCCATCCACCAGACCGGGATGGCCGTGGTGAGCACGCCCCAGGTGACGCTGAAGATGACGAACATCTCCTGGCGCGTCAGGGTGGTGCGGCAGCGCTTGGCGATCTCCAGGAAGATGATCAGGGTGACCCAGACGGCCGGCGTGCCGAGCTGCTGACCCAGCATCAGCCACATGAACATCGAGCCCGGCATGACGACGAAGGCCACGAACAGGCCGGCCAGCAGCGCCTTGACGCCCCAGCCTTCGGCGAACTCCGTCGGCTCTTCCTGCTCCTCGCGCAGTCTCAGGTAATCTTCTTCAGGCATCGCTTGCTCGCGTTGTGTCTGTCGCTGCCGTGTAGGGCCCCTCAGGCCGGGCTCAGGTGCCGACGGGCGCGGCCCCCAGCAGTTCGGCGCCCTCCTGGGTGAGCCGTTTCTTGGCTTTCGCCGTCACCAGGCGCCAGATCAGGAGCTGCTTGCGCAGGTCCTTAAGGAACCCCATGTTCATGCGGTGCCAGGTCTGGAACTCACCGCTCTTGCGCGTGATGACGAAGAACAGGTAGGTGATGTCGCCCTCCTCGGGGTCGGGGATGGCCGATATCTTCGCCCTCTGGCTCACGCCCATGTCCAGCGGCGCCACCCAGACGTCCGCCTCCAGGCAGATGTGCTCCTCGCCCTCGACGCTCTGCCGGTAGAAGATCAGGTTGTCGGCCGTGAAGTTCCCCACGGCGTCCTCGTCGTTGCTCTCGAAGTACTCCCGCAGGTAGGACATCACGCCCAGCGCCTCCTTGGAGCTGACCGTGAAGGGGAACCAGATCTCCCACACGTCGCCGATGGGCTTGGGGATGGTCATGCGGCGCGTCTCGTCCGGCACGCTCAGCTTGCCCGCCATGCGGGCCGGATAGGCCGTGGAGGCCAGCACGACGACCACCACCAGCAGGGCGGACCAGACGGCGCTGACGCTGGAGTAGTTCAGCGAGATGCCGGCCATCAGCGCGGGCACCTGCATCAGCACGCGGCTGAGCACCTGCCCCAGCAGGTAGCCGAGCATGGCGCCCATGACGGCGAAGACGCTGCTCTCGGCGAAGAACAGCGCCCCGATGTGCATCGGTGCCAGCCCCACCGAGGCGTAGGTCTTGATCTCGTTGATGCGCTCGTAGACGGCCCCGAGCATGGTGTTGAACACGATGAGGGCGGCGATCATGATCGGCACCAGCAGTCCTTTCACGCCGCCCATGCTGAGCCGGGAGCGCGTGGCCACGCGGTGCACCTTCACGGGCCCGGCCGGCGTGTCGCGATAGCCGGCGTAGAGGGCCAGGTTCACGCGGGTGAGCAGCTCCTGCAGCGTCTGGCGGAACGGCTTGAGGGCCTGCTCGGCCTGCGAAGCCTGCCCGGGGCCGGCGGCGATGGCCCGCACCGTGCCGCCGAGCTTCAGGTTCAGCTCGTTGGGGATGAACAGCACGCGGTCCGGCTCCATGTGGATGTACTGCTCTTCCTCTTCCTCCTTGGCGGACTTGCGGTGGACGAAGGTCTCCACGTCCATCTCGCCGGTGGCGCTCAGGGCCAGCCCGCCCCCGCCGGCGCCGCCGCCGGCGCCGCCCTGGCGGTACTGCTGCGCCACGAAGTCAACCGGCGTTATCTCCTCGCCGTCAATGTCCTCGTAGCGGAACAGCTCGTCGCTGTTGAACGTGCCGATCACGCGCAGCTGCCTGCCCAGCACCGAGACCTTCGCCGTGCCGACCTGGCTGTCCTCGATGCGCAGGCTCTCCTTCATGCGCGTCGGCAGGATGCAGACGAACGGGTAGTCGGACGCCGAGCGGTCAAACCACTGGTGGTCCAGGTACTTCGGATCGTTGATCTTCGAGAAGTAGACTTCCTCGGGCGTCAGGCCCAGCACGGCGTTAGCGACGGCTTCGCCTTCCTCGCCGACGCGCTGGATCTCGATCTGGAGCTCCTCGGTGCGCTTGCGGTTCACGAACCAGCTGCGGGGGGCCGCCCGCATGCCGCGCACGCTGAAGAAGTTCATCATGTCGTAGGACACGAACTCCGAGAGCGGCCCCCACCCCAGGCCGCGCAGCAGCACGCCTTCATACGGCGCCTGCCGCGGGGAGGCGTACTCGAGCATCCGGGCCGGCATGGTCTCGAAGCTGGTGAACGAGAGGATGGTGAACGTCAGCAGGATCAGCGTGGCGGCAGTCAGGCCGGTGCGCACCTTGCGCTTGCGCATGTTGGAGATGCCCAGCACGAAGGCGGCCATCGTGGCGCTGGCCCGGGCCACGTCCGCCCGGTGGATCATGTCCACCTTCTGGCGGATGTGCTCCATGACGATGTTGAACTTGGCCAGCAGGTACCAGATGGTGCCGAGCGCGGCCACCAGCATGAAGAAGCCGTCCAGGATGATCACCGGCGTCTGCGAGAGCTGGAAGGCCGGGTGCACCAGCCGCAGCACCAGGTAGGAGACGGCGAACAGGATGGCGATGGCGATCAGCTTCTTGCGGATCTCCACGTAGTTCAGCAGCAGCCGCTCGGTGAAGATCACGAACGGCAGCAGCAGCGCGAAGTAGAAGATGACGCCCTTGACCACGTCCACGGAGGTGTCGCGCACGTCGGGGTAGACGCGGTTCTCCAGCCCCCAGGCCATGCGCACCTTGTCGTAGAAGCTGTCGTAGCGCCCGGCGGCCAGCGCCGTCCTGGCCTCTTTGAGGTGCCGGCCGGCCTCGTCGAACAGGTCCCACACATACCGCTTGTAGATGCCGCTGCGCCCCAGCCGTGCCATGCGGTACTCGTCCAACCGGTGCATGTCTTCGACGATCTGAAGGCCGGTCAGGTAGATGAAGTTCTCGTTCTTCTCGGCGGGGTAGCCGATGCCGGTGCGCTCCCTCCTCTCGCGGACCTCCTCGAGCGCCTGCTCCTCGAAGTTCAGCAGCAGCCCCTCGTAGCCCACCGCGCCGCCGGCCAGCAGGTACTTGAGGTTGCGGTCCCGCTTGGTGAAGAACACGGCGCAGGGCTTGCTGAAGGGATCGGCCAGCGACTCCTGGCCCACGAACTGGACAAGGTACTGGAACTCGCTGTTGGACTCCCCGCGCCGCACCGTGCTGCGCCCAAGGGTGCCCAGCGAGAGCGGGTCGGTCAGGTCGAAGACGGTGCTGCAGACGGCCCGGAAGAAGTTGAGCCGCAGGTCGGTCTCACGCTCGGCCCAGTCGGCCACCCGCTGGCGGGCGGTGGCCTGGACGATCTGCGTGGTGGCCACCTTGGTGGCGTAGCCGGCCGACGGCGAGAGCACGAAACCGTCCACGCGGAAGTTCTCGAGCTCCACCAGGCCGAATACCTCGAAGAGGCCCTGCAGGTTGCTGAGCTTGAAGTCCGTCGTCGAGACGCCCATCATGCTCTTGGACTTGCTGGCCAGGTAGGGGGCCTGCATGTTGACGGCCGCCACGGCGTTCGCCACCGGCACCTTCGGCATGTAGGCCAGCAGGCTCAGCTCGATGGTGAACCCGAACAGGCTGCCCACCTTGCGGTTCTTCCAGACCTCGTCCCGTTGGATGGGCAGCACCGGTGCATCGGCCGTCTCCTTCACCAGGTAGGCCGACGCCATCGCCTGGCGACGCACGTTGTCCAGGTAGGGCTCCATCCGCTCGAACGTGTCCAGGGGCGTCCCGACGCTGTTGCGCGGGTCGCCCGTGGTGGCCAGCGTGATGGCCGGATACCCGCACAGCGTGATCACCTCGCTGTCGAAGGCCACCAGATCCGGCACCAGCGAGCGCCAGTCGCGCCCCTGCTGCGGCACGATGCCGCTCTGGTAGTTGAGCGTCTCGGCGGGGGCCCCCTTCAAGGTGATCTTCTCGATCCATTCCACCAGCATCCCCGAGTACTCGCTCAGGGCGCGCTGGAGCTCGACCTCCTTGTTGTCCCAGCCGCGCGACAGGTGGTCGTAGAAGTTGCCCTTGTAGAAGGAGCCGAGGCTGTTGTGCCGGCTGGACAGGTCCAGCCCGATGAAGAAGTAGGGCTCGCCGGTGCCCTCGCCGGCGTCCTTGTCGGCCCCCTCCCGCAGGGGATAGACCGCGCGGAAGGCGTAGTCACGCACGCCGGCCAGGGCCTGGTAATGGCCGGGAGCGGCAATAAACCGCACCTTGCGCCGCGGAGGGTGCGCCACCAGGTACTCGGCGATCTCCAGCAGCGTGGCCACGCCGCAGGCGCTCTCGGCGCCGGGGCAGAGGGCCGGCACCACCGAGACGCCGTCGTAGTAGGCGAACAGCACAAGCGTCTGCTCGCCCAGCAGCGGGTCAACGCCGGGAATCTCGGCGCTGACCATCGCCACGTCCCTCTCCTCCCAGCGCATCATTGCCCTCACGTTGGCCGGCGCGGGGGCCGTTCCCTGCGCCCCCAGGCCGCCGAGCACGTCGAGGGCCTCCTGCACGTCGAAGTCGTCCTCGTCCCTGCCGGTCACGGCGGCGGCGAGGGCCGGCAGTTGGCGGCGTTGCACGTAGTAGCGCGGCACCGGCATCGGCAGGTCCAGGTACTTCTGCTCGGCGTCCGAGCGGAAGGGGTGCAGCGACTCAACGAAGACGATGGCGCCGGCGCCGGCCGTGGCGGCGTTCAGCCACCGGCTCACCGAGTTGAAGTCCATCAGCACGATGTTGCCGGCTATCTCCTTGCCGTTGAAGTCCTCCAGGTAGCCGTCCCCCGCCCAGACCAGGTCGCCGTCAATGCCGTCCTCGTCGGTCATGGGCGTGCGGACGAAGTTCGGCATGACGCAGTAGAGGGGGATCTCGCGCCCGCCGACCGTCAGCGTGCCGCCGTGGTCGGGGCGGTGCACCTGGTCGGCGGGCAGCTTCCTGCCCCAGCGCTCGTCGTCGGGCGCTATGGGCACCACCACCTGGAAGGGCGTCTCCTGCACGTTGGCCAGGCCCATCTGCGTGAACTGCTCGGCGATGTAGGCCCGCGCCTCGTCACATCCCGCGTAGCCGGTGAAACGGCTCTGGTAGCTGGAGAGGACCTTCAGGTGGTCGGCGGGATCAACGGCGACCAGGTCGCGCTCAAGTGCGCCATGGGCCGTGCCGGTATCTGCGGCCAGAAGCGGCCCCGCCATCACGCACAACAACGCCCCCGCGAAGGCGGCCAATCGCTGCTTCAGCGCCATCTTCCTGGCTTCTCGATAGAGGCCAACGCCACGCAGCGGCTCATTATAGGCAGTTGCCGGGTAGTGTCAAAGAAAAATGCCCTCGCCCGCGCGCCGCCCCAAAAGGGCCTCAGAGGGCCGCCTTCGCCCCTGACAGGCCGGCCCGGCTCCTGGTAGAATGGCCTCCCTCAGAGCTGCCCCCCAACCGCCGAGACCGCCATGGAAGAGGCCATCAAGAAGGCCGACGTCCTGATCGAGGCCATGCCCTACATCCTGAGCTTCGCCGGCAAGCCCGTCGTCATCAAGTTCGGCGGCAACGCCATGGAGAGCGACGCCGTCCTCGACGACGTGCTGGAGGACGTCGTCTTCCTGGCGGCCGTCGGCATCCGGCCCATCGTCGTGCACGGCGGCGGGCCGCAGATATCCAGCGCCATGGAGCAGGCCGGCCTCTCACCGCAGTTCGTCGGCGGCCACCGCGTCACCGACGCCGCCACGCTCGAGGTCGTGGTGCGCGTGCTTACCGAGCGCGTCAACGCCGACATACTGCGGCGCATCCGCGCGTTCGGCGGCCGGGGCGTCCCGGGGTTCCGAGACGGCCACAGCCTGCTGAAAGCGCGCAGGAAGGTGTTGGAGGCCCCCGACGAGGACGGCGCGCCTCAGGAGCTGGACCTGGGCTACGTCGGCGAGGTCGTGGCCGTGGAGACCGAGCCGATGCTCTCGCAGGCCGCTGCCGGCGCCGTGATGGCCGTGCCGCCCATCGGACAGGATGAGACCGGCCAGCTCTACAACGTGAACGCCGACACTGCGGCCGGCGCCGTGGCCGCTGCCATCGGGGCCGAGAAGGTGGTCTTCCTGAGCAACGTCCACGGCATCATGGCCCGGCCGGGCGACACCGCGTCCCTCTTGTCCACCGTGGCCGAAGGCGAGGTGCGCCGCATGATGGCCCAGGGCGTCATCAGCGGCGGCATGCTGCCGAAGGTGTCCGCCTGCATCGCCGCGCTGGGCGCCGGCGTGCGCAAGGCCCACATCATTGACGGCCGGCTGCCGCATTCGCTGCTGCTGGAGATCTTCACTGACAGGGGCGTCGGCACGCAGATACTCAGAGGCGCCGGCGGGCCCTGAGCCACCATGCCCGCACTCCACGTCCAACACCCGCTCACGCTGCTCGGCCTTGTGCTGGTGCCCGTCGCCTATCTGCTCTGGGCGCGGGCGAGCCGCCGCGCCGCTGGGGTGGAGCGCGCCCTGACCGGCGCCCCAGGGGCCGCGGCGCAGAGGGGCAACACGGCGCGCGGCGCCCTGCGGCTCGGCGCGCTGGCCCTCCTCGTGCTGGCGCTGGCCTCGCCGGTGGCCTTCCCCGGCGGCACGCTCTCGCCCGGGCTGGTGCCCGTGGTCTTCGTACTGGATGTCTCGGCCAGCATGGGAGCGGACGACCTGGCGCCGGACCGGCTGACCGTCGCGCGCGAAGCCGTGGAGCAGGTCGCCGCGCTCGTGCCGGGCGCCAGGACGGCCCTGGTCGCGGCCGCCCAGGACGCCGTCGTCGTCTGCCCCCTCACGGCCGACAGGGACGCTTTCCTGACGCTGCTGCGCCGGGCCAGCACCGACTGGACGGGCACGCAGGGCACCCGCCTGGCGCCGGCCCTGGAGGCGGCCCGCGACCTGCTGGCTCGGGACACGGGCGCGGGCCTCGTGGTGCTGGTGAGCGACGGCGAGGACCACGGCCGACCGCCGGAGGCACTGATCCGTGAGATGCGTGGGCGCGGCGTGCGCGTGCACACCGTCCTGGTG
>Ga0111189_1083_pt1 | contig 16773 bp, 10 predicted proteins | sample DeeMarSWOR324_28_FD_80357 | JGI IMG/M metagenome (GOLD analysis project Ga0111189, IMG submission 80357) | Planctomycetes bacterium SM23_32 | reverse complement strand
AGCGGCGACGGCAGGCGCGGCGTTATCCGATGGCTCTACATGACCGTGCTTACGCGCGAACCGACGCCGGCCGAAGCAGCGGCCGTGGAGGCTTACCTCGACGCGCCCGGTGTGGACAGGAGGCAGGCTGCCGAAGACGTCATCTGGGCGCTCTTCAACAGCAAGGAGTTCCTCTACCGGCACTAGACACGCGGCAGGGGAGGGAAGCGGGAGTGCAGAAGGCATCGAAGAGAGGCGCGATCACGCGGCGCGAGGCGCTCAGGCGCGTCGCTGCGGGCGCGGCCGGGCTCGCCCTCGGCGGGCCCCTCGGCGCCCTGGCGGCGCCCGTCCGGCAGCCGACGGCAAGGTCCGTCATCCAGATATGGATGTGGGGCGGCCCGTCGCACCTGGACACGTTCGATCCCAAGCCGGGCCTGGGCCGCGACTACTGCGGGCCGTTCGATACCGCGATACCCACGAACGTCGAGGGCATCCAGGTCAACGCGCAGTTGCCGCGGCTCGCCATGCAGGCGGACAAGTACTCGATCATCCGCAGCATGACGCACGGCAGCAACGCGCACGAGACGGCGTCGTACCTCATGCAGACGGGCCGCCAGCCGGGCAGGCTGGTCTACCCGTCGGCCGGAGCCGTCGTGTCGCTCTTCAAGGGCTACAGGGCGGGCTACAGGGGGTCCGCTCCGCCTTACATCGTCCTGACGCAGCCCCAGGGCCGTTTCTCCGAAGCCGGCTTCCTCGGTTCGGAGTATGGGCCGTTCGCCACGGGGGGAGACCCCAATCGCGATCCCTTCGAGGTCGAGGGGATCGTCGCACCCGGCGTGTCCGACGAGCGGCAGCTCCGCCGGCGAGAACTGCTGCACGCGCTCGACACGCTCGGCCAGGCCGCGCCTTCCGATCCGTACTTCGCCGAACTGGACCGGTGCGAGCAGGAGGCTTACGACATGATGTTCGGCGAGATGAAACAGATCTTCGACCTCTCACAGGAGACCCAGGAGACACGGGAGCGCTACGGCCGCAACACGTTCGGCCAGGCGTGCCTGGTGGCCCGAAGGCTGGTCGAACACGGGGTGCCTTACGTGACCATCAACTACGAGGGGTGGGACACGCACAAGCAGCACTTCGGCACGCTGAGCTGGAAGCAGCCCCAGATGGACAGCGGCATGGCGACGCTTCTGCAGGACCTGTCCGACCGTGGCCTGCTGGAGAGCACGATCGTCTGGTGGGGTGGCGAGTTCGGCCGCACGCCGAAGATCGACTGGGAGCCGCCCTGGAACGGCGGGCGCGGGCACTACGGCCAGTGCTTCAGCGTCGTCGTCGCCGGGGGAGGTTTCAAAGGAGGCCGTGTGGTCGGCGCCTCCAACGAGACGGGCGAGGAGGTGGCCGAGCGCCCCGTCTACCCCCGCGACCTTCTCGCCAGCATCTACACGCTGCTCGGCATAGACCCCGAGGGCCCGTTGCCCAACCCGCGGGGGCTCGACGCGCGGGTGCTGCCGGCCGACGAGGCCGGGGCGCGAAGCGGCGGCCTGCTGACCGAGATCATGTGAGCCCCTGACTATGTCCGCACGCATACCGAAGCTCCTGCTCGTCCTGGCGCTCCTGGCAGGGCCGGCGGCACGCTGCAGCGCGCAGCAGCGCTGGGAGCCGCGCGTCGGCTATGTCTATCCCGCCGGCGCACAGCGCGGGTCCACCGTCGAGGTGATCGTCGGCGGACAGGTTCTGCAGGACGTCACCGGCGCGTACGTCTCCGGAGAGGGCGTGCGCGCCGTCGTCATCAAGCACTACCGCCCGGACGACAACCTGGACGGCGACGAGCGCCGCGAACTGCAGCGCCGGATGCGCGAGCTGCGCGAGCGGCAGCTTGCGGAGCTGGCGCGCCAGGGCCGCGCGCCATCAATCCCCGACTGGATTCTCGGCCAGTGGCGACAGGACCCCGATCCGAGGCCGCCGAACGAGCCCGCCCCCACCGGACCCGTCGAGTTGCCGCAGCACCCGCTGCTGCGTGACCTCGAACGCAAGGACCTGAGGCAGCTCCAGGAGGTCGCGAACACCTTCCTTGAGTGGCAGTACCTGCAGAGGAGACAGCCCAACGCCCAGCTCTCCGACATGGTGCTGGTCACCGTGATCGTCAGTGCCGACGCGCCGCCCGGCGAACGCGAACTGAGGCTGGCGACAGCGCTCGGCCTCAGCAACCCCGTGCCCTTCCAGGTGTCGTCGCTCCCGGAGACGCGGGAACAGGAGCCGAACGACCCGGAGGAGTACACCTACCTGCCCGAGACTGCGCCCGTCTACCTGCCGGCCGTCATCAACGGCCAGATCCTGCCCGGCGACGTTGACCGGCTGCGCTTCCATGCAAAGCGCGGCCAGCACCTCGTCATTGACGTGCGTGCGCGACGACTCGCCCCCTTCCTGGCCGACGCCGTGCCTGGCTGGTTCCAGGCCGTCGCCGGCCTGTACGACCCCGGCGGCCGGCGCGTCGCCTATGCCGACGACAATGCGTTCCGCCCCGACCCCGTAATCCTCTACGAGGTGCCGACCGACGGCGTCTACGAACTCGAGATACGCGACGCCATCTACCGCGGGCGTCAGGACTTCGTCTACCGCGTCGTGCTCGGCGAGGTGCCGTTCATCACGGACATCTTCCCCCTGGGGGCACAGACGGGCGCCCGGGCCTTCGCCAACGCGCGCGGGTGGAATCTGCCGTCCGGGCAGCTCCCGCTGGACACCGGGCCGGAAGGGCCCGCGGTTCGGCAGGCGGCGCTCGGGGAGTCCCGGTTCACGTCCAACCCGGCGACCTACCACGTTGACCCGCTTCCCTGCGTCCGGGAGGTCGAACCCAATGACGGCCGACAGAATGCGCAGCGCATCGCCCTGCCGGTCGTCGTGGACGGCTGCATCGGCCGGCCCGACGAGACCGACGCGTTCCAGTTCTCGGGCCGCGCCGGGCAGGAAGTCGTGGTCGAAGTGCTCGCGCGCCGCCTCGGCTCTCCGCTGGACTCCGTCGTCTGGCTCAGCGACATGTCGGCCCGGGTAGTCGCCTGGAACGACGACCATATGATCCGCGAAGCGATCCTCCACCCCGACATGGGGACCCTGACGCATCACGCCGATTCGTATCTGAGCCTGCGGCTTCCCCAGTCAGGGAACTACGTGCTGACCCTCGCCGACGTGCAGGGCGCCGGCAGCGAGGCGCACAGCTACCGCCTGCGCATCGGCCCCCCGCGCCCCGACTTCGCGCTCTGCGCCACCCCTTCGAGCCTGAGCATGCCCTACGGGCGCGTGGTGCCGCTGACGGTGCACGCCCTGCGCAAGGAGGGGTTCGACGGCGAGATCCGGGTCGCCCTGGCAGACCCGCCCGCCGGCTTCGTGCTGAGCGGCGGGATCATCCCTCCCGGGAGCACCCACGTGACGATCACGCTGACGGGGGCCATGGAGGTGCCGGGCCAGCCGGTCGCGCTCCGTCTGGAGGGCCGCGCGGCCATCGGCGGACAGCCGGTCACCCGGCCGGTGGTCCCGGCCGAGGACATGACGCAGGCGTTCCTCTGGCGCCACCTGGTGCCTTCGCAGGAACTCCTCGTCTACGTCAGGCCAAGCCAGTGGGGTCCCATCTCGATCGTCCCCGAGGCCGACGAGCCGGTGCCAATCCCCGTGGGGGGCACGGCGACGGTGCGGTGCAAGACGCCCGGCTGGCGCGTGCCGATCGTCGGTATGCAGGTCGTCGAGCCGAAGGAGAAACTGACGATCAGCGGCTTCGCCAGTGCGGCGGACCTCATCACCTTCACGGTGCAGACCGAGGGGGATGCGGCGCAGGCCGGGCTGGCCGGCAACCTGATCGTCGAGGGCTTCGCCGAGTGGGAGGTCAGCGACGAGGAGCGCAAGGGCAATCCCGACGCTCCCGCGACCAGGCGGTCGTCCATCGGCATCCTGCCCGCCGTCCCGTTCACCGTCGTCGAGCCATAGGACCGCGCGACGCGGCGCCCCGTGTGCAAGATGGGCGGCCTTCCGGTATATTCACCCACGGGGGACGTCTGCCCTCCGCCGCCCATCGGCAGGGGATGGCCCATGGCAAAGTTCGGCCCTTATGAGATCCCCACGAACCTCGGCGAGGGCGGCATGGGCCGCGCCCACTTCACCATGGGCTACGTGGAGGGCGTCTCCCTGGCGGAGCTGATCCGCCCCACGGCGTCGAGCTTCTCTACCACGGACGTCGTCGTATAGCAGCGCGTCATGAGCGTCAAGGAGTGCCCCAGGGCCTCCCTCGCCGCTCAGCGGCTGCTCGTGTTAGGCCTTCCGAGGCGGGGGACGGCGTCCAGGCTCGGCTCAAAGAAGCCTGCCATGAGTTCGTCGAGCTGCAGATTAGCCGGCGTCCAGTCCAGGCCGTCGTCCGGGAACTTCTCCAGCATGCGCAGCTTGAGGAACCGCGGCGCAACGGGCTCGTCCAGCTCATAGATGAAGGTGCTGCCCGAGTCGTTGTTCTCTCCTCGGAAGAGCATCTCGAACCGGTGGCCGTCCTCGGAGACGAGGAACTCGTAGCGCCGGATGTTGAACTCGACCTTGTGCCCGACCGGGACGAGGATCAGGTGCGTGAACGGCCGGCGGTCAGTGAGCTCGTAGGTGATCCACTGGTCCTCGGTTCCGGTCCCCGAGTGCCACTCAGTGTAGTAGCGGCCGTCCGTCGTGTAGTGCATCAGGCCTTCGTTGACCGAGGCGGCCACGGCGTTCATCGCCACGCGGACGAAGCGCGTGACCGGCCGCCGGACACCGCGCGCACCGAGCTGCCTGCCCCGCGGGTCCCCGAGGTCGGCGCCCAGGGACGCGAGCGGGCTGTCGTCGGCGTAGTCGAGATCGCCGTGCTCGGGATCGAGGAAGGGCGAGTCCGCGATCCGACCCGATGTGCCGAATCCGGTCTCGGCCTGCATCCGGGCCAGGCTTGTCAGTCCGGGCCGCTTCGAGCGATGCCACTCCGTCTGGTAGAAGTGGGGCGGCCAGCCCGGCTCGCCGCAGTAGACGTTGTTGTCAACGACCACGTTCTCGCCCACGATCTGCGGCCGGTTCCAGAGATGCGTGTAACCGCAGGGCCCGAGGATGTTGTTCTGTATGTCCAGCCAGTCCAGGTCGGGGCCGGTGTCTGGCAGCCAGTCAGCGCGGTTGACGGCAATGCAGACGTTCTCGCCCCGGTTGCCGTAGAGGCTGTTGTGCCGGAACAGGTTCCAGCCAACGTTGCCCTTCAGGTGTTTGGGGTTGAACCCCGTCAGGTTGCAGTAGATGCAGTTGTTGAGGGCCCTGGCGCCTGACGAGGCGTTGAAGTCGAGTCCGCACCAGCACATGTGCATCAGGTTGCTCTCGATCAGGTTGCCGGCGCCCGTCTGGTCGCGGATGGCCGTTTTCTTGCACAGGAAGGCGTCGTTATCGCGGGCAACGCAGTCGCGCGTCTGCTCCAGCCGGATTCCCATCGCCTCCTGGTCGTTGCCGATCATGTAGATGACGTTGCCCTCTATCAGATGCTCGGCTCCGCAGACGTCAATGCCCTTCTCCCGCATGTGATGGACGACGTTGCCGCTGATGCCGATGCCCCTGCTGGCGCGGCTCTCGATGAAGATGCCCTTCCGCGTCTGGCGTGCGACCTCAAAACCCTCGATGCGCAGGCCTTCGACGGCCACGTCGCGGGGCACATGGATGCCGTACTCCCGTTCCCCGGCACCGTCAATCAGGGGCAGGTCCCCTGGGGCGGCCCGGAGAGTCAGGTCGGACTTGGCGATCGTGACCGTCTCGGCATAGCGTCCGTGCGCCACCTCCACGGTATCCCCGGGGCGGGCGGCGTTGATGGCTTCCTGGATCCTGGTCCATTGGCCGTCCCTTGCCACGCGCAAGGTGTCCGCCAGCGCCGGCAGCACGAGGCAGCACAGCAGGAGGGCGACCGCGGGTGCGGCCATTCCAGGATCACTCAGGCACCTCATGGGCCTCGTCCTCCAGTCCTCAGGCCCCATCAGCCCAGCAGTACGCCCATTTCCCGCAAGAACGGCGAAGAAGATGGACCGACCGCCGAGCCCGTCCGCCTCGGGCGGGGCGGCAGAGGTCGCCCGGCTACTGGCCGACAAGCGATAGGTCCACGGCCATGCGGACGCCCGGGTTGGCCTCGCCGTCACGCACGAGCTTCACGTCCTCGTAGGCCGCCCGCACGTCGGGCACGTCCCGCGGCAGCGGGCCGCCGGTCTCGACGGCCTCGGCGAACCGGTCGTAAAAGGTGGCCGGCAGTGCTTGCGGGCGGAAGAGGCGCTCCCTCCCCTCGCGCGAGGCGACGATCAGCTGCTCCCCGCTGCGGTGCTCTTCGGTCAGCCGCCAGCCCTGGTCGGTGACCATGTAGAGGACTTCGACGTGCTCGCGGTCGTTGCCCTCGGTGCTGTAGACGGCCAGGTCCGCCGCCCAGGTGATAAACAGCAGCGCCGTGCCGCCCCCGGCGAAGTCGGCCTTCATCAGCTCGGTGTCGTTGCACTTCAGGTCCGGGTGCGCGAAGTCCTCGGAGAAGTATGTGCAGTGCGTCACGGGCCGGCCCATCAGGTAGCGGGCGGTGTTCAGGTTGTGGATCATGGCGTCCATGAACGGACCGCCGTTCCTGGCCGGGTCGGTCGCCCAGTCGTTCCACTGCGGGTAGTGGTGCATCCAGTCCTGGCGGTAGATGGCGAGCCGCCCCAGCTCGCCGCCTTCGAAGACGTCCTTGCAGGTCTCCAGGACGGCGTTGCCCGTGCGGCGGTACTGCACGCAGCAGAGCACGTCCGCCGCCTCGGCGGCCCGCACCATCTCGCCGCACTCCTCGACCGTCGGGCCGAGCGGCTTGACGGCGATGACGTGCTTGCCGGCCTCCACTGCCTTCAGCAACAGGTCCCTGCGGAGCCACGGCGGCACGAAGAGGCAGACGACCTCGACGTCGGGGTCGTCGAGCACGGCGTCGGCCGATTCGGCCGGCTCGCCGCCCAGCAGCTCGGCGTAGCGCCGGGCCCGCTCGGCGCGGGGGTCGAAGAGCGCCCTCACGGCGATCCGTTTGCTGGCCGCTATGGCGCCCTTCTCCCAGCGCAGGTAGTCGCCGCAGCCGAGGATGCCCATTCCGATGGTCTTGCTCATCGCCCCTTCCCCTTCGTACTCAGGCTCCGGCACTGGCGAGTCCGGACTCGTAGGCCTCGATGATGCGGTCCCACGTGGCGTTCGCCTCCTCATCAACGGCGCACCTCGCCGGGTCGGCCTCGAACCAGGCCAGCGCCCTGCGGACGCCCTGCGCGAACGTGGTGGTCGCGACGAAGCCGGGCACGAAGCGCTTGATCTTCGAGTTGTCGAAGACGGCGGTGACGGCCTTATCGCCGAGCAGGTTGCCCTCCTGGTCCGGGCAGAAGGCGATGATGAACTCGCTCGCGACGTGCAGCAGGTTGGGCTCCGCGCCGGCCGCGCGGGCGGTCTCGGTGTAGAGCTGGTCCCAGGTGAGCACCTCGTCGGAGGTGATGTGGAAGGCGTGCCCGATGGCCCGCTGGTTGCCCAGCAGGCCGACGAAGCCCTTCGCGAAGTCGCCGTTCCACGTCACCGTCCAGAGCGATGTGCCGTCGCCCGGCACGATGACCTTCCTGCCCGCCCGCATGCGCTCGATGATGGTGTAGGGCCGGCTCCAGCTGTTCACCGCCAGCGGGATCATGCTCGGGCCGTAGGTCAGAGACGGCCGCACGACGGTGAAGGGGAAGCCGCCGCGGCGGTGCTCCTGCATCAGCAGGTCCTCGCAGGCCGCCTTGTCGCGCGAGTACTGCCACCGGGGGTTGACCAGCGGCGTGCTCTCGGTGATCACGTAGTCCAGCGGCGGCTTCTGGTAGGCGCTGGCGGAGCTTATGAATATGTACTGCCGCACCTTCCCCCCGAAGAGCTCGACGTCGCGCTGCACGAAGCCCCGCCGCACGGCCAGCTCCGTGCACGCCGAACTGATCAGCCCCGTCCCGCCGATAAAGAGCACTCTCATGCACGGCCTCCCATCGCGCTTGTCCGGTCAGGTCCCCTGCCCGGGACGGCACCCGCCCAGCACACGCCGGCCGCGAGCAGCGAACGCGGAGTTTAGCGGCCGGCAGCCGGTTCCGCAAGCGCTCCACCCGGACGGCCGCAACACCGAGCCCGACAACCGCCGCTGCGAAGTGCCCTTGCCGACGCTCGTGGCATGGGGCCTCGTCGGTGACGTGGCAGGCGGCCATTCAGTGCTCGCCGTAGGAGACGGGCCAAGGATGAGCCCATCATGCCCGGCACGAGAGCTGGCGAACCCGCAAACGGGGGGAGCCTATGGCGCCAGGTCGAACCGCAGGACGCTCATCGCCGGAAGGTCCACCGTCAGGTTCTCGCCTTGCACCTGCCGCGGCGGCAGCTTGCCGATGCAGGCCTTGTCCGCCGCGCTGTACTCGTAGACCGTCACGTCCTGGGCCGGCACCGGCCTGCTCAGCTTCAGCGTCACCCGCGCCGGCTTGGCCGCGCGCTTGTTGACCAGCACGAACGTCAAGCGCCCCGTCGCGCTGTCCCGCGCGGCGTGCACCGACACGTCGCTGGGAGCGCTCACCTCGCTGGGCAGATAGACATCGCCGAAGGCCGTGTGCCGCCCGTCCGGGTTGCGGAACATCTTGAAAGCAAAGTACTGCGGGCTGTTCATCGCCGGGAAGAACCAGTAGAAGGCGTAGTCGAGCCCCTCGCGCGCGAACACCCCGAGCAGTTCCGCCTGCGCCACGCCGCCCGATACGTCCCTGTCGCCGCCGAAGTTGTACTCACCCAGCGCGAGTTCGAGGCCGGGGTTGCAGTCGGCGATCCACTCCTTCATCAGGCGGATCACCTTGAGCACGTTGTCGGTCTCGGCGCCCATCCAGGACGGGTCCCGCCATGTCGGGTCCCACATCACCCGTGTCTCCTGCACGCGCCCTTCCATCACGTCGGGGGCGTTCGGCGTGCCGGCCATGTAGATGCCGGTCTGCGGGTAGAAATGGACGTCCAGGATGTCCACCAGGCGCTCGCCCGTCTGCTCCTCGTGCGCCTTCAGCTCCTTCAGCCACCACTTGACCAGCGGCTCTCGGCCGTGAGCGACGAAGTCCGGCGGGGCGTCCCAGCCGCCCTCGCCCCGCCCCACCAGCTGCGCGTCGAGCCCGGAGTAGAAGTAGGCCGTCCAGCCCCAGAAGGTGCCCCCGGCGACTTTCACGGTCGGGTCTATCTGCTTGTAGCGCGAAGCGTAGTCGCGGGTGCGCTCCCAGAGCTCGTCGAACGAGCATCCCTTCAGCCGCATGCCGCGGTGGGTGGCGTGCCAGAGGTTCGGCTCGTTATCCAGCGCGATGATGCCGATCCCGCCCTCTTCGGCGCGGCCGTAGCCCATGTCTTCGACCATGAAGCGCAGCATGTCGGTCTGCTCCTGGGCCGACATGGGCACGGAGGTGCCGTCCGGGTCGGCCTCGATCGGCCGGCCGCCGCGCGTACCCCCGCCGGCGTAGGGCAGGCGGTCGGTCGGCTGGGCCTGCCCGGCCCAGGAGTCCTGCCCCTGGTGCTTGCGGGTGTCGAACGCCACCGAAGTGCCGTCCTTCGCCACCCGGCCCATCATGGGGACGGCCAGGTAGGATCCGAGGCCGGCTTCCTTGTTGGCCCGGTGGAAGGTCGCGAGCCATGTCCGGTCGGGGGTCGTCTCGGCGCCCTCATTCTGGAAGAACCAGTCGGCGCCCTTCGAGGAGAAGCCCTTCTTCCAGTTGAAGGGCGTCACCGGGTTGCCGCCCGCGCGGAGCATCGTGAGGCCCATCTCTTTCGCCAGCTTCCTATCGCCCATGGCGGCGCCATATATCCCGGGGCTGATGGGCGCCCCCGCCGCCGCGACGTCCACCGTCGCCGTCACGTCGGCCGGGGCGCCTCTCGCGCCCTGGGCCTCCCGCGGCTCGGGGGCAGAGACCGTCACGGACCGGGGCCGCACGCGCCGGTTGTCAAAGCCGATCTCATCTATGAAGAGGCTGAACTTGCCCGGCTGAGGAGCCCACGTGTTCAGGTCCACCTCCCAGGCCCTGGACGCGTCGAACCTGACGTCGGGTCCGGACAGCAGGTCCGCCATGGGGATGATGACCTCGTGCCACTGGCCATCCAGCAGGTCGGCGTCCGGCGGCCGGACATAGGCCGACGCGCTGACGGCGGCCGTCCTGGTCCTGTAGGTAGAGCACACGAGGGACACGTCGAAGTCGCGCTTTCTTTCGCCCTCCGCCTTCGCCCAGAAGGAGAGGTTGCGGAAGGCGCGAACGTCGCTGCCGGCGTTGTCCGGGTACCAGCCGTGCCAGTTCCAGCCGCCGCCCATCGAGCCGCCCTGGACGTCGCACCACATCTCGAGTGCGACCTTGCCGCTGTGGTAGACCTCGCTCTGGGGCCTCAGGTAGCTGAAGCCGCCGGCCGGGTCCACCCAGCTGAGCCCCGAGGCGAACGTGTCGCCGTCCCAGACGAGCATGCGGTCATCGGGCGAGGAGACCTTGAGAGCGAGTGCGGTGCTGTCCGTGCGGCCGGCGTCGTCAACGGCCACAATGCCGATCGCCTTGTCGCCGGCCGAGACGGCGCCCGGCATGGCAAAGGTCCGCCGCACCGTCGCCGTGGGTTCCATCGTCCAGCAGAGCGACCTCTCCAAGGCCGACGGACGCCAGGTCCGCGTAGACCCGCTCGATCGCTCCGCTGCGGGGGCTGGCCATGGCGCTGAGCGTCACGGCGACCCCCTCTTCGCCCTCCAGCACGGACATGGGGCTGGCGGCCGGCCTCACGATCAGCGGCCCGCGCGCCGTGCGCATCAGGACGCCGCGGTAGAGCCCGGCTCTGCCGAGGGCAAGGAGAGCCGTTCGGCTCTCGGGAAGCGAACACCAGGCGGTAGCCATGCGCACGTGCGCATAGGGATCAATGCTGTTGGCGATGGTGATGTGCGGTCGCAGCGCAGGCGGCACTACCTCAGTGAGAGCGCCCGTCACGTCCTCCCAGCTGTTGGCGTAGTTGTCGCTGATCGCGATCGTCAGCATGCGCGCGTTCTCGCCACGCAGCGGCCGCCGGTCTTCGCGGAACAGCTTGGCGCCCATCGTGCCGATCACACGAGCGTGGCGCTCCATCTGATAGGTCCATGTCCTGCCGCCGTCGGTGCTCTTATTGGTGCCGTGATGGCTCGATGCGAACAGGCAGTCCCCCGTCGCGATCACCGGCAGGCGCTCGCCGAAGTAGTCGGTCCTGCCCTCGCCGGCGGCCCACGTCGCACCGCCGTCCTCCGTCCAGCGGATGCCGCCCTGCGCCCGCGACGCCACCACCCACCAGCCCGGGCCGACGACGAGCGGAAGCTGGCCCGCCACCTCCGCCCCCATGTCGCTGGCACTCCAGGACCGGCCCCCGTCCCTGCTGACCGAGATCGCCGTCCCGGTCCGATGCCCGACCAGCAGCAGGTCGGGGTCCTCGGCCCAGACGGTCACCCACTCCACGTCGTCCGAAGCCATCCCCTCGGCCGCCGAGCCGATCTTCTGCCAGCTAGCGCCCCCGTCGGCCGTTGCGTAGAGCCCGCCGCCCGACGCCCGGGGCGCAGCATACGCCGTCAGCCCGGCGACGGGACTCGCCGTGACAGCGTACGGATCTGCCGCGCACGGCGCGTCGCCCTTCACACGCACCCAGGAGTCGCCCAGGTCGTCGGACCGGTACAGACCGACGCCTTCAACGATGGCGTAGGCAACGGGCGGGTCTCCCCCGGCGGTCACCTCGATGACACCTTCGCCTGTGCCCGGGTCAAGGCCCTGCCCGGCCGCCGTCCACCTCACGAAGCTGGCCGCCCCTGCTGAGCGGGCCGACAGGAGCAGGAGCAGAGCCAACATGCAGCAGAGAACCGTTCGGGCGGACCTGGCGTCCATGATTCACCCCACATCGAGTTCGGTCTGGTGAGGAGCCGACTGCCACGGACGACGTCCCGGTGCTGGGATTCTCCCAAGAAGCGCCGCCGCGCGCGGCTCATGTTACCAATGCCGAAGCTCCACTGCCAGATCGGCACTGCGGCCCGTCCGGACGGGACTGAAAGAGCGGCGGTGCGCAGGAGGATGAAGGCCACAGGACACCCCCGCCGCCTATGGCTCCCCTCTGAGAGTGCGGGACAGCTCCTCGATCACCTCCGCCATCCGGTGACGGTGCGCGTAGAGCGACGCCGGGTCATTCGAGTAGGTCCTGCCGTCCGTGATCACCGCGTCGGGCACCACGGCCAGCGCCCGCGCCCGGGCCAGCAGCCCGGCAGGCGCGCCGGCCCCCTCCGCCCTGCGGGCCAGCTCGGCCAGCAGGTGGAAGTAGTCGTAGTCCTCGACGCCCTCCCGCAGCATCTCCCAGCGCAGCGACGAGACGGGGCCTGAGAGGTGCTTGCCGGCGTCGTTGTTCACGTCGCGGTTGGGCGGATACAGGAACCGGCCGTCGCCGTTGCCCCAGTAGCCGATCTGGCCGCGCTCGCGCCCGTAGCCGGTGACGTAGCTCATGGGGTCGTCCCAGGGGTTCTGGACCTCGGGGCCCGGGAATGCCGTGGGGCTGGTCCAGTAGTTGGCCGACCATACCAGCAGCCCCTCGATGCCCCACTTGCGGGAGAGCCACGCCCACGCGCGCAGGTCAACGGCCGGCCGGTCTATGAACAGGCCGATGTAGGGCGTCTTCGGCGCCGTGCACAGGTACCACCAGAGCCGCTCGCCGTGGCGCTTGCGCTCGGCAATGGCTTCGCGCGAGACGGCCCCCACCACCGGGCACCAGAGGTCCACGTGGCCGGCCAGCTCGTCCTCCGGCTGCTCGGTGAGCATGCGCGTGAGGCCCGGCGCGGCCCGTTGGAGCAGCTCCATGCCCTCGACCACGAACGCGTAGTCCCTGGGCTCCGGCTCGTCGAACCAGTAGCAGTAGGCCTTCCCCAGCCAGCCCTTGCCTCGGAGGTGCTCCACTATCTGGCGGCCCTGGCTCGCCATGAGCCGCTCGTACTCGGCAGAGCCCTGCTCGAAGGGGCCCGCCCGGCCCGGCCGGCGGGCGTAGAACGTGCCCCCCGGCATGCCGCGCAGGCCCACCATCAGCGTGTTGAACCCCAGCTCGTCGAGGCAGCGCTCGCACTGCCGGTCGAACGCCGTAAAGTCCACCTCGGCCTCCAGCGAGGCGGTTCCCAGCTCGAAGTCGCCGCTGCGCACCAGGTTCTCCTGGCGCCCCTCGGCCGCGAGGCGCACGTCGTCGAACCAGGCCGTGCCCGTCGCCTCGCCTTCCTCGCTCCACGGCGCGGGCCTGAGGGCGATGCCCACGAAGCGCGTCCGCTCGTTGAAACGCTCTGGAGGCACCAGCGCCTCGACCTGTTCCCACCGCCCGGAGCCGACACACGGCACGTCCACGTTGTTCCCCCAGATCCACTGCCCGGCCTCATCGTGCTGGGCCAGCGTCACCAGGTAGGGCTGCCCCTCGTCCTGGGTCTTCACCCACCAGGACAGGTGGTGATCCACGGCCGTGTCGAGGGGGATGAGGTCCTCGCTCGAAGCGGCGATCGAGCTTGTGGGGCTGTCATCGGTCACCCGCAGCGAACGCTGACCGGCGTGGGCGGTCGAGGCGTCGTAATCGCCGGCCGTCCAGCCGCCCGCGTTGAACTCCACGCGGATCGGGTCCAGCGGGGCCGGGTCATACGGCGCGATGCGATGCGCGGCGCAGTCGCGGTGGTAGAGGTCCAGCACCGCGCGCAGCTCCTCCGTTGTCTCCAGGTTGTGGTACCTTCGGATGAGGTGATGGGAAAGCCCGAAAGCGGTCTGCAGGCGCGGCTCGCGCGGCAGGGCGAAGTCCCAGACTTTCACCTCCACGGGCACGGCAGCGCGCCAGCCTTCCGCCTCGAGGATGATCTCCCCCTCATACCGGCCGGCCGGCTGGTCGGGCGGCACGTGCACCGTCAGCCAGAGGGGGTGGTTCCGGCCCGCCGGCAGGTCGGTGCCCTGCGCGAAGGGCGGCAGCGGGTCGGGCCAATAGCCTCGCGCGCCGCCGGCGTCCGTCGGGCGGGTGACATTCACGTATCCCACCAGCGAGACGGCGATGTTGTCGGCGGGCAGGCGCGTCTGCGGCTCTCCGCTGCGACTCAGGTGGCCCACCCGAACGCGGACGTTGCGGAGGTCCCTGTCCGGGCGGATGACGATCTGCGCGGGCTCGTACTCGTTGCGGGCCGCCTCCAGCCGCACGGCGTCGCCCGACTCCCGGGGGGCCGGACGCGTTCGGGACACCTTGTAGGCGCCCTCGCACCACCAGAGCGCCACAGGCCCGCCGGAAGGCAGGCGGCGGCCGAAACTCGCGTCGTCCAGAGGGCTGAGCGGCTGCTCCATGCCGGCGCGGTAGAGCGGCGCGCCGTCCTCAAGGACCTCCAGCACGATGGCGTTGAGCCCGACCCCCCTGCCGGCCAGGGGAACGCTCACCGATACCTCCTCGGACGGGCCTGCCGACATCCGGACCGCGGATTCGGCGGGCCGTCCGGTCTCAGGCGTGACGGTGCGTTGCGCACGCTGAGCGCCAGGCCCTCGCCGGCCGACAGGATCGCCACCTTCAGCCCGGCGTCCCGCTGCGTCACGTCAGGGTAGAGCGTAGCGCCCTCCACGTGGGCGAACTCCGTGCCGAGCCGGGCGACGTAGCCGTATCGGCTGACCTGGAACGAACCCGGCTCGCCGCTCGCCTCGTCGGCCGCCATGATGCGCACGTAGACCGTCTCGGCGGGCAGCAGCCCGGCCGGCAGGTCGGCGCGCACCGCCCCGAGGCCGTCGAAGCGGGCCAGGCGGTGCCATTCGCTCCCGTCCCAGCTCGCCTCCAGGACGCCGGCGCCGCGCGTGTGGTACGTGCAGTTCATCTCGACCCGCGCGCCGAGCTGCGACGCGCCCGGGACCTCGTGCCGATAGACGACCTCGTCACCCGGCCCCAGGACCCACCGGTTGGTGTTGAACCCCGCGGTGAAACGGTGCAGGGGCCGGGAGTCGTTGGAGCCCTCGCCGCCCAGCGGGGCCTCGAAGCCGTACTCCGCGCCGTCGAGCCACTCCCCTTCGCCCAGCACGACGTCGCCCGTGCGCCGATGCACCGGCTCGGTGGGCGAGAGCCGCACGTCGTCAATGCCGACGACGCCCCGCACGTACCACTGGCCGAACCGCAGGAAGGCCCCCTCGGTCCGCTCCGGGCCGGGCGAGCGGAAGACGAAGCCCCGCTCCTGCCACCCGGGGGCCGGGGGGGAATCGCGGTTGCAGAAGCTCGGCCCGCCGATCACCACGCCCCCGCTGCCGCGTGCCTCCGCGCTGAACCGGATGCGGTAGAGCGTGTCGGGCGCCAGCACGGGCTCCGTCGTGCGCCAGTAGCCGGAGTTCTCCCCCGTGCCGGTGACGGTCACGTAGTGGTCGCCGTCGCGGTCGAGCCAAGCGCCCGCACCTTCCAGTTGCCAGCCGGCCGGCGCATCGGTGCCCTCTTCGAACGATGCGTTCGGGACCCCCTGTGTCCGGCTCGCCAGCCAGCAGGCCGCTGCCAGGAGGACCCACCACTTCCGCGTGCTGCGCATGGTCGCCTTCCTCGCTCCTGCAAGTTGCACTGCGAGCACGATAGGGCCTCGGGCGCCGGCCGTCAAACGGCTTGCGCGGGCCGTTGCGCTCCCCTGATGCCGGGCGTAGAATGCACCGCTTTGCTGCCTGCTCCTGTGAGCCACCTTCAGCGAGGCAACCGAAAGATGAAAAGGCTGCGATTGCACCTTGCCGTGGTCGCTGCGATCGTCTGTCATCTAGCGCCCGTGCTGGCGGCGGACGCCGCCTTCTCGCTCGCCGTGCGCACGGACCGTCCGGAGGCCGTCTACCGGAGGGCGGAGCCGGTCGAGTTCACGGTCGAGCTGACGGGGGACGGCCAGCCGGTGGACGGTGCGGAAGTCCAGTGCGAGCTGTCCACGGACGCGTTCTGGCATTCCGAGAAGCGAACGGTCGTCACGCAGGACGGGCAGGCCGGCCTCACGGCCACCCGGGAGGAGCCCTGCGTGCTGTGGTTGAGGGCCACGTACACACCGGCGCAGGGGCCGCCCGTGCAGACGGTGGCCGGGGCGGCCTTCGATCCGGAACTCATCCGGCCCTCGATGTCGCCGCCCGAGGACTTCGAGGAGTTCTGGCAGGGCCAGCTCGCCCGGCTGGCGGACGTCCCGATGAACCCGGAGGTCGAACGGCTGCCGACCAACGTGGCGGGCGTCGAGCTGTTCCGCGTGACCCTCGACAACATCAACGACACGAAGATCCACGGCTATCTGGCCAAGCCGCCGGGCGAGGGGCCGTTCCCGGCGCACCTCCAGCTCCAGTGGGCCGGCGTCTACTCGCTCCAGACGCCCTGGGTGACCGGGCCGGCGCAGCGCGGTTTTCTGGCGTTCAACGTCAACGCGCACGCCATCGAGAACGGCAGGCCCCCGGAGTACTACAGCGATCTGGACGCGGGCGAGCTGAAGGGCTACCCCTACCAGGGGCGCGAGAGCCGGGAGACGTGCTACTTCCTGCGGATGTATCTGTCGTGTGCGCGGGCGGCCGATTACGTGGCGTCCCGGCCGGAGTGGGACGGCGAGCACTTCCTGGCGGTCGGCGGCAGCCAGGGCGGCGGCCAGGCCATCGTAACCGCCGCCCTCAGCCCGCACGTCACGGCCGTGGCGGCCTCTGTGCCGGCCATGTGCGACCACACGGCGCGGGCGGTAGGTCGGGCGCCGGGCTGGCCCATGCTCGTGGCCACGCCGGGCGGCGCGCCCGATCCCACCCAGCTCCA
>Ga0111189_1015_pt1 | contig 17054 bp, 16 predicted proteins | sample DeeMarSWOR324_28_FD_80357 | JGI IMG/M metagenome (GOLD analysis project Ga0111189, IMG submission 80357) | Planctomycetes bacterium SM23_32 | reverse complement strand
GGACCGTAGGTTAGCATCCGCGTGAGGGATGCGCAACAGCGTGCAGGGCTTTCCCCCACCCCGGCGTCGTGCGCGGGCCCCACGGCTTGCCGGAGGGACACGGACGGGGCGGAAAGGAGGTGGTACGCCCGGGGTGATTCGAACACCCAACCCTCGGTTCCGTAGACCGATGCTCTGTCCAATTGAGCTACGGGCGCACCGCACGTCGGCAGGGGCGCTCAAGACAATCTAAGCTGCCCGCACCCCCCGTGTCAACGCGCAGCGGCGCGACAGCCGGCCCGTTAGCCGTCGCCCTTCTGCCCTGCCTTGGCCGCCACCGGCTCGGCCACCAGCGCGGCGGGGAGTATCTCCTCCACCTTGTCCACGGTGACGAACTGGAGGTCCTGCCTGGCGTAGTCGGGCAGGTCCGCCAGGTCCTTCTCGTTGCGCTCCGGCAGCACCACGGTCTTGATGCCGGCGCGGCGGGCGGCCAGCACCTTCTCCTTGATGCCGCCGACGGGCAGCACCTTGCCCCGCAGGGTGATCTCTCCGGTCATGGCCACTTCGTGCCTGACCTTGCGCCCGCTGCACAGCGAGGCGAGCGCCAGCGCCATGGTGATGCCGGCGGAGGGGCCGTCCTTGGGGATGGCGCCGGCGGGGACGTGGATGTGGAAGTCGCTCTTCTTGAACGTCTCGGGGTCGGCGCCGAGCTGCCGGGCGTGGGCGCGCACATAGGTAAGAGCGGCCTGGGCGCTCTCCTTCATCACGTCGCCGAGCATGCCGGTGAGGGTGAGCTTACCGTCGCCCGGCGTCATGGTGGCCTCCACGAAGATGATGTCGCCGCCGGTGGGCGTCCAGGCCAGGCCGGCGGCCACGCCGGGCTCGTCCAGGCGCTCGGCCGTCTCGCGGACGAACTTGGGCGGCCCGAGCAGGTCGGCCACCTTCTGGGCGTCCACCTCCTCGGTGGCCTCCTCCTCCATGGCGATCTTCTTGGCCACCTTGCGGCAGATGGAGGCTATGTTGCGCTCCAGGTTGCGCACGCCGGCCTCGCGGGTGTACTCGTTGATGAGCCGGCGCATCGCCTCGTCGGTGATGGAGAGGTGGTCGGGCTTGAGGCCGCTCGCCTCGATCTGCTGAGGCAGCAGGTACTGCCGGGCGATCTGGAGCTTCTCCTCTTCGGTGTAGCCGGGGAACTCGAGCACCTCCATCCTGTCTTTGAGCGCCGGCGGGACGGGGTCCAGGAAGTTGGCGGTGCAGATGAAGAGCACCTTTGAGAGGTCGAAGGGCACTTCCAGGTAATGGTCGGTGTAGGTGGAGTTCTGCTCGGGGTCGAGCACCTCCAGCAGGGCGCTGGCGGGGTCGCCCCGGAAGTCGGCGCCGAGCTTGTCCACCTCGTCGAGCATGAAGACGGGGTTGTTGGAGCCGGCCTTGCGCAGGGCGCTGATGATGCGGCCGGGCAGCGAGCCGATGTAGGTGCGGCGGTGGCCGCGGATCTCGGCCTCGTCCCGGGTGCCGCCGAGCGAGACGCGGATGTACTTGCGCCCCATCGCGCGTGCGATGGACTTGCCGATGGAGGTCTTGCCGGTGCCCGGCGGGCCGACGAAGCACAGGATGGAGCCGCGCATGTCGCCCCGGAGCCGGCGGACGGCGAGGAACTCCAGCATCCGCTCCTTGATGTCCTCCAGGCCGTAATGGTCCTCGTCCAGGATGCGCCGGGCGTCGTCGAGGTCCAGGTTGTCGGGCGTGCTCTCGCTCCAGGGCAGCGCGATGATCCAGTCCAGGTAGGTGCGGGCGACCGAGTATTCGGGGCTGGCGGGGTTGATGCGTTCCAGGCGCGTGAGCTCCCGCTCGGCCTCCTTCATGGCTTCCTCGGGCAGGTTCTTCTCCTCGATCTGCTGGCGCAGCTCCTGCGCCTCGGCCACCTGCGCGTCGGCCTCGCCCAGCTCTTCCTGTATGGCCTTGAGCTGCTGGCGCAGGTAGTACTCGCGCTGGCTCTTGTCTATCTCGCTGCGGGCTTCGGACTGTATGCGCTGGGCCACCTCCATGAACTCCATCTCGCGCGCGAGCAGGCGAGTCACCTTCTGGAGGCGCTCCTTCACGTTGAGGGTCGCCAGCACGTCCTGCTTCTCTGCCACGGAGATGTTCAAGTGGTAGGCGACCAGGTCACAGAGGGGCCCCTTCTCGTCCACGTTGGCCACGGCCACCTTGATCGCGTCGCCCACGTTGGGCAGAGCGTCCACGAGGTTCGTGAACTGGTCGCGCAGGTTCCTGAAGAGCGCGGTGGCCTCTACGTCCTCGACCTCCTCGTCGGCCACGTGCGTGACCTCGGCCGCGAGGTACGGCTCGGTGCTGGCGTAGTGGTCAATGCGGGTGCGGGTCAGCCCCTGGGCCAGGAACCGCACCGAGCCGTCCGGCATGCGGAGCATCTGGAGGATCACGCACGTGGTGCCCACCTGGTGGAGGTTTGCCGGGCCGGGCTGCTTGCCCTCCTCGGGCCGTTCCCGCACGGCCACCGCCAGGAAGAGCTTGTCGCCCAGGATGACGTCCTCGACCAGCTTGAGGCGCTCTTCTCCCTTGATGTGGAACGGCAGCACGATGGCGGGGAAGGCCACGTTGTCAGGCAGCGGCAGCACGGGGAGCGTTGTGGGCAGCTCCTCGCGGGCCGACGGCTCCACGCCCTGGGGGGCCTCGCCGGCTTCGGGCTGCTCGGGGGCGACCTCCTCGGCTTCGGGCCGGCCCTCGTCCCGGTCCGCATCAGGCTGCTGCTTCTCGGCGTCGTCCTCAGTCATGTTCTGTCCTCTGCGCGCGCGGCATCCAGAGGTCGGCCGCTCAGACGTTCAGCTTGATGGTGAGCACGTGCCTGACCAGTTCGGGCGCTTTGGGGATGAAGACGTACAGGAAGCCGTCCTCATAGCGTGCCTTGGCCCCGCTGGAGTCGAACGGCCGGTGGATGACGATCCGGCGTTCGAAGTAGCCGTTGCGTATCTCCATCTGGTGGTAGGTGCGCACGCTGCCGGGATCCGGCCCCTTGCGCACGCCGCAGATGGTGAGCACCTCGCCGTTGCACTCCACCGCGACCTGCTGGGGCTTCACGCCCGGGATGGACATCTTGATGACGATGTCCTGCTCGGTCTCGTAGACGTCGGTGGGCGGCTCCCAGACGTCCCTGCGGTGGCCGCGCAGGCTCCTGCGAAGGGAGTAGAAGTCATGCAGGAACTGGCGGAACACGTTGTGGTCGTCCAGCGGTCTGGCCCGTATCGGGCCGGCGTTCGGTGTCATCGTCTCCTCCCCTCGGAGACATGGTCTCTGTCTGCTCTCGCTCTCAGCGCTTGGCGGCGGTCGGAGCGCGCCGCAGCTGCTCCAGCAGCTTCTTCTGCTCGTCGGTCAGGTTGCGGGGTATGCGCACGCGCAGCTCGACGTAGTGGTCGCCCTTGCGTCCGTCGGACGTCTCGAGTCCGTATCCCGGTATGCGCAGCTTCTGGCCCGGCTGCGCTCCCGGGGGCACCTTCATGGAGATGGGGCCGTGCATGGTCTGCACGTCCACTTCCGTGCCCAGGGCTGCGTCTACCATGTCCACCCCGGCCGTGCTGTAGATGTCCCTCCCTTTGCGCCGGAATTGGCGATGCTGCCGGACGTGGACCTCGAGCAACAGGTCGCCTGTCTCGCCGCCCCCCGCGCCCGGCTGGCCCAGGCCGGCGAGCCGCATCTTCTGGCCGTCCTCGATGCCGGCCGGTATCTTGACCTCCACTACCGAGGAGTCCTCGACCGAGCCGCCGCCCCGGCACTTGCCGCAGGGGGTCTGGATGATCTTGCCCCGCCCGAAACACGCCGGGCAGGGCCGCGCCACGCTGAAGGCCCCCTGGCCGCTGAGCACCTGGCCGGTGCCGCGGCACTGCGTGCACGTCTCCGTCTTCGTGCCCGGGGCTGCGCCGGAACCCGAGCAACTCGGGCAGGTCTTCTCGCGCGGTATGCGCACGTCTACCGTGCCCCCGCGGGCCGCCACCTCGAAGGGCACGGTGATGGAAGTGGTCAGGTCGTTGCCGCGCCGCCTGGACGCGCCCTCGGCCCGCGTGCGACCGCCGCCGAAGATGCGGCTGAACAGGTCGCTTAGTCCGCCCAGGTCCTCGAACCGCACCCCGCCCCTGGCGCCCTGCCAGCCTTCCGGGCCTCCCGCGCCAAAGACGTCCCCAAATCCGCCGAACGCCCCGCCGCTCATGCCCATCTGCCGCAGCCGGTCGTACTGCTTGCGCTTCTCGGGGTCGCCCAGCACGCCGTAGGCTTCGGAGATCTCCTTGAACCTCTCCTCGGCGGCCTTGCTGCCCCCCTGGCGGTCGGGGTGGTGCTTCTTGGCGAGGCGGCGGTAGGCCTTCCGCAGCGCCTCCTGCGAGGCGTCCGGGGAGACGCCGAGCACTTTGTAGTAGTCCTTCTCGGCCATCAGGCAACGGGGCGCAGCGGCCCCGGCTCTACGGGACGGGAATGGGCCCAAACGTCGTGAAACCCCTGCCGGGCCATTTTACCGCCCGCCCGGCCCTTTGCCAACCCGCCGCCCGTCACCCCACCAGCACCTGGTCCTCGGGGTAGCTGTAGACGGCACGCTCCTTCAGCGCGGCAACGCTCAGCACCAGCGTGACCGGCCCGAGACGCCCCACGAACATCAGCGCCGTTACCGCTACCTTCCCGAGCGCGGTCATCGTCGTGCTCGGCCCCGTCAGCCCCGTGCTTAGCCCCACCGTGCCGAACGCGCTGATCGCATCGAACACGATCTGGTCGAAGGCGGCCGTCTCCGTGACCAGAAGCACGAATATGCCGCCCATCAACGCCGCCACCGAAAGGAGGATGATGCTGGCGACCCGGTGCACCGTCTCCTCCGAGAGGGAGTGGTTGAAGAGGTGGGCCTTCGAGCGGCCGCGCAGCGTGGCGACGATGCTGGCTATCATCACGCCCAGGGTGCTGGTCTTTATGCCCCCGGCCGTGCTGCCCGGGCTGCCGCCCACGTACATGAGCGCCATCAGCAGGAACACGGTCGCCGGCCCCAGCGTGCCCCGGCTCATCTCCACCGTGTTGAACCCGGCCGTGCGCGGGGTCACGGACTGGAAGAGGGCGGCCAGCACTTTCGTCTTCAGCGGCGCGTGGCGGAGCGCCCCGAACGACTCGAGCACGAACACCCCCAGGAAGCCCACCACCAGCAGCACGCCCGTGACCGTGAGCACGAGCTTGGAATGCGTGGACAGCTGAGGGCGCCGGCCTCGCCGGCTGAACAGCCACCAGCCGGCGTAGCGCTTCAGGTCCCTGACCACCGTGAAGCCGATGCCCCCGAAGATGATGAGCAGGCAGACGGCGACGTTGATCGGCGTCGAGTCCACGTAGCGCGTCAGGCTGTCGTTGTTGAGGCTGAAGCCGGCGTTGCAGAAAGCCGAGATGGAGTGGAAAACGCTGTGGTAGAAGCAGCCCCAAAACCCCGCGAAGTCCCCGCGCCAGGCAAAGAACAGCGACGCGGCCCCCAGCACCTCGGCCACCAGGGTGAACAGGCAGATGAAGCGGACCAGCGTCCAGACGCTCTCGACTGCGGCGGGCTCGACGATGTCGGTCATCACGGCCTCGAAACGCATCGAGAGGCGCCTTTGCAGCATGATGGCCACGAAGGCGCCCATAGTCATGATGCCGAGGCCGCCGACCTGGATGAGCGTGAGAATGACCAGTTGCCCGAAGAGCGACCAGTGGTCGGGCGTGCTCTTGACCAGCAGGCCGGTCACGCAGACGGCGCTGGTTGCCGTGAACAGCGCGTCCACCGGCGAGGTCCACCCCTCCCCTCTGCTGCTGATGGGCAGCGTCAGCAGCAGCGTCCCCAGCGCAATGGCACAGGCGAAGCTCGCCACGGCGGTGCGGGCGGCGCTGCCCCCAAAGGCGAAGCGCAGGAACCTGGAGCCCAGCCTTGCGAAGCTCTCTCTCATGGGATCGGCTCGCGCCGGCCCGGCCCATCCTCGGGCCGGCCGCAGGTGGCGTGACGGTTGGGATTCTACGAGGTGCTGAAACGCGGTGTCAACGGGTAGAGGCGCCTCAGCGGGCGCTGCCGCGACCGAATGCCGGCCTAATCCTCCGCCGCCCGCGCGCCCGCCCTCTGCTCCATCCGATAGCGCAGGTAGGCCTCCATGAACGCCGTCAGCTCGCCGTCCAGCACGGCGGCCGGGTTGCCCGTCTTCAGCTCGGTGCGCAGGTCCTTCACCATCTGGTAGGGCTGAAGGACATAGGAGCGGATCTGGTTGCCCCAGGCTATCTCGCCCTTCTCGTCGAAGAGCTTCTCCATCTCCTTCTGGCGCTTCTGCTTCTCACGCTGGTAGAGCTTGGCCTGGAGCAGCTTGCGGGCGATGGCGCGGTTCTTGTGCTGGGAGCGCTCGCTCTGGCACAGCACGGTGATGCCGGTGGGCACGTGCCGCAGGCGCACCGCCGAGGAGACCTTGTTGACGTGCTGGCCGCCCGGCCCGCTGGAGCGCAGGAACTCCATCTCAATCTCGCTGTCGTTCAGCTCGACCTCGATCTGGTCCTCGATCTCCGGCACCACGTCCACCGCGGCGAAGGACGTGTGGCGCCGCCCGCTGGCGTCAAACGGCGAGATACGCACCAACCGGTGCACGCCGATCTCACTCTTCAGGTAGCCGAACGCCCAGTCGCCCTGCACGTGGACGGTGGCGCTGCGGACGCCGGCCTCCTCGCCGGGGCGCGTGTCCACGACCTCGGTCTGGTAGCCCTCCCGCTCCGCCCAGTGAAGGTACATGCGCAGCAGCATCGCCGCCCAGTCGCAGCTCTCGGTGCCCCCCGCCCCGGCGTGCACGCTCAGGAAGGCGCTGCCGGCGTCCTCCGGCTCGGCCAGCATGCGCTTGAACTCGAGCCGCTCCAGCCGTTCGGCCACGTCATCAGTGCGCTCGGCCACCTCCCGGCGCGTCTCCTCGTCGTCCTCCTCCTCGGCAAGCTCGTCCAGGACGGCCAGCTCCTCCACTTCGCGCGCCAGCTCGTGGACGGGCTGGGCGAGGCCCTTGATGAACTTCACGCGGCGGATCACCTTCTGGGCGCTCTCGTGGTCGTCCCAGAACGAGGCCGCCTTCATGCGGTCTTCCAGGTCTTCGAGTTCCGCTTCCCTGGTGGGCAAGTCAAAGGGAGTCCCGCAGATCGTTCAGGCGGGCCTCCAACTGCTCGAGTTCGCCGGACATGGAAGGGGCACCTCTCGGTTTGTGGACGCGACGCGGCACGGTGGGAGCGCCAGGTGCCGCGACGGATGTATTATACAGGCGACGCGACGAGCGGGTCAACGCCTCGCTGCGCCGCGCCGGGACGCGGGCAGCGGCGCGCGCGTTGATTCGGCCCTGAGGCCGCGCTAAGCTACCGGGGAGGCGCGCCCGTAGCTCAACTGGACAGAGCATCGGTCTTCGGAACCGAGGGTTGGGTGTTCGAATCACCCCGGGCGTACCACCACCTCCCCTCAGGCGCCCTGCCGGGCGCGCAGGAAAAGCCCTTGACACAGGCCCACCTCATGCCCCACTGTGGGCCTGGAGCGTTCCGGACGTAACAGGAACCGGGAAGCTCGGTCAGGCGGCATTCGCACCCCCTTGGGGCCGTGATCACGCTGTCTCAACTGGGTCTGACCGTGCATCCTGCGGAGGGCGTCCATGAAGCTGTTTCTGCGCAGACTGCCCGGGCGGGCGCAGTCCGCGACCGGGCAGAGCCTGGTTGAATACGCGCTGATTCTCGTCCTGGTCGCCATCGTCATCTTCGTCGCCCTGACGAGCATCGGCACCAGCACCGAGAACGCGCTGAGCAACATGAGCAACTTGCTGGGCAACGCCACCTGAGCGGGGGGCCGCCTACGTCCTGCCGCCCTCCCCCTGCCGGCCAGTATGCACTTGCGCTTGCCCCGCCTGACCGGCTACAACATGGCGCGCAGGCGCGTGCGGAAGCGCTCATGCACGGACGCGCTGCGGCCGGCCGCGACCCGGCGGGCCGGCGGGAACACGGCACCGGGCAGGCGAGGGCAACCAGATGGAGCGCACAGGCAGGCTGAGGGTGACCGAGTACTTCCGCGCCCGGCTGGCAGAGGAAGCCAGACGCTCGGAGCGCTACAACCGGGACTTCTCGGTGGCCTTCATAAGTTGCCAGGAAACGGAGGCCCGCCAGATTTTCAACAGCCTCAGGCCCTTCCTGCGGTGCACGGACGTCGTCGAGGTAATAAGGGGGCTGGTAGGGGCCGCCTCCGAAGGACTCCGGCAGGAGCGCGAACGCGTCGCCTTCATCATGCCCGAGACCGGACGAGCCGAGTCCCAGGCCGTCATGGAACGACTCAAGGCGGACCTCTCCGACCTGCCCGACCTGCGGCTCGGCCTGGCCGTGTTCCCTGAGGACGCCCAGAACCCCCAGGACCTGCTCGCGCTGGCTGCGCGCGACGCCGGCGAGACCTTCGAGACCAGCTGACGGCCCCCGGCCCCTCACCCTCCGGCGTCCACCTGTGCTCGGTCCTACCGGCGGCTCTCCGCGTGGCGGACCCGAGAGGCGCGAGCACGAGGTCAGGCAATCCGGAGGACAGGCGACCACGCCTGAGACCCCCACGCTACACGCGAATAGCGTCGCGAAGCCCGCAACAGGCCGGGCAGAAACACCGCCTCTCGCCCTTCTCACCTGCTCTAGTATCCCGCCGCCGGCAGGATGGTCGGGGCGGCCGGGCCCGTCGCGGCCTAACGGCCGCACGGGCTGAGGTTCGAACCTTGCCCGCCAGTACGCTCGGCGGGCGGCGACCCCTTCGCCAGCTGACTCCGTAGCCAGCTTCGACCACGTCCGGACTTCAGGTACTTCTCACGTCGCCCGGCGGTTTCGTGGTCGCAGTGGCACTCATGATAGACGAGAGCCCACGAACCCTTACCAGAGGTCGCCCGGTTGCGCCAGCCGTTGTGTTACCTGATACGCTCCGGGAGTCGTGACGTGATGCCGACATACAGCGCATCGTCTTGCTGGGATTCGATGACGTAGACATGGACACTCGTCACGTCTCAGCACCTGATCGAAGGCTGGTCGGGGCGGCCGGATTCGAACCGGCGACCTCGTGCTCCCAAGGCACGCGCGCTAACCAGGCTGCGCCACGCCCCGTCCCCCGTCCGCACGGATTATAGCCCCCAGGGCGGGCCGCGGTCAAAAAGCGCGCGCGGCAGATAGCTGTCAGCGCCGAGGATGCGCGCCGGGCCGCGAAGCGGCGTTTGCACGTGCAGGGGTTCTGCCTATAATGCCCGCCTTGCGTCAGCGTCCCGCGCATGGCAGAGCATACAAGGCCGGCAGATGACAGCGCTTCTCGACGAGATCGGCTTCGAGGACGTCAAGGCGAGCTTCGACGCTTTCTGGAGGCGCGAGGCGCCGGACGGGCCGCTCGTGGCCGTCCTTTGCCCGCGCGAGGATGCCGTCCCGTGGGACTTCCCCGTGCCCGACACGCTGGAGGGACGCTGGACCGACGCGGCCTACCAGGTGAACCGCGCCCGCTGGCAAACGCAGAACACGGTCTACCTCGGCGCGGCGCTCCCGATCTACGTGCCCAACATCGGCCCCGACTCGTTCACTGCCTACCTCGGAGGCGAGCTGGCGTTCCTGGACGACGACACGTCGTGGGTGCGGCCTTTCGTGGACGACCTGGCCGACTTCACGCCGGTCTTCGAGCGGGACAACCCCTGGTGGCGCCGCATGTGCGACCTGATCGAGGCGAGTTCCGAGGCGGCCGAGGGGCACTTCCTGGTCGGCATTCCCGACCTGCACGGCGGCGGCGACGCCCTGGCGGCGGCGCGGCACCCCGACCGGCTCGCCCTGGACCTTTACGACAGGCCCGACGAGGTCAGGCGCCTCATGCCCGCCCTGACCGACATCTACAAGCAGGTGTTCGAGGAGTACGTGCGTCGCACGTCCCGCGCGCAGGTGGGCACCACGACGTGGCTGCCAGCCTACTCGCGCGGCCGCTTCACGGCGCTCCAGAACGACTTCTCCGGGCTGATTTCCCCCTCGATGTTCGCCGAGTTCTTCCTGCCGGAGATTCGCGAGCTGGCCGGCTACCTGGATAACTCCCTCTACCACCTGGACGGTCCCAGCGCGCTGGGCAACCTGCCGCTGCTGCTGGAGGTGGCGGAGCTGGACGGCATCCAGTGGGTGCCGGGCGCCGGTGCAAGGCCGATGTCGGCGTGGGTGGACGTCTGCCGGCAGGTGCTGGAGGCCGGCAAATGCCTGCAGATCGGCGTCGCCTCGACTGAAGTGGAGCACATGCTGGCCAGACTGCCCCACGAGGGGCTGTTCATCACGACCTACTGCGGCTCGGAGGCAGAGGGGCGGGGACTGCTGCGCCGCATCCGTCCGGGCGGCTGATTCAGCCCCGTCCGGGCGCTGTTGAACGCACCCCTGCCTTGGCGTATAATCGCGCCCTCGTCTCGTTCCCGCGCATGAACTCAGCCGGCGGCACACGCGTGGCAACCGAACCGAGAGACCACGGCCCGTCCGAACACGAGCTCCTGGACCACGTGCTCGAGCACGTGAAGACGTTCCTGGCTAAGAACGGGCTTCACGTGGCGCTGGTCGTGGGGCTGCTGGCGGTCGCCGTCGTAGGCTACCGGACCCTGTCTCTTCGGCACCAGACCGAGACGTTGACGCAGTGGGACGCCGTCGGGGGCTCGCCGCAGGTGGCGGCCATGCTCTTCGGGGCGGAGGCCGCGGCCGGCCTCCGCAAGCACGCCATCGAGCGCTGTCGCGACCTCCTGGAGACCGAACCCAAGACGAAGGCCACCCCGTGGCTCCTGCTGAAGCTGGCGGGCCTGTACGCCCAGGATGGGCAGTGGGCGGCGGCGGCCGACGCGTGCAGGCGGCTGACCGCGGAGTACCCCGAAAGCCCCGCCATGGCGCCGGGCCGGGGTCTGCTGGCCGTGGTGCTGGAGCAGATGGGCCGCTACGAGGAAGCGGCAGCGGCCTACGAGGCCCTGGCGGCGAGCGGGGCGACCCGCCACCTGCTGTCAGCCGGACGGGATCGAGAGCTGGCCGGACAGCCGGAGGCCGCCCGTGAGCTTTATCGCCGACTGACCGCCGACGAGGTGGACGACAGCCTGCTGGCCATGGCCCGGGACCGGCTGGCCGACCTGGCCAAGGGCAAGACACTCGAACCGCCGCCGGAACTGGCCACGACGGAACCCATCGTGTCCGAGCCATGGCAGGTGCAGGTGACGGTTCCCGAGGAGACGCCCGTGGCCTCCGAGACGGCCGTGTTCGTGACGGAGCCCGAGGGAGCTCCCGCCTTGCCGGCTCAGCAGGAGGAGCCCGACGCAGAGGGGGGCCGCGGGCCGACCGATTCGGTTGAACGCCCGTCGGACAGCGGATAGACTACCGCGTCCTTCGAGGCTTTCAGCAGGGCAGTTAACCGGACTTCTTGCGAGTGTGGAGGCCGAAATGGCCGACTTGGCAGCGATTGCAGAAGCCCTCATCAGGGGCGACCGCGACACTGTGGGTGCGCTGGTACAGCAAGCGCTCGACGAAGGCGTGGATGCCGAGGCCCTCCTCAACGAGAGCCTGGTGGCGGGCATGGACGTGGTGGGCCGCAAGTTCAAGAACAACGAGTTCTACGTGCCGGAGGTGCTCATCGCCGCCCGCGCGATGAACGCCGGCATGGAGCTGCTCGAACCCGTCCTGGCAGAGACCGGCGCGCGGCCGGCCGGCACGGTCGTGATCGGCACCGTCAAGGGCGACCTGCACGACATCGGCAAGAACCTGGTCGGCATGATGCTGAAGGGCGGCGGCTTCAAGGTGGTGGACGCCGGCATTGACGTGGCGCCGGAGAAGTTCGTCGAGCTGGCCCAGGAGAGCGGCGCCAACCTGATCGGGCTCTCCGCCCTGCTGACGACCACCATGACGCAGATGGGCAACGTGGTGGAGGCCGTCAAGGAAGCCGGCCTCGCTACGAAGATCATGATTGGCGGCGCACCGATCACCCAGGACTACGCCGACGAGATCGGCGCCGACGGCTATGCGCCCGACGCCGCGTCGGCCGTTGACCTGGCACGCAGGCTCATGGGCTGAGACGTCTCACGCCCTACATCATCGGCACCCTCGGTCCGGTTCTCCGAGGGTGCCTTCTGCTTTGGGGGGGCGGGCCACTTTGCATCGGCAGGCCGGCTCGGCTATAAGGCTCAAGGAAGCCGCGTCTTTGCCACAGGGAGGGCGGGATCGTGACGGAGATCATCATCAGCGTCGGGGACGAGGATTTCAGCGCCCGGCTGACGGATGACGGCTCGCCGGAAACCGTGCGCAAGATCGTCGAGGCGCTCCCCATCGAGTCCGTCGCCAGGACGTGGGGGGACGAGATATACTTCGACATACCCGTGGAGCAGGCCGAGGAGAACGCACAGGCCACGGTCAGCAAGGGCGCCCTGGGCTACTGGCCGGCCGGCAGCTGCTTCTGCATCTTCTTCGGCAGGACGCCCATGAGCTCCTCCGAGGACGAGATCGTGCCCGCCTCGCCGGTTAACGTCATCGGCGCCGTCGCGAATCCCGACGGCTTCAAGGCACACGGCCCGGGCGAAACCGTGAGCATCCGGCTCGCCGAGTGAGGGCCATGTCCACGCGCGTCGTCATGGCGCTCCTCGCACTGGCGCTCCTGCCCGCCTTGCCCGTCTCAGCGCAGGCACTCCCCGACCGCGGGCCCGAGGCCCGGCCTGAGACGGAGACGCCGGCCGAACTCATCGCGCGCATGGCCGCCGACGACTTCCAGGGCATGGCGGCCTCCCGCGGGCTCGCCGCGATGGGGCCGCGCGTGCTGCCCGAGCTGATCCGGGCCGCAGAGGACGACGTGCCGCGCGTGCGCTACTGGTCCGTCGCCGCCATGAGCAGCATCGGCGACGAGCGCGCCGTCCCCGCCGTCCTGGCCCTCTTCGACGACCCCGACGACCTGGTCCGGGCAGTCGCCATCTGGCACTCCGGCCGCTGGTTCCACCGGGACGACGTCCGGACGGCCGTCCTGAAGAAGCTGGACGACCCCAGCCCCTTCGTGCGCGGCTGGACGATGAAGCTGATCCACGCCAGTGACTACCGGGAGGCCGCCGACGAGGTGCGCCGCCTGCTGGAGGCAGCCGAGCCGGAGGTCAGGTACGACGCCTTGCACACGCTGGCGGTGCTGGAAGGCCCGGACGTGCTGCCCACGCTCAAGACGGCCCTCGAAAAGGACGAGAGCCCGCTGGTCCGGGAGGGCGCAGTGAGATGCTGCTCGGTGCTGGATCCGCCCACCCCGGGGAGCGCCGAGGTGCTGATCGCCGCGCTGGCCGACAGCAACGAAGAGGTGCGCCGGGCGGCCGTGACGCTCCTGCGCAAGGGGTTCGGGCAGCACTTCGGCTTCGAGCCGGACGCCGAGCCGCTCGAACGCGAGAAGGCCGTGCGGCAGTGGCACAACTGGTACGAAGCTAACGCGCAGGGGCTGCGCTGGAACCCGGAGAACCGGCGCTTCGAGGCGGAGCCGCCCGAGCCCGCCCCGGACCGATGACGCTTGCGCCCCGCGGGTCGCGCTCCTTGCCTTTGACGCCCCTGCGCAGGCACGCTAACCTGATGCGGGTCCACCTCCCGGCCATCGGGGCGAAGCGATGTCCGACATCCTCATACGCAAGTATCGCCGCTCCGACCGCGACGCCGTGCTCCGCATCACCGAGGAGAGCTTCGACGGCTTCTGCCTGGACAAGAACATGGAGGACAACTTCGGGCCGATCGCGAACACCACCTGGCAGGAGCGCAAGCGCGAGGGCATAGACTACGACCTGCGCCGCAACACGGAAGACGTGCTGGTGGCCGAACTCGACGGCGAAGTGGTCGGCTTCGTCTGCACGCGGCTTTACCACCAGCACCGCACCGGACACGTAGCCAACATGGCCGTCGCAAAGGACCACCAGGGCTGCGGCGTCGGCAAGGCCCTCATGCGCCGCGCGCTGGATCACTTCCGCAAGCGCGGCATGCGCTACGCCCGGGTGGAGACCCTGGAGCAGAACTTCAAGGGACAGAAGCTCTACCCGGCTTTCGGCTTCAAGGAGATCGGCCGGCAAGTCTACTACCTGCGCGAGCTCTGAGGGCTCCCTTTTTGACATCCGCCCCCCTTCACGCTAACATGGTCTATGGCCAGGGCAAGCTGCACAGGGAGATCAGCTATGACGGGCGGTCGCTCCGAAGAGACCCCGCTCAGGATAAGGGGACTGCTGGGCATCGGCCTGGACGGCAGTCCCGACGAGAAGCGTATCACGCGTGGGGAGAACTTCTGCCTGTTCGGCGGCTCCAAGACGACCCACGAGCGGATGACGGAGACCGCCCTGAAGTTCAACGAGAAGGTGGACGAGCGCGGCAAGAGGCTGGAAGAGGTGAACGCCCGCGAGCTGCGTGAGATCACCGGCGAGCTGCGCGAGGAGCTGACTGAGGGCTCGCCCTGAGCCAGCCGTTGACGCCGCAAGGCCCGAAGCATATAATCCCGGCTGTCATGAAACGCCAACCTGCCGACACGCGCCGTCTGTGGTTCCCGGCCTGGCGCTGGCACAAGCCGGCGGCCTGAGGGCACGGGTCGGCTCCCGTCCGCCAAGCCTGCATCCGACAGCCCTGCAAGCCTCAGGTCGCCGGCTGCAAGGGCTTTCTTCCCGGACGTCTTCCCTGCCACGAGTCCCTGTGAGGCATACGACCATGACCGAACCGAACCAAGCGACTCGGCGCGAGCGCGGCCACAGGAGGTCCGTCTTCAGCGGCATCCAGCCCACCGGCGTCGTGCACATCGGCAACTACGTGGGCGCCATCCGCCACTGGGCCGGCATGCTCGACGACTACGACTGCACGTTCTGCGTGGTGGACCTCCACGCGATGACGGTGCCCTACGAGCCACAGGAGATGCCGCAGAAGGTCTTCGAGACGTTCATCATCAACATCGCCGCCGGGCTCGACCCGGAGCGCTGCTGCCTGTTCGTGCAGAGCCACGTGCCCCAGGTCACCGAGCTGTGCTGGATGCTGATGACCTGCTCGAGCATGGGCGAGCTGAGCCGCATGACGCAGTTCAAGGACAAGAGCGAGAAGCTGGGCGGCCAGGTCAGCGCCGGGCTGTTCACCTACCCGGTGTTGATGGCGGCCGACATTCTGCTCTACAAGGCGGAAGTCGTCCCCGTGGGCGAAGACCAGACGCAGCACCTGGAGTTCGCCCGCGAGGCGGCGCGCGCCTTCAACGCCCGTTTCGGGGAGACCTTCCCCGAGCCCGAGGCCCTCTTCAGCGAGGTGCCGCGCCTGATGGGACTGGACAACAAGCAGAAGATGAGCAAGAGCCTCGACAACCACATCTCGCTGCTGGAAGACCGCGACGAGATATGGGCCAAGCTGAGCACGGCCGCCACCGACCCGGCGCGCGTGCGGCGAGCTGACCCCGGCACGCCCGAGATCTGCAACATCTTCACCATGCACAAGGCCTTCTCGCCCCCCGAGGACATCGAGTGGTCGGCCCACGGCTGCCGCACGGCGAGCATCGGCTGCCTGGACTGCAAGAGGCGCGTGACGGACAACATGGCAGCGGAGCTTGAGCCGGTCAGGGAGAAGTACCGTGAACTGGCTGCTGACCCCGGCCGCGTGCGCGAGATCATGGCCGAGGGCGCCGAGAACGCCCGACAGCGGGCCCGCACCAACCTGGCCGAGGCGCGCCGCAGCGCCGGCCTGCTCTGAGCGCCGCCCCGCGCGCTCGTCACTCGGACGGGACGCCAGGCGAAACCTGCCCCCTCTGCTGCATCACGTTGTGCAGGGCGGCGCGCACGCGGGGCGACGTCATCTGCGCGCGCAGCTCGCCGTTGGCCAGCGCCTTCCGCACGTTCTGGTTCGCGAGGACGGCTTCGAGGTCATACTGGCGAAGCGCCTGGGCCAGCTTCTGATCGGCGAGCAGGGGCTGAAGGTCCGGGTGCTCGAGCAGCTGGCGGATTTCGGGGTCCTCCCGGAGCCGTTCCAGCACCTGAGGATCGTTCTGAGCGGCTCGCAGCACACGCAGGCCGTCCGTAACGAGGAAACGGTCCGCCGGGTTGAACGCGGAGGCAACGCGCCGCAGCAGCGACCGCCGTGCCGACTGGACCACCAGGCCGGTCTTGGCAGGGTACACCTTCAGCGCCAGGTCAACCACGAACAGCAGGACAAGAACGACTATCAGGCCGGACGCGATGCCGCCGATGAGGCCCAGGTTGCGGTTCCATGGGCGCAGCTCGCCCTTCTTCGTGCGCCCTATCTTGCGGTCAGCGACGTGGGCCAGGATGGCCAGCGGAACGTAGATGCAGATGCCGGCGATGACCCGCCCCAGCACGTAGCTCAACCCCCCCGACCAGCCTTCCCGCGCCATCAGGAATCGGGCTACCGGCGGACCCACCGGGGCGCTCGCCACAAAAGCCCCCACCAGCGCCACCAGCGTGAACAGGCTGAGCAGGGCGCCCCGCAGGAACCCGCGCACCGCCGAAAGCACGATCACCAGGATGGCCGCCAGGTCCACCATCGCTTGCTCCTTGTGCCAGACGGGCAGCAGAGCCCAGCAGACACCAGGATTATAACACAAGTGCCGGGCGAGGGAATGCCCTTTCGCGCCCAGCGCCCGAGGCGCCCGAACGGCGAGCTCAATCGCGGATGCTGCGCCGCTCGGCTTCCACCTCCGCGAACCACGCGTCGAGGGCGGCGCCCATGCGCGCCACGCGGTCCGGTTCGGAGCGGGCCAGGTCGTCCTGCTCGTAAGGGTCTTCGGCGACGTTGAACAGCAGCGCCATGGGCGGCTCCGGCATCCTGCGCTCCGGCTCGGGGTCGCGGCATATGTCCGTGACGGATTCCGGCTCGCGCTTGAGGCGACGGTCCATCTCCAGGTCTTCGGGCGCCACGCGCATGGCCTCCCGGATCGGCGGCCGCAGCAGCTTCCACGGGCCGTCGCGCATCGCCGCGTTGCCGGCGACCACGGGTGTGTAGCGGTTCCACTGCCAGAAACGCCGTTCGCTCACCTCGCACGGCTCGCCGCGCAGCGCGGGCAGGACGTTGCCCTTGCAGCCGTTGAAGTG
>Ga0111189_1027_pt1 | contig 17618 bp, 16 predicted proteins | sample DeeMarSWOR324_28_FD_80357 | JGI IMG/M metagenome (GOLD analysis project Ga0111189, IMG submission 80357) | Planctomycetes bacterium SM23_32 | reverse complement strand
CCGTCAGCGCAGACAGGGCGCGCACCAGGTCGCAGAAGTTCAGCTCATCGGCCGAGGGGCGGACCAGTCGCCCGGACTCGAACCACGCCAGCAGCCGATCGAGGTCCGTCATGGCAGACCGTCCGACAGAAGGGGGCGAGGGCGGCGGGCGGCGCTCAGTGCCGGACCGGGAACGCGGCACACAGCTCCATCACGCGCGGCCTGAGGGCTTCGGCCATCGCCTCGGGGTCGTCCGCGCAGATGACGTCCACCACCCAGCCGGCGATGGTGCGCATCTCGTCCTCGGCCATGCCGCGCGTGGTCACGGCGGGCGTCCCGATGCGTATGCCGCTGGCCTCGGAGGGCTTGCGGGGGTCGTTGGGGATGGCGTTCTTGTTGACCGTGATGTTCGCCCGGGCCAGCAGCTGGAGGGCGTCTTCGCCGCTGAGGCCGTTTGAGGTCAGGTCGATCAGGAACATGTGCGTGTCGGTGCCGCCGCTCACGACGGGCAGGCCGCGCCGGATGAACTCCTCGGCCATGGCGCGCGCGTTGGCCACGACCTGCTCCTGGTAGAGGCGGAACTCGGGCTCCATGGCCAGCTTGAAGGCCACGGCCTTGGCGGCGATGGCGTGCATGAAGGGCCCGCCCTGGATGCCGGGCATCACGGCGGCGTCAATGCGGGGCGCATACTCCTCGCGGCAGAGGATGAAGGCGCCGCGCGGGCCGCGCAGCGTCTTGTGCGTGGTGGAGGTGACGAAGTCGGCGTGGGGCACCGGGCTGGGGTGCACGCCGGCCGCCACGAGCCCCGCGATGTGGGCAATGTCGGCCAGCAGGTAGGCGCCCACCTCGTCGGCGATGTCGCGGAAGGCCTCGAAGTCTATGGTGCGGCTGTAGGCGCTGGCGCCGGCGATGATGAGGGCGGGGTTGTGCTGCACGGCGAGCCGGCGCACTTCCTCGTAGTCAAGCAGGCCGTCCGAGGCGGTCACCCCGTAGCTGACCACCTCGTAGAGCTGGCCGCTGAAGTTGCGGCTGTGCCCGTGGGTCAGGTGTCCGCCGTGGGCCAGGGCCATGCCCAGGATCGAAGCCCCCGGCGAGAGCATGGCCATGTAGACGCCCATGTTGGCCTGCGAGCCGGCGTGGGGCTGCACGTTGGCATGCTCGGCACCGAAGAGCCGCTTCGCCCGCTCGACGGCCATCTTCTCCACGGCGTCCACGCACTCGCAGCCGCCGTAGTAGCGCGCGCCCGGGTAGCCCTCGGCGTACTTGTCGGTCAGCACCGAACCGGTCACTTCCATCACGACGCCGCTGCAGTGGTTCTCCGAGGCGATAAGGTCCAGATGCTCCTGCTGGCGGCGGCTCTCCGCCTCGATCGCCTCGGCCACTTCGGGGTCCACGTCCCAGAGGTCCGGCGACGCCCGGGATGCCTGACGGCCGCTGGTCTTCGTGGACCTGCTCACTGGGTCCGCACTCCCTGCTGAGTCGGCCTCTGTCCCGTTCCACACCCTGACGGCGGTATGTTAGCGAATCATGCCGAGTTGAGCAACAGACTTCGCCCGCCCCGCAGGCGGCCCCGACGCAGCGGCTCGACAGGCGCGTGCGGATGGCCACCCGGAGGTCTACTGCCCCTTGTCCATGGCTTCCAGGGCCAGCAGCCGCTGCCATCGGCGGTCCACGTCCTGCTGGATCTCCTCGATGAGGTATTCGTTCTGGGGTGCGAACAGGTGGCGGAACCGCCCCTGGCTCTTCAGCCAGTCGCGCACGGGCTGCTTCTGTTTGGGCTTGTAGTTGACGGTGAGTTTGCCGTCCTCGATCTCGTAGAGCGCCCACACGCAGGTGTCGGTGGCCAGCTTGCACATCTGCATGCTCTGGTCGGGGGGATAGCGCCAGCCGCGCGGGCAGGGGCTGAGGACGTTCAGGAAGCACGGCCCCTGGATGCCGACCGCCTTCTGGACCTTCTTCATCAGGTCGCGCGGGCGGTGGGGCGATGCCTGGGCCGCGTAGGGGACCTCGTGGGCCGCCACGATGGCCGTCAGGTCCTTCTTGACCTGGCGCTTGCCCGGCTCCACCTTGCCAGCCGGCGCGGTGGTGGTGAAGGCCCCCTTCGGCGTCGCGCCGGAGCGCTGGATGCCGGTGTTCATGTAGGCTTCGTTGTCGTAGCAGATGTAGGTGAAGTCGTGGCCCCGCTCCAGCGCGCCGGACAGGGACTGGAGGCCGATGTCATAGGTGCCGCCGTCGCCGCCGATGGCGAGGAAGGCCACCTTCTTGTCATACTTGCCCTGCTTCTTCAGGGAGCGGTAGGCGGCCTCGGCGCCGCTGATCGTGGCGGCCACGTTCTCGAAGGCGTTGTGCACCAGCGGCACGCGCCACGCGGAGTTCGGGTAGACGGTGGTGCTCACCTCCATGCAGCCGGTGGCGATGCCCGCCACCACGTAGACGTCGTCCTGCTGGGCCGCCAGCAGTATCTGGCGGATGGCCACGGGCCCCGCGCAGCCGGGGCAGGCCGCGTGCCCGCCGCTGAGCAGCTCGGGCATGTCGGAGAGCTTCTTGAGGTTCGTCGTCGCCATCTATCACCTCGCTTGGTGGATGCCTCGCATCAACGGTTCCTGCGGCCTCACTCGCGCACGCCGACGTAGCTGACGGTCGGCTCGGCGCGGCCCGACTCCCCGGCCCGGGCGAGCGTCCGGAACACCTCCCCGGCGTCGTCCAGGCTCAGGTCACGGCCGCCGAGGCCGTAGATGAAGTTCATCATCGGGCCGGCGGCGTCGTAGCGCGCCGAACGGACCTCGTGGAACAGCGGCCCGCCCAGCCCGAAGGATATGGCCCTGTCCATCACGCCCACCATGGGCACGTCCTTGAGGGCCTGGCAGAGCTGCTCGCCGGGGAAGGGGCGGAAGCAGCGCACCTTCAGCACGCCGCACTTCAGCCCCTCCTCTTCGCGCAGGTCGTCGGCCGCCTGCTTGGCCGTGCCCATCGTCGAGCCGAGCCCCACCAGCACCACGTCGGCGTCGTCGCAGCGGTAGGGCTCCAGCAGGTCGTAGGGGCGGCCGGTGAGCGTGCCGTATTCCGACCCGATGCCCTGGACCACCGCCACGGCGTTGACCATGGCGTCCGCCTGCTGCTTCTTGAACTCGAAGTAGTAGTTCTGGAGGGCGAAGGCGCCGAAGGTCTCGGCGTGGTCCACGTTCAGCAGGTTGTCCGGCCGCTCGAACTCGCCGATGAAGTTCTGCACGGTCTGGTCGTCGCTGGTCTCGAGCGATTCGAGCGTGTGGCTCAGGATGAAGCCGTCCAGGCAGACCATCACGGGCAGGCGCACGTCGGGATGCTCGGCGATGCGCACGGCCTGGATGGTGTTGTCGTAGGCCTCCTGGCAGTTCTCGCTGTAGAGCTGGATCCATCCGGCGTCGCGGGCGCCCATCGTGTCGCTGTGGTCGCAGTGGATGTTGATGGGCCCGCTGAGGGCGCGGTTGATGACGGGCATCACGATGGGGCAGCGGCAACTGGCGGCGATGTAGAGGATCTCCCACATCAGGGCCAGCCCGTTGGCGCTGGTGGCGGTGCAGGTCCGCGCGCCGGCCAGCGACGCACCCACCACGGCGCTCATGGCGCTGTGCTCGCTCTCGACGGTGACGAACTCGGTCTTCACGTCGCCGTCGGCCACATAGGCGGCGAACTTGTGCATCAGCTCCGTCTGCGGGGTGATCGGATAGGCGGCGACCACGTCCGGGTTGATCTGCTTGAGGGCGTAGGCTGCCGAGTCGTTGCCGGTCAGTGCCATTCTCTCGCTCACGGCTGCTCTCCCTCCTTCCGCTGCTCGGACAGGTCGCTCTCCAGCTTCATCTCGATGGCGTCCGCGGGGCACTCCACGGCACAGATGCCGCAGCCCTTGCAGTACTGGTAGTCGGTGCCCAGCTTCTTGCCGCCTTCGACGCGGACCGCGCTGTCGGGGCAGACGATCCAGCACAGCATGCAGTGGGTGCACTTCTCGAAGTCGGTCACCGGGCAATAGGTGCGCCACGAGCCGGTGTAGAGGCCGGCCATCGTGCCGCCCTCGGCCACGGCGCCGGGCTTCATCTGGTCCTTCTTCAGCAGTTCAGCCATCCTCGCCTCTCACCTCCTCGGCGGCCCGCTCGACGGCCCGCTTGTTGCCCTTCAGCATGCCCTCGCTGAGCTTGCCGCCGAGCTTCTTGTCTATGCTCTTCTCGATGTGCTCCAGGTCCACCACGCCCGTGACGGCCAGCAGCGCGCCGATCATCACCGTGTTCGGGATGGGGCGCCCGATCTCGTCCAGCGCGATGCTGGTAGCGTCTATCGTGTAGACCCTGCGCCCCTCCAGGCCGAGCAGCTCCCGCACCTCGGCCGGGCTCTTGCGCGTGTTGACCAGCAGGATGCCGTCCTCGCTCAGCCCGCTGTCCACCTGCTGGGTGTCCAGCAGCGTGTCGTCGAGCACCACGACGATGTCGGGGTAGTAGATGGCGTCGTGGACGCGGATCAGGTCCTGCGCGATGCGCGTGTAGGCCTTGATGGGCGCCCCCTCGCGCTCGGCGCCGTACTCGGGGGCGGCCTGGGCATACTTGCCCGCCTCCATGGCCACTTCAGCCACCATGGCGGCCGCCGTCTTGGCGCCCTGGCCGCCGCGGCCGTGCCAGCGTATCTCCAGAAGTCCTTCGCTCATCGGCAGTTCCCCGCACGAGTTGCAGAAACCGACTCGGCATTGAGACCGGCAGGCGAATCCTCGGAGAGAGGTCCATTCTTCCACATGCCCCGCGGGGTGTCAAGTGCGCCCGCCGACCGGCGCCCCGATGGGTTTTGACACCGCCTCCCCGGCCCGCTAACATGCCGCCGCCCCCGCCCGAGAAAGGCCAATGGCCGAAGCCGCGTCGTCGCCCCCCGTCACCGTCCACGAGCCGGAGCTCTGCTCAGCGGGCTACACGTTGTTCTGTCACACCTGCGACCCACCGCCGCCCGGCGGACGCGCCCGCATCCTGCTGGTGGACATGGAGGGCGGCGTCGTCCACGAGTGGCGTCCGCCGACGTCCGCCCAGCTGCCCGAGCTGTTGCCGGACGGCACGTTGCTTTACTCTACGCGCGACCGCTCGCACATCGAGGGGGCCGGCCTGCGCCGCCTGGCCCCCGATGGCACCGTGCTCCGGCACTACCACTGCCGTGCGGACCATGATTTCCACGTCATGGACGGCGGCCGTCTCGTGGTCCACTGCATCGCCGACAAGATGGTGCCGCGGCTCGGACCGGGCCTGCGCCGCTGCCCCTACATCGTCGAAGTGGAGGCCGACGGAAGGCTGCTGTGGGAGTGGCGAGGCGAGGAGCACGTGGACGAACTCCAGGAGCTGCTGGGCAGGCCGATCCCGCCGGACTGGCTCGGGCGCGCGCGTGGCGAGCTGGGCCTCGTCAACCTCGACGGCGTCTTCACAGACTCGCAGGAGGAGGCCCCGGTGCGCAGCCGCGCGCAGCATTACGCCTTCGACTGGGCTCACAACAACAACTGCGAGGTGATGCCGCCCAACCGGGCCGGGCGGTCCGACCCCCGCTTCGCCGCCGGCAACATCCTGTTCAGCTACCGGACTCTGGATACGATTGGGATCATCGAGCGCAGCACGGGCCGCATCGTCTGGGCGTGGGGGCCGGGAGAGCTGGACGGCCAGCACAAGCCCACCATGCTGCCGGACGGCCACATCCTGATCTTCGACAACGGCACCCGCCGGGGCTGGTCGCGCGTGGTCGAGCTGGACCCGCTCGCAGGCAGCATCGCGTGGGAATGGCACGGCGAGGCCCGGGGGGACCTCTACAGCCCCTACATCTCCGGCGCGGACCGGCTGCCCAGCGGCAACGTGCTGATCTGCGAGGGCGGCCCGGGCCGACTGCTTGAAGTGACGCGGGAGGGCCGGCTCGTCTGGGAGTTTCGCTCCCCCTTCGCCGAGCCGGAGACCTTCGGCATATACCGGGCCGTGCGATATTCGGCGGAGCAGGTTGAGCCCCTTCTGCGGGCCGCCTCTTAGGCGGGCGCGAGGCGGCGCCCGACGTTGACAGTCCGCCCGCACGTGCCTATAATGACGGCCTCTGGGCTGACGGCCCCACAGCGGGGACGGGCCGAGCTGCCCGTCGGCTGGCGGACGGCCGTTCGCACAGGCCCGGCGGCGGCACCCTCGTGACCGTCGGCACGCCGCAGGCGTGCAAACATCCCGTCCGGTCGCCAGCGGGGCAGGTGCCGTACGCCAGCGCTCGCTCGCAGCACGGGGACCGCCAGCATGCTCGTATACCCAGCGGTGGACATCGCCGGCGGCAGGTGCGTGCGCCTGCTCCAGGGCGATCCCGAACGCGAGAAGGTCTACTACGACAGCCCGGTCGAGGCGGCCCTGCACTGGCAGCGTCTCGGCGCCGAGGCGCTCCACGTGGTGGACCTGGACGGCGCTCTGGGCAGGGCCGGCCCCGGGTGGGAGGTGGGCCGCCCGGTCGCCGACGTGCTGGAGCGCACCGACCTGCCCGTCCAGGTGGCCGGCGGGCTGCGCAGCAGCGAGGCCGTCCGGCAAGTGCTGCGGGCCGGCGCCGCTCGGGCGGTGGTCGGCACCCGTGCTGTGCGCGATCCGGACTGGGCCGTCGAGGTCTGCGGGGATCTGCCGGGACGCGTCGTCATCGCCCTGGACGCCCGAGAGGGCAGGGTCGCCGTGGAGGGCTGGCGCGAGGTGGTCGAGCAGGGGCCCGTGGAGCTGGCCCGGCGTCTGGCCGACGGCCGGCCGGCCGCGTTCCTCTACACCGACGTCCGCCGGGACGGCATGCTGAGCCGGCCCAACTTCGAGGGCGTCGGCGCGCTGCTGGAGGCCGTGGCGACGCCCGTCATCGCCTCCGGCGGAGTGGCCACGCTCGAGGACATCGCGGCCCTCGGCGAGCTGGGCGCGGACGCCGTGATCGTGGGCAAGGCCCTGTACGAAGGACGATTCGGGCTGCCGGAGGCGCTGGAGGCGGCCGCGCCGTTTGCTTCGCGGCTCTCGGCAGCCCCGTAGCGGGGCGCCGGGGCGCAGAACCGCCGGCGAGACAACTACTGGAGGAAACCGATGGCCAAGAGATCCCCCGCCGCCCTGTGCAACGTCGCCGTGGTCGGCCACGGCAGCGTGGGCAAGACCACCTTCGTTGACCACCTGCTCCATGCCGTTGGGTTCGCCACGCGGGCCGGGGACGTGGACGCCGGCACGTCACTGAGCGACTACGACCCCGAGGAGAGGGAGCGGAAGTTCTCCATCCAGAGCGCCGTGTTCAACTTCGAGGCCCACGGGCGCGTCTTCAACCTGATTGACACGCCGGGCTACCTGGACTTCGTGGGCGCCGCCGTGGCCGCCCTGCCGGTGGTCGAGACGGCCCTGATCGCCCTGAGCGCACGCGACGGCATCCAGCTCAACACGCGGCGCATGTGGCAGGCGGCCGCCGACGAAGGGCTCGCCCGCATGCTGCTGATCACCCGCCTGGACGGCGAGAACATACAGCTCGAGAAGCTGGTGGGCGAGATCCGGAACGAGTTCGGCCCCCAGTGCTGCCCCGCTTTCCTGCCGATCGGGCTCGGGCACGAGTGCAAAGGCGTGGTGAACCTGCTGGCCGCCGAGGCGGCCCCCGAGGGCGTGACCGGCGACTTCGAGTCCGCCCGCACGGCGGCCCTCGAGTCCGTCATCGAGTCGGACGACGCTCTCATGGAGCGCTACCTGGAAGGCGAGCAGATCGGCGAGGCCGAGGTCATGGCCACCCTCGGCAGGGCCGTGGCGTCGGGCACGCTGGTGCCCGTGCTCTGCTGCGCCGCCAAGGCGAACGTCGGCGTGAAGGAGACGCTCCAGTTCCTGGCCGACTGCGCGCCTTCGCCGGCAGGCGGGGCCGTCCGGAAGGCGACGGACGCGGACGGCGGGGAGGTGACGCTCGAGGCCGACCCGGCCGGGCCGTTCTGCGCGCGCGTGTTCAAGGCAACCACCGACGTGCACCTGGGCAAGGTGGCCTTCTTCCGCGTCTACAGCGGCAGCCTGGGCGAGGACCTCAGCGTGCAGCTGGCCCGCACGGGCAAGTCCGAGAGGCTCGGCCACGTCTACCTGCTCAAAGGCCAGGAGAGCGAAGAGGTCGGCGAGGCGGCGCCGGGCGACATCCTGTGCGTGACCAAGATCGAGGAGCTGGTGCCCGACGACGTCTTCTGCGAGACGGGTCGGGTCCTTGGGCTGCGCCCCACGAACTACCCGGATCCCATGATGTCGCTGGCGGTGACCACGCACAGCCGCGATGACGACCAGAAGGTGAGCGCCGGCTTGCAGGCGCTGGCCGAGGGCGACCCCACCTTCTCGATCCATCGCGACCAGCAGAGCGGGGAGCTTGTCATCACCGGCATGAGCAGCCTGCACCTGGACGTGATGCTCAGCAAGCTGAAGCGCCGCTACGACATCGGCGTGGAGACTCACGAGCCCTCCACGCCCTACCGCGAGACGGTGACGCGGGTGGCCACCGGCCAGTACCGCCACAAGAAGCAGACGGGCGGGCGGGGCCAGTACGGCGAGGTCTACCTGCGCCTGGAGCCCAACGAGCGGGGCGCCGGCTTCGAGTTCCTCGACGAGGTGGTCGGCGGCGTCATCCCGCGCCAGTTCATCCCCGCCGTCGAGAAGGGCGTCCGCGAGGCGATGGACCGGGGCCTGCTGGCCGGCTACCCCATCGTTGACCTGAAGGCCGCCGTCTACGATGGTTCGCACCACAGCGTGGACTCGTCCGAGGCCGCATTCAAGATAGCGGCCCGGCGCGCCTTCCAGGTGGCTTTCGAGCAGGCCAGGCCGGTGCTGCTGGAGCCTATCGCCAGGATAGAGGTGACCATGCCAGCGGAGTTCATGGGCGACGTGACGGGCAACCTGACCGGCCACCGGGGCCGCATCCTGGGCATGGACCAGGTGGGCACGATGCAGGTCATCCGGGCCGAGATTCCCATGGCCGAGGTCACCCGCTACAGCACCGAACTGAAGAGCATGACGGGCGGCGAGGGCACCTTCACGCTCGAGATCTCCCACTACGAGGCGGTGCCTGCCCACATCCAGCAGGACATAATCGCCCGCGCGCAGAAGGCGAAGGAAGAGGACTGAACGGCGGCTGTCAGCTGACGGCGCTCAGTGATCAGTCTCCGCCGGGGCCGGACCCCTCAACTGACGGCCGGCAACCGACGGCCGAGAGCTTGCCACGGAGGATCCGCAGATGGCTGAGGCCCCCAGAGTGGCGGTGGTGATGGGCAGTGAGTCCGACCTGCCCGTGGTGGAAGGCGCGGTCGAGGTGCTCCAGCAGTTCGGCGTGGCCTTCGAGGTGCGCGTGCTCAGCGCGCACCGCTCGCCGGAGGCCGTCGCCGAGTTCGCCCGCAAGGCAGAGGACGGCGGCGTGCACGTGATCATAGGGGTCGCCGGCGGCGCCGCGCACCTGGCCGGCGCGCTGGCCGCGCACACGACGCTGCCGGTGATCGGCGTGCCCATGCCCACCGACCGCATGGGGGGCCTGGATTCCCTGCTCTCCACGGTCCAGATGCCGGCCGGCGTGCCGGTGGCCTGCATGGGGCTGGGGCGCTCGGGTGCGCGCAACGCCGCCACGGCCGCCGTCCAGATACTCGCCCTCCGGGATCCCGGTCTGCGCGCCGCGCTGGCCGCGCACAAGCGCCACATGGCCGAGCGCGTGCAGCAGCAGGACGCCCACATCCAGCAGTGGCTGAAAGAGCGCCGCTGAGCCTTCCGGGCCCCCTCGCGTCGCTCGTCCCCGACTTGCAAAGGCTCGGGCCTTGCGGAATAATGGACGCGAGCCACGAGCAGGGGGACTGCCATGGACTTCTATCAGGTCGTCAAGGGGCGTCGCAGCGTGCGGGGCTACCGCCCCGACCCCGTGGAGGAGCAGAAGCTGACTCGCGTGCTGGAAGCGGCGCGAGCGGCCCCGACCGCCGCCAACCGCCAGCCGATGAAGTTCTACGTCCTCTGCGACGCGGCGCTGCGCGAGCAGATGCTGGAAGTCTATTCCCAGCCGTGGTTTGCAGAGGCGCCCATCATCATCTGTGCCTGCGCCCGGCCCGCGGAGGCCTGGCAGCGAGGCGACGGCAAGAACTACGCCGACGTGGACGTGACGATCGCCATGGACCACCTGATCCTGGCCGCCACGGCCGAGGGGCTCGGCACCTGCTGGATAGGCGCCTTCAAGGCGGACAGGCTGCGGGAGATCCTGGGCCTGCCCGACGAGCTGGAGCCGGTGGCCCTGACCCCGCTCGGCTACCCGGCCGTGGTGCCGAAGGCCACCTCGCGCAAGCCCCTGGACGAGCTGGTGGAGCGCCGATGACCAAGCCGGCCAAGTACAAGCCACTGAACCTGCTGAACAACAAGGGCTTCTGGCCGGAGAAGGCGGCCATCGTGGACGCGATCAAGGAGGTCCTCACCATCGGCAAGTGCCGCGCCCCCCTGCCCATCAGCGACTACGGCCGCTACCGCGACCGCCACTGGCGCGGCGACGACAACGAGCTGGTCCCCTATCACAGCGTGGACTGGTACGTCTACGACGCCCTGGACGAGGACAGGCTCCAGGTGAACGCCGAGCAGATCCTGAAGTCGCTGGCCACCGAGCCCTGGCGCCGCAAGGACGTCCTGGGCGACCACTACGACCTGTTCATCATGGAAGAGGACATGTACGACCCCGAGGAGGGGCGCGACGGCTCGCAGGTGGGCTACCTGGTGGGCAGGTCGGAGCGGCTCACGGCGGCCGTCATCAGCACCTACCGCATCGAGCACATCTGGGGCATGCCCTACAGCTACCTCAAGACCGAGGTGATGAGGCAGCTCTGTTTCATGTTCGCCGTCCCCGACGTGCGGCGCGAGGACGTGACGGCCGAGGGGGACGCCCTCTACTGCAAGAACGTCTGCATCCTGCGACGGGCTGAGGTGGCGCCGGACGACTGGGAACGGCTGACGCGGGAGAGGCTGCGGTTCGGCCCGCTGTGCGAGCCCTGCACGCAGGACCTGCGCCGCTTCTTCGAGCAAGTGGCCGAAGAGAAGAGCTGAGCCGCCGGCCCCCCCTTGCCGCCGCCCCATCCGACCGCCGCCCGACTGAGGCATCCGCGATGGGCAAACGCCAGAGCGTCGAAGAGCGCGTCCGGGAGCTGCGCCGCAAGATCCGCCACCACAACCACCTCTACTACGTCGAGAACCAGCCGGAGATATCCGACCGCGAGTTCGACGCCCTCATGGGGGAGCTCCAGCGGCTCGAAGGCGAGCACCCCGAGCTGGTCACCCCCGACAGCCCCACCCAGAAGGTCGGCGGCGAGCCACTGGACCACTTCAGCGCCGCCGAGCACCTTTCCCCCATGCTGAGCATAGACAACACCTACAACGAGGAGGAAGTGCGCGAGTTCGACGCTCGCATCGGCCGTCTGCTCGGGGAAGGCGCCAAGTGGTCCTACGTGGTCGAGCCCAAGATTGACGGGGTAGCCATCAACCTCGTCTACCGCGACGCCGCCCTGGACCTCGCCGTCACGCGCGGCGACGGCGTGCGCGGGGACGACGTCACCCGCAACGTGAAGACCGTCGCCAACGTGCCCTTGAGGCTCCACCTGCCGGACGGCAGCTCCGACGAAGCGCTGGCCCGGACCACTGTGGAGATACGGGGCGAGATATACATGTCGTTCGACGCCTTCGGCGAAGTGAACAGGGAGCGCGAGGAGGCCGGCGATCCGCGCTTCGCCAACCCGCGCAACGCCACGGCCGGCTCGCTGAAGCTCCTCGACTCCCGCATCACGGCCTCGCGTCGGCTCCGGGCGTTCGTCTACGAAATGGGCAGCCACCAAGGGCTGGAGACGCCCGACTCGCACTGGGAGCGCCTGGGCTGGCTGCGCCGGCACGGCTGCCCCACCAACCCCGACGCCGAGAGGTGCGCCGACGCCGACGAGGTGCTCGAACGCTGCGAGTACTGGGAGGGCCGCATCGGCGAGTTGGACTACCCCGTGGACGGCCTGGTGGTGAAAGTGGACAGCGCCGAGCAGCGCCGCCGCCTGGGCCGCACCTCCAAGGCGCCCAAATGGCTGATGGCCTACAAGTTCGCCGCCGAGCAGCAGGTCAGCCGGGTCGAGCGCATAGAGGTCAACGTCGGCAAGACGGGCCAGCTCACGCCGGTGGCCATCCTCGAACCCGTCCGGCTCTCCGGCACCACCGTGAGCCGCGCCTCGCTGCATAACTTCGACGAGCTGGAGCGCAAGGACGTGCGCGAGGGCGACCACGTCCTGGTCGAGAAGGCCGGCGAGATCATCCCCCAGGTCGTCAGCGTCGTCACCGACATGCGCACCGGCCAGGAGCGACCGTTCGCCCGGCCGACCGAATGCCCTGCCTGCGGCAGCCCCGCGCGCCAGGACCCCGACGGCGTCTACGTGCGCTGCACTAACCCACGCTGCCCCGCCCAGCGCGTCGAGCGCGTGACGCACTTCGCCTCCCGGGGCGCCATGGACATCGAGGGCCTCGGGGAGAAGCTGGTCTCCCAACTGGTGGAGACAGGACTGGTCGAGGACGTCGGCGACCTCTACTCGCTGAGCAAGGAGCAGGTGGCCGGGCTGGAACGGATGGCCGAGAAGTCCGCGCAAAACCTGATGGACGGCATCGAGGCCAGCAAGGAGCGGGGCCTGTCCCGCCTGCTCTACGGGCTGGGCATTCCCAACGTCGGCTCGCACCTGGCCGACGTCCTGGCAGGGCGATTCAGCTCTCTGGCCCGACTGCAGGAGGCCGACGCCGAGCGGCTTCAGGAGATAGATGAGATCGGCCCGGTCGTGGCCGAAGCCGTCGTCGAGTTCTTCGCCCGCGACGCGACCAAGGAGGTGTTCAAGAAGCTGGAGGACGCCGGCGTGAAGGCCGAATCGCAGCTCGCTGCCGAGGAGAACCCCGATGTGGCGGGCAAGACGTTCGTGCTGACCGGCGCGCTCCCGGGCTACAGCCGCGACGAGGCGNATGGCGGGCGCGTGACGGGCAGCGTCAGCGGCAACACCGACTACGTCGTCGTGGGCGACGAGCCGGGCAGCAAGCTGAAGAAGGCCCGCTCGCTCGGCGTGAAGGAGTTGTCCGAGGCGGACTTCGAGCGCCTGCTGGGGCTCGCGTAGCCGGCGAAGGGATTCCGGTTACCTCAATCCGGGTCGGCCATGGTGCAGCTTTCCGCCGACGCCATCATGTTCGCGTTGCGCCTGCTGGAGGAGGGCGGCCTGGGCCCCGCCGAACTGGCCGAGCACCTGCGGGCCGTCGCCGCCGGGACGACCGACCAGCTCATCGCCCCCTGCTGCCGCTGGACTGCCCGGAGTGCCGTGCCCGCTTCCGCGTCTCGCCCGCCCAAGCCGAGGCCGCCTCCGACTGCCCCCTGTGCGGACAACCCATGGAGGCCGGCCGCCGGCTGCTGTTCCTCGCCGCCGGGGCGCCTGCTCGCCGTGCGGCCGAAGGCGAGCCCGTCTACGAGACGGCCCACCCCCGACGGCTCGGCCACTTCGAGCTGGGCCGACTGCTCGGACGCGGCGGGGCGGGGCGGGTCTATGAGGCCCGCAACCTGCACGCCGGGCGCACCGTCGCCCTCAAAGTGCTGGACTTCCGGCCGCTCGAGTCCGCCGCCGAGGCGTTCGAGAGGCTCCGCCGCGAGGCCCGCACGGCATCGTCCATCGTTCACGAAAACCTCGTGCGCGTCTTCGACCTCGGCGTCGCCGAGGGGCTCTCCTTCATCGAGATGGAGCTGGTGCGCGGCACGTCGCTGGCCGAACAGGTCCGCGCCGAAGGGCCGCTTCCCCCGCTCCAGGCCGTCCGACTGTGCGCCGAGACGCTGGCGGCGCTGGCCCGTGTGCACCAGGGCGGCATCGTGCACCGCGACATTAAGCCGGGGAACATATTGGTGGACCAGGAGGGCCGCGCCCGGCTGACCGACTTCGGCCTATCGCGACTGCTGGAAGAGACCACCACGCTGGCCGGCACGGACAGGGTGGTCGGCTCGCCGCACTTCATGGCGCCCGAGCAGTGGCGGGGCGAAGCGGTGAGCGCCCGCACCGACCTCTATGCGACGGGCCTGGTCCTCTACTTCGCCCTCACCGCCCGGCTGCCCTACGAGGGGGAGAGCCTGGTCTCGCTGATGTACAGGCACCTGCACGATCCGCTTCTGCGGGCCGGCGAGCCCTACCCGCTGCCAGACTACCTGTGTCAGGTGATCCGCCGGGCCACTGAGAAGCACCCCGCCGCGCGGTTCGAAAGCGCCGAGGAGTTCCGCTGCGCCCTGCTCGCCCTCGAAGAATAGGGGCAGCTGCCTATTCTCAGTGGTTCAGCAGGGAGAAGAACTCATACCACGGGAAGTTCTTCCCCGGGCAGCGCGTGCCGCCCGGTCGCACGTGCTTGTGGCCCAGGATGTGCGAGGTAGGGATGTCGCAACGCTCCTGAAGGTAATTGACCAGCCCCACCAGCGCCTCCATCTGCCGGGCCGTCGGATAGCCCTCCTCGAAGTCGCCCACCAGGCAGATGCCGATGCCGTGCTCGTTGTACTCCGCGATGCCGGCGTGGGCGCCGTCTATCTGCTGCTCCCAGCGGAAGGTCACCTCCACCAGGCCGTCCTCGGAGCCGCGCCCGTTGCCGATGACGAAGTCGTAGCCGACGCCGCGCCAGCCGTTGTGCTTCCGATGGTAGTCGTCAAAGGCAGCCTCGCTCCCCTGCTGGGTGTCGCTGTGGTGGAGGATGATGTAAGTCCAGCGCCGCTTCAACGGCACGTCCAGCTTGCCCGCCACGCGGGGCGGCCGCATCAGCGTCCGGCTCACGTCGTAGAACGGCACCGACGCGAGTTCCTCGGCCTGGAGGAGCTGCGGCCGCTGGCGCGGCTTCGCCACCACGGTCGGCGCCGTCGGCTCGGGAACCACGGGGGGAGCCGGCGTGCGGGGCTCCTCCCGGCGCGTCCACGTGCATCCGCACGCCGCCGCCGCCAGCACGCAGAGCGCCATTGTCGTCGCCAGCTTCACGGGCCGTCTCCTGTCCTCCCGGCGTCTGCCGGGCGTTCCCGTCGGGCGCCTCAGAAGGCGCGCTCGCTGTCCAGCAGCAGCGTCACCGGCCCGTCGTTGACCAGGCTCACCTGCATCCGGGCGCCGAAGCTGCCCGTCGCCACCCTCAGCCCGTGCTCGCGGAGCTTCTGCGCCACCAGCTCGTAGAGCTGCTCGGCGTGCTCGGGGCCGGCGGCGCGCGTGAAGGACGGGCGCCGCCCCTTGCGGCAGTCGCCGTAGAGCGTGAACTGCGAGATCAGCAGCGCCTCGCCGCCGCATTCGACGGCGGAACGGTTCATCCTGCCCTCTTCGTCCTGGAAGACGCGCAATCCGGCCACCTTGCGCGCCACGTAGTCCGCCTCCGCGTCGCCGTCCTGGTCGGTCACCGCCAGCAGCACGGCCAGCCCCGGCCCGATGCGGCCCACCTCCCGCCCGCCGACCGTGACGGCGGCCTCGGCCACCCTCTGCACGACGGCCCTCAAGTGCCCTGCTCCTCCGCGAGTCGAATGGGCCGCCCGTGCGACCGGAGCACGCCACGACGGCGCTCGGCCAGGGCATGGGGCCTGACCCGGGCGAGGTCCGGCAGGGGCTTTTCCTCTTGCGCAGTCACGCCCTTCTCATAAAATGAGGCGCGTTCGACGGATGGTCCCGCTCGGCGGCGCAGCCCCGGTGAACTCCCGATTATAGGGCCGCGCGGAATGAGGATGCAAGACGGACCTGCCGGGCCGGCCGGCAGGCATCCCCTGACCTGCAACAGACGCCGGCAGCGCGCGCAGAACCCATGGCCGACAAGCCCAAAGTCCTGATCGTGGACGACAAGGAGAGCATGCTCAAGATGCTCTCCACCATGCTGAGGGACGACTACGAGGTCCGCACGTTCAGCTCCGGCCGTTCGGGCGTGCACGCCTTCCGACGCGATCCCGCCGACGTGGTGATCACCGACATCCGCATGCCCGACATGGACGGCATGGAGGTGCTCCACACGGTCAAGCAGGAGGCGCCCGAGGCGGAGGTGATCCTGATGACGGCCTACGCCACGGTCCAGCAGGCCGTCGAGGCCGTCAAGGCCGGCGCCTACAACTACCTGACCAAGCCGTTCGAGCCCGACGAGCTGAAGATAGCCCTCGAGAAGGCACTCGAACGCAAGCAGCTGCGCGAAGAGGCGCAGATCCTCAAAGAGCAGGTCGAGCAGCGTTACGGCTTCGCCAACATCGTCGGCGAGAGCGAGCCGATGCGGCAGGCCTTCGCCCTGGCCCGCAAGGCCGCCGAGTCCGACACCACCGTCCTGCTGAGCGGCGAGAGCGGCACCGGCAAGGAGCTGTTCGCCCGCGCCATCCACCACGCCAGCGCCCGGGCCTCCCGCCGCTTCGTGGCCATCAACTGCGGCGCCATGCCCAAGGAGCTGATCGAGAGCGAGCTGTTCGGCCACGTCAGGGGGGCCTTCAGCGGCGCCACCAAGGACAAGCGCGGCCTGTTCATGGAGGCCAGCGGCGGCACACTGTTCCTGGACGAGATCACCGAACTCCACCCCGACCTCCAGGTCAAGATCAACCGCGCCATCCAGGAGAAGGAGGTCCGCCGCGTCGGCGACACCGTGGACCTGCCCGTGGACGTGCGCATCATCGCCTCCACCAACCGCGACCTGCGGGAGGCCATGGAGGCCGGCCAGCTGCGCGAGGACCTCTACTACCGGCTCAACGTCTTCCCCCTGCGCCTGCCCCCCCTCAGGGAGCGCCCCTCCGACATCCCGGCCCTGGTGGCAGATCACACGGGCCCTCTTCCCCTTCCTGGAGCCCGGCGGCGAGGGCTACCCGCCGGCGGCCGCCGCGGCGGCCTCCATGCCCTACCGCGAGGCGATGGACAACATGACGCTCGCCTGCCAGCGGCAGTACCTCCTCGAGGTCTTGAAGCGCACCGGGGGCAACGTGACGCGCGCCGCCGAGCACGCCGGCATCGAGAGGGAGAGCTTCCACCGCCTGATGCGCAAGTGCGACGTGGACGCCGATCAGATCCGCCGCCAGGCCGCCCAGCAGGAAGAGGCATGAGGGACGCTTGCCCGCCCCAGGCGGGAGCGCGGAGTCTGCCCGGCTCTGACGGGAACGCGGCATGGCCCTGTTGACATCGGACTCTCACCGATTGACCATTACGGATTGGCAACTGACGGGGCTCGTGCGAGGGAGGGATGGCCATGGAGTTCAGGGACGTGATCGCGGCGCGGCGGTCCATCCGCCGCTACTCGAAGAGGCGCGTCGGACGGCAGAAGCTGCGCCGGCTCTACCGGGCGCTCCAGCTCGCTCCCTCCGGCGCCAACCGGCAGAACTACCGCTTCGTGTTCGTCACCGACGAGGCGAAGCGGCGGCGCATCGCGCGTGAGGCCGGCCACCAGGAGTTCCTGGCCGAGGCGCCGGTGATCATGGCAGCCGTCTGCGAGCCCGGCGAGGAGTTCAACGCGGCCATCGCCGTGGACCACATGGTGCTGGCGGCCACCGACGAGGGGCTCGGCACCTGCTGGGTCGGCTGGTTCGAACGGGAGCCCGTGCGCAAGGTCCTCGGCATCCCCAAGGCGAAGGCCGTGCCCATCCTGGTGACCATCGGGCATGCGGCCGAGCGGCCGGAGGCGCGC
>Ga0111189_1013_pt1 | contig 17693 bp, 13 predicted proteins | sample DeeMarSWOR324_28_FD_80357 | JGI IMG/M metagenome (GOLD analysis project Ga0111189, IMG submission 80357) | Planctomycetes bacterium SM23_32 | reverse complement strand
TGGGCACGGGCACGGGCGCCGAAGTCTGCGGCTGCTCGCCGTCGGGATACCAGCGCCGCACCATCTCACTCTCGGGCACCTCGTCCCAGTCGCCCACCTCCCGTCGCCAGGCCGCGAGCGCGCCGCGCAGCCGCTCCCGCACGTCCTCGCAGGACGGGTCGCGGGCCAGGTTGTTGACCTCGTAGGGGTCGGCCTGAGTGTCGTACAGCTCCTCGACCGGCCGGGGCCCGAACATGAGAAGCTGCGGCCCCTCCAGCTCGCCCGCCGCGTAGAGCCGCCACATCTCCTGCACGATGGGGTGGCGGTTCCGGTACGGGATCCAGAGCAGGTAGGGCAGCTCGGGCCGGCAGTTGAGGATGTACTTGTAACGCCGGTCGCGTACCGCCCGCACCATGTCGTAGGACTCGTCGTAACGGTCGCGGCTCATGTAGACGTACTGGCGCGGCGGCCCGGCCCGCTCGCCCAGGAACGCCGTGCCCTGCATGTGCGCCGGGATGTCCACGCCCGCCAGCGAGAGCACCGTCGGCCCGAGGTCAATCGTGCTGACCAGCCGGTCGCTCACCGTGCCCGGCTCGATGCGGCCCGGCCAGCGGACGATCATGGGCACGTGCACGCCCGAGTCGTAGGGCCAGCGCTTGCCGCGCGGCAGCGGCCCATGGTCGCTCCAGTGGAACACGACCGTGTTCCCGGCGAGACCGTCCTCCTCGAGCTGGGCCAGCAGCTCGCCGAGTTCGGCGTCGCTCCGCTCGATGTTGGTGTACATGCGGGCCATCGCCTCGCGCACCTTCGGCGTATCGGGGAAGTAAGGCGGCAGCACCATGTCGGCGGGATCGAAGGTCGGCTCGGGGCAGTTCTCCTGCCACATACCGCTCTCGTGTGTGCGCGTGGGGTTGAAGACGGCGAAGAACGGCTGGTCGGGGTCGGGCCGGTTGCGCCAGTGCGCCTGGCGGCTCAGCTCGTCCCAGGCCGTGAACGGCGGCTCGAACTGGTAGTCCGTCTTGACGTTGTTGGTGCAGTAGTAGCCGACGGCGCGCAGGTATTCCGTGAAGCACCGGACGTAGTGCGGCACGACGGCGGAGTAAGGCGTCGGCAGCTCAGGCGCGGCCGGGTGGGTGTGGGTCGTGCGCATGTGGAGCGTGCCGGCCGAGATGGGATAGAGGCCGGTGATGATGGCCGAGCGGGCGGGGGCGCAGACGCCGGCCGTGGAGAAGCAGTTGGGCCAGCGGCGCCCGCGGGAGGCGAGGGCGTCCAGGTTCGGCGTGCGGGCGACAGGGTCGCCATAGCAGCCGTAGTAGGGGTTGGTATCCTCGAACGATATCCACAGGATGTTCGGCGGCCGGTCCTTCGCCACGACGGGCCCTCCAGGGCAAAACGGCATCAGCCACAGGTTGACACTGATCGACACAGATGACGATTGCGTACTGACGACGGGGGGAATCTACCAGACGGGGCGCCCGGGGGCAAAGGGCGCGCCCGCCGGCCGTCCACGGGATCTTCTGCCGAGCAAGACCAGGAGCCGGTCAGCGGACGGTGAGGCGGAGGGCGGCGCCGGCCTGCACGGCCAGGGGACGGGGGAAGCGGAGGTGGAGTCCGCTACCGCTGAAGTCGGCCTCATACTCGCCGGCGGGCAGGCGGCGGCCCGCCGCGCTCACCCGCACCTCGGAGGCGTCCTTGCGCCTGAGCGCAAACGTCAACTCCCGGCAACGGCACGTCCCCGTGCGCACCAGGATGCCGATCCGCTCCCACTCCGCCTCGACCTCCCGCTCGTAGTGCGCCGTGCCGCCGCCGAACGAGAAGAAGAGCCGCAGCCTGTCCCCCGGCACGACGGGCGCGAACCCGAACACCTCCCCCCGCATCGTCAGCCCGAGCAGGCCGTTCACGATGGCCCACGCCGACATCGGCCGGTAGTAGTGGCCCCCAAACTCGACGTGGTCCCAGTACATGCCCCACCGCCGGTAGCGCTCGTCCACGTTCCGGATGACGCCGAGCGCCTCGCGATACATCCCCTCGAAGAGCAGGAACGATGCGAAGGCCAGCTCGACGCCGGTCCACGGCGTGTTCGCCTGGTCGTGCCAGCACTCCTCGGGCACGGGATGGAGGAACTCGTCGTCGGGCCAGCGGCAGTTCACGAGGCCCCACGGCTGGCGGGAGATGCGGCAGATGGCCCGGAGCGCCTGCCTGACCCGCCCCCGCCGGACGACGTCCGGCAGGCCGGCCAGCTCGCAGACCCACTCGCCCATGAGCTGGTCGGTGAGGCAGCCGTCGTCCAGGCCGTGCTCCCCGTCGGTGTCGTTGAAGAGGCGGTAGTAGCTGCCGGTCCAGAGCGCGTCCTCGAAGGCCGCCCTCCCCTTCCTGAGCACGTCGGCGTACTTCGCCTCGGCCTCCTCGTCCCCGAGGACGGGGGCCGCGGCCGCGGCCATGTTCAGCGCGCCGAGCCAGAGCGACGCCACGTAAGACGAGACGCCCCACATGGCGAAGTTGTCGTAGCTGCACATGACGCCTTCCATGTCGGGCAGGAAGTCGCCGTTGTCGTCCCGCTTCTCGAGCACGTAGTCGAGCGCGGCCTTGACCGAGGGCCACATCTCGCCGAGGTAGTCCCGGTCGCCGGTCCAGAAGTAGCCCAGGAGCGCCAGCATCACGTACTGCGAGGGCATGTCGAGGCGGCTGGTGACGGACTCGTTCACGTCGGGCCGGCGGAAGTCCTTCATCAGGCCGTGGATCACCTCGCCGTCAGGGAGCTGCATGCGCCGGTGCGCGCGCATCATGTTCTTGTGCAGCTCGGGGAAGAGCGCCGCCGGCGACATCGCGCCGTACATGCTCACGTCCATCGTGGCGAGCGGGCCGAAGGAATGGTCCGGCCGCATGCCCTCCATGATGCCGAAGTCCATGGCGCGCGTCAGCCACGAGCTGGTGAAGAACGTGTTGAGCTGGGAGTTGACCTGGTCGAGGACGAACGCCGGCGCGCTGCTGTCGCGGAAGTCATCGTGGAACTGCCGCGTGCGCGCCTTTAGGTCCTCGCGGCTGCGCACGACGTAGTCAGCCACCTCGGTCGCCGAGTCGAAGAAGTTGGCGTAGTAGTGGCCCTCCAGGTGCGAGCCGTCCTGGCTGTAGAGGTTCGGGAAGTGCCACGCGACGACGAAGGTGTGGTCGAGGCCCCGCCGCTTCAGCCGACGCGAGACGCCGATGCTGCCGTAGCAGCCCCAGCGCGCGGTGAGCCGGCCTGTCTCGGGATCGAGCCAGTTGCGCCCGGACGTGTCGTCGAGGTCCGGCAGCTCGCGGTGACGGATCAGGTATTCGTAGTAGGGATGCTCCACCTCCCAGCCGAGGTAGTAGCGCGAGTCGGCGGCAAGCGACGCGACCGCCTGCGAGCCGAACGAGCTGAGCGTCCGGTCCATCTCCTCGGTCAGCTCCATGACCCGAGAGCCCCTGCGGCGGCGCACGCCGGTGACGTGGTGCTTCCCCTCGGCCGCCACGTCGTAGCCGACGGCGTTGTGCATGCTGGCGATAAGCATCACGTGCACCGGCCGGCTCGTTGTGGGCCGCAGGCGGAAGCCAAAGACGGCCGCCGGCAGCGAGGAGTTCTTCACGTCGTGCGGGATGAAGGGGCTCCAGGCCTCCATCTCGACCTCCAGCGGCATCTCGTCGTCGGTGAACCGCATGCGCACGAACGGGAAGCTCGCCTCGCACTCGATCCGGTCCACGCCCGTAAGCCACGGGAAGGCGTAGTAGTGGTTCTCGATGGCCCCGACCCGGTAGCCCTCGTCTATCTGGAGGATGCGCATCTGCGGGCATTCGCCCTCGACCTCGCAGCGCACGACGAAGAAGAGCATCGAGTCCTCGGCCAGCGGGAACGGCTCGCCGGTGCCGAGCGGCACGTTGTTGGCGATGTTCCAGTTGCGGAATATGCCGTCGGGATGCAGCTCGAAGAAGCCAGCGCCGATGCCGCCGAGCGCCGGGCCGCTGCGCGGTTTGTCACCGCGCTCCATCGCCGTCCCTATCATGGTCCTTGTCCCTAACGACAGGCATCACCACCGAGGCACGAAGTGCACGGAGGAGAACGCTAACAACGACAGCACGGCCACGACTTCCAGTCCTGCGCAATTCTGGGTTGAGCCCTTCTCGGCCTTTCTCCGTGCTCTCAGTGCCTCCGTGGTGCAGTCGTTTCCTAGATCACGACTTCCACCTCGTGCTCGCCGCCGTCGAAGACGGGCAGCAGGTTGCCCTCGATCGCCTCGCCGTCCACGCTCACCGACCGGGCGCCCTTGCCGCGGCCCGCCTCGTTGTCCAGCGTGATGTCGTAGACGGCGCCGCGGAAGGTCCGCACCACATGCGCGTGCGGGACCTCCCGCGCCAGGCACGGGTCCACCAGCAAGCCTCTGTAGCTGCGGCGCGCGCCGAGGATCCACTCCACCAGCAGCACGGTGAACCAGCCGGCCGTGCCCGTGCGCATCGGCAGCCCGGCCTGCCCGTAGATCTGCGGCACCGTCGAGAAGAAGTTGGTGAAGCAGAACGGCTCGTTCTTCGAGCGCGACACCGGGTTGGCCGGATTGTCGGGCGCCACCTTGCGGAACGTCTCCCACGCCTGCTCGGCGCGGCCCAGCACGCAGTCCGCCACGCCCTTGAACCCCGCCGCGTGGTTGTAGCAACCGCCGTTCTCCGCCTGGCCGGGCATGGAGTTCGACATGCGCCCCACGCGCGGGTCGTAGTTCGTGTACGGCGGCGCCACGATGCGGTAGCCCACGTCGGTCTTGATGCGCTCCTCGACGGCGTCCATGCACTGTTTCGCCCGGTCCGGCGGCGCGATGCCCGAGAGCACCGCCCAGCTCTGCGTGTTCAGGAATATCTGCCCCTCCCGGTTCTCGCGCGACCCGATCCGGTAGCCGTCGCCGCAGATCGTCCGCACGTACCACTCGCCGTCCCAGGCCACCTCGTTAAGCCGCCGAGCGAACTCGTCGTAGCGCTGCCGGCACTCCGCGGCCACTTCCACCTCCCCCCTCAGCAGCGCCAGCTCCTCCACCTCGCGCAGCCCGTAGCAGAGCTGCTCGGTCACCATCACGCTCTCGCGTTCGCCGGCCTCCTGCGTCGCCTCCAGGCCGTCGTTCCAGTCGGCGTGGTGCTGGTTGCACAGGCCGCTCTGCCCCAGGTCCCCGCAGAGGTAGCGCATCGCCCGCAGCATGTGGTCCCAGACCGTGCCGGTCTCGTCGCTCTCGAAGTAGGGCACCTCGCGCTCCAGGAGGGCCAGGTCGCCGCTCTCCTTGATCAGGCCGGGGATGGCCAGCATGGTCCAGGCCGGCTTGTCGGCGTACTGGAGCCGGTTCAGCGGACGGAAGCTGTGCGGGGCACTGCCGTCGGCGTACTGGCTGGATAGTGCGCGCAGCAGGTTACGCTCGGCCGCCTCGTAGTCCACCATGCAGAGCGCGTTGTCCATCTGGAGGTTGTCGCGGAAGCCGCTCTTGTTGATCAAGTATGAGTAGAGCTGCTTCTTGACGAAGTGGTTCATCAGGGCGTCCTGGTCGGCGTGGCCGGTCTCGACGCGGAACTGCCCGGCGCGCTCGCGCTCGATGCGCATCTGCTCCTCGCACATGGCGTCCAGTTTCTGCGGGCTCAGCTCCTCCCGCAGCGCCGCCACTTCCTGGGCCGAGCCCGCCTGGCCCAGCACGTAGTCCACCCGATCGGTCGCCTTCGGCCCTATCTCCAGCTTCACCTGCACCGCCGCCGCGCAGTCGGGGCCGTAGCCGGGACGGTTCCGCAGGTCGTAGCCGAACAGGATGCGGGGCGTGCCCACCGAGAACTCGCTGCGCAGGAAGTGGTCGCGGTAGCCCTCCCCGCCCGCCATCTGCTGGAGCGTGATGAGGTAGCCCTTGAACCGGTCCGTCGGGCAGAACGTGTTGCGGTTCGTCGCCAGCACGCCGCCGATCTCGGGCAGCACCTCGGCGTAGCTGTCCTTGCCCACGTACCGGCCCTCGGCGTCGGTGCCGGTGAGCTGGAACATGGCGTAGGCGAAGACGCTGAGGCGGCGGGGGCGGTCGGTCAGGTTCCGCAGCGTCACCGTCCAGACCTCCACCGGGTGGTCGCGGGGCACGAAGATGCGCTGGGTGGCCTCCAGTCCCTCGCAGATGCCGCTGATCTCGGTCTTGGCGGGCCAGTAGCGGCAGGAGAAGCTCATCACCGGCTCGGGGGCCGGCGCGCCGGCCGGGCAGAAGACCGTCCCGCTCACCTCGTCGCGCACATAGACGTAGGAGCAGTCCCAGCCGACGAGGGTCACGGTCACGCCGTCGTCGTCGCGGACGTAGGTGGTGCCGTCGCCGAGGGTGGTGACTTCGGAGTAGAGCTCGTCGGGGCCGATGTCGTTGTAGTGGACGTTGGTCCACTTGCGGGGCGGGTCGTTGGTGAGCAGTTCGAAGCAGCCTTCCTCTTCGATCCAGCGTCCGTACTTGCTGATCGTAGACATGAGGGCCTCCCGGGGCTCTATAGGCGGCGCAGCGGAATGCGCCCCAGGATAGCGCCTGCGCCGTCCCGCGCAAGCGCCGGGCCGCCAACGCTTGAACCAGCAAGGTCACGAAGAAGGCACGAAGTCCACCGAGGGAAGATCGAGCTAACCACAGCGCTCCCCCGCCAGACGGACGGGGGGACAGGTTCCCGGCGCCCCGCTCAGGGCATCGGTTCGGGCGCTATCTCGCCGAGGGCGCGCCACACTTCCTGGCCGGCCGCGTTCCGCGCCACGAAATCCCCTCCCCCGCCCGGGCCCATGCCCATCCCCAGGCGCTCGACGCCGTCAGGGTCGAACAGGCTCAGACCCACGCCGCTCGGCCCGAGCCCCAGGCTCGCCCGCGGTCGGCCCTCGGGGTCGCACAGGGAGAACCCACCGTTCTGCTCCCCCACGCCGATGTCGAACCGCTCCGTGCCGTTCGCGTCGAAGAACGACATCCCCTGCGATTCCACGTCGAGCCCGACGGCGAACCGGTTGGTGCCCTCCTCGTCCATCAGCACCAGGGCGTGCCCCTCCTGGTCTGAGCCGAGCCTGATGAGCGGGGCGCCTGCCGCAGACTGCACCAGGAGGCCGGCGCCACCATCGGGTCGGAGCCCGACGGCGACCCGCGGGCCCCCCTGCTCATCCATCACGGTCAGCCCCACGCCGTCCTCCCCGATGCCGAGCATGGCTCGTTCGCGGCCCGCCTCGTCCACGAGGACCACGGCCTGGGCGCGGACCACGGCCGGTTCTTGCGCGCCGGCGCTCCGTCCGAGGCCGAAGAAGAGCGCACCGGTCAACACGACCGTCCACAGGACCATGACGCCTATCCAGCGCTTCGGCACGAACATGTCCCGCCTCCCTTCCCGACGGAGATGTCCTGAGCGCACGAACGCCCCACCAGCATGGCGGGTCCGCCCCGGCAGCGCAAGCGCAGGGAAAGGCTCACCCTCCGTTGCGGGGGCAGCCGACCTGCGGTATAGTCACCGCCTGTTCCCCGCAGATCTGCAAGCGCGGAGGCATCCCCATGGCCAGGCGCATCATCATCGGCGAGTCCGGCGGACCCACGCCCGTCATTGACTGGGAAGTGGCCGGCGCGCTGGACGCCGCCCAGGAAGCCGGCGTCCAGATGTACGGCATGATCAACGGGCTGGAAGGCCTGCTGAACGCCAACATCGAAGGCAACATCGTGGACCTGAGCGGGATGGACCCCATGTCGTTCGTCTTCAACGGCCCCGGCGCCGGCCTCAAAACCACCCGCATCAAGCCCAAAGAGCGCGAGTACAAGAAGATAGCCGAGAACCTGGCCGCCCTCGGCGTGGACGGCGTGATCTACACCGGCGGCAACGACAGCGCCGACCAGCTCCTGGGCCTGACCCGCGTGGCCGACGTGGCCGCCATCCACGCCATCAAGACGGTGGACAACGACCTGCCGGTCACCCACCACTGCCCCGGCTACGGCTCGGCCGCGCTCTACAACGCCACCGCGCTGAAGAACGTGCACACCGACTTCTCCGGCTACGCCGTGATGGCGAACTTCGAGCGGGACGGCAAGGTGATGCGCGGGCTCGACGTGGCGCCCGTCGTGGTCTACCAGGTGATGGGCCGCAAGGCCGGCTGGCTGGCGCAGGCCACGGCGTTCGTCCGCGTTGACCCCAAGGGCGACATGGTCCCCGACGCACCGCCGCACGTCATCCTGTGCAAGGAAGAGCTGTTCGACAAGGCGGCGTTCCTGGCGAAGGTGGAGGACACGCTGACGCGGCTCGGGCAGTGCGTCATCGTCGTGCAGGAGGACCTGACGGACAAGGACGCCGGCAAGAGCATCGCCGAGGTCTACGCCACGGAGGTCGTCTACGACGAGCACGGCAACATCCAGCACGGCCGCGCCACGTCGTTCTCGCCGGCCACGTTCCTGGCGGGGCTGGTCGGCTCGGAGCTGAAGGTGGACGCCGTGCCGGGCAAGGTGAAGGACTGCGTGCTGAACCCGCAACACATCCAGCGCAGTTGCATGATGTCGTCCGTGGACGCCAGCGAGGCCTTCAAGGTCGGCTACGCCAGCGTGCGGGCGATGCTGGACGGCGAGACGAAGAAGTCGGTGATCCTGGAGCGCCGTGACGGCGTGACGCGCACCGGGCTGACCGACCTGAGCAACATCGCGGCCAAGGAGCGGCAGGTGCCGGCCGAGTACATCGTCGGCATCGAGGGGCCGACGCAGGCGTTCGTTGACGAGTTCATCTACCTGATCGGCGGGCCGGTGGCTCTGCCGCACTACTCGAAGATGAAGTTCGCGCGGGTCGCCGTGCCGGAGACGGTGAAGGCGAGCCCCTACATCCGCAGGAAATGAGCGGACCGGGCGCGCCCCCGCGTGTCACCCCGGTTCGCCGGCAGCCCGGGTCCTCAGCGGGTCGGCTCGACGGCGACGACCTCTTTGACCTCGGGGATGACGTCCTTCAGGCGCGCCTCGACGCCGTGCCGGATGGTCATCTGGGCCATCGGGCAGCCGCGGCAGGCGCCCTGAAGCTCCACCTTGACGGTCCCGTCCTCGGTCACCTCGACCAGCTTGACGTCGCCGCCGTGGGACTGGAGCGAGATGCGGATGTCGTTTATGACCTGTGCCACGTGTTCCTTGTCAACCATGCTGCTTTCCTTTCGCCCTGTCGGGCGGTTTGTTCTCAGGTGATGATGCGGCCCCGTCCGCTCACTGCTCAGACGGCGGCTCCTCCACGGGTATCGTGCGGCCGGCCGCGGCGGCCCGCTTGTTGAGCCTGACGGTCAGGATGCCGTCGGCCAGCGACGCCGTCGGCTCGGCATCCGGGTCCACCGAATCCGGCAGGGGCACGTCCCGGCGGAACTCGCCGCTGCCGCGCTCGTTGGTCAGGCAGGTGAGCCCCTCGTAGGGGCTGCGGTCCTCGCGACCTTCGATGGTCAGGGTCAGGCCCTTCATCGTCACGGCCAATGCCTTCTTGCGAACGCCCGGCACGGCGGCGCAGACGATGACGGCGTCGCCCGCGTCGTAGACGCTCACCGGCGGATACGCGCCTCTGACGAAGCTGAACGGCGGGAGCTTGTGCAGCGCCCCGTCAATGCTCTCCGCCATGTCGGAGAAGTGCTTGCGCATCTCAGCCCACACGTCCCTCTGGTCCATGGATCGCCCTCCCGTGGATAAGAGCCCCGATAGACGATTATACACCACCGCGCGGCGCTTGTGAACCGAACGGCGGCGCGCGGCCCATGGCCGCACCTTTCCGCAACCCGAAACTCGAAACACGAAACCAGGAACTGCTGTCTTTCAGGGCACGCCCCGCATGATCTCGAGCATGCGGTCCGGGCCGATGTAGCCCGCGTGGGCCCGGCGCCGGCCGTCGGTGCCGATCAGCACCACGGTCGGCACGCCCCGCACGCCGTAGTCGGACGCCACGCGTTCCTGCTGCTCGTCTGATAGCGACGCCAGGTCCACCTTGGCGCAGGCGAACCGCCCGGCTTCCCCGATCACGCGTGCGTCCCGGAACGTGGTGCTGAACATGCGGTGGCAGGGCGCGCACCAGTCGGCCCAGAAGTCCAGCAGCACGGGCCTGCCCCCGGCGTCGGCCTGAACCAGCGCCTCCTGCTCGGAGGTGACCCAGGCGATGCCCTGCTCGGGGGCCGGCCCCTGGCCGACGAGGTCGGCAAGCCCCGCCATGAACGCGGCCAGCGCCAGCGCGAACAGGGCCAGACCGGCCGTCTTCCTGAGCCTGCCCTGCCACCCGGACTCGGCGGTGAGCGCTTCGAAGGCGCCCGTGAAGACGGCGGCCCCCAGCGAGGACGCGCCGACCAGCACAAGGAACGCGAAGCGCGGCAGCACGCCGCTCTTGTGCACGAAGTAGAGGGCGACGGCGACGAGTGCCAGCCCGAAGAAGCGCCTGACGCCTTCCATCCAGGCTCCCGACTTCGGGAGCGACCTGAGCAGCCCGCTGAACGTGCCGAGCACGACCAGCGGCGTGCCCATCCCCCAGGCCATGGCGAAGAAGACGAGCCAGCCGAGCAGCAGGCTGCCGCGCTGGGCGACGTAGCCGATGGCGCCGATGATGACGGGCGCTATGCAGGCCGTGGCCGCTGCGCCCGACAGGAGGCCTATCGCCCAGATGCCGATCAGCCCCGCCCTGCCCCGCACGGCCGCCTGGAGGCGGTGGAGGCGCTGCGAGGTCAGCTCGATGCTGTAGAGGTCGAACATGCCGCCCGCCAGCACGACGAACAGCACGGCCAGCGCCAGGTAGACGGCCGGATGCTGGAGCCACGCACCGAACATGCCGCCCGTGGCCGCCGCCACGACGCCGACCACCGAGTAGGTCACCGAGATGCCGAACACATAGACGAGCGACCGCACCAGGCCGTCCAGCCGGCCCCGGCCGGACGTGGCGCCGACCAGCGCCACCGTGACCGGGATGAGGGGATAGACGCAGGGGGTGAGGCAGAGGCCCAGGCCCGCCACGAAGGCGAGTAGCACGGCTGCCAGCGGCGCTCGGCCGGCCAGCGCGCCGCCCTCCGGCGCCTCGGACAGCGGGACGAACTCGCCCTCGACAGCCGGCTGCGCGGGCTCCGCCTCCGCCCGCAGGCCGCTCACCGGCACGGCCTGGCCCGCGGGCAGCACGGTGAGCGTGGCCCTCCGAACGTCTCTGCCGAAGCGGCATATGTCCGGCCCGCACCCCGTGTAGCGCACCGTGAACGTCAGTTCGTGCTCCCCGGGCGGCGCATCGGGGGCGAGCTTCAGTTCGGCCTTCGCGGTGAACTCGCCGTCCAGGTACTCCACGACGCCGCCGGCGAAGGGATCGTCCTTCCGCTTCGGGTCAGGCAGCACGAGCCGCCCCACCTCGATGCCCGCCGGCGCCTCGGCGAGCTCGACCTCGATGGAATCGTGCCAGACGTAGCACCCCGGGCGGCAGGCGAAGGCGATCTCGACCAGCGTGCTCGCGCCGGCCGCCTGCCGGGCCGGTGCCAGCGCCACGGCCACGCGGAAGTCCGCCGCCTGGCCGGCCTGATTGGGAAACCAGAAGAGGTCTTCTTCGCCGGCCCGGGGCAAGGGCACCTCGGCCGCGCCGAGGGCCAGCAGCGCGCAGGCGGCCAGCAGCGTCCTCAGACCGGCTCGGCCCATCGCGGCCCCCCAGGATACGCGTTGCCGGCAAGCGGCGAACGGTCGCCGCCCCGGCCGCTCAGTAGTTGACCCGGGGCAGAGCCTTCACGCCTCCGGCGCAGCCGCCCTGCCCCTACCATGCCTCCAGCTCGCCCACAATCTCCTCGACCAGGTCCTTGACAGTCACGATGCCGATGGCGCCGCCCGCCGCATCGCTCACCACGGCAAACTGGGTGCGCTCCCGCCTGAGCTGCGCCAGTGCGTCGGCGACCGAGGTCCAGCGCGGCAGGGACACGGCGTCCCGCGCCAGCTCGCCGGCCGACGGCACGGCGCCCTCGGCCATGGCGACGTCCAGGATGTTCACCACGCCCACGACCTGCTCGCGCGATCCGCGGTAGACGGGTATGCGCGAGTAGCGGTGAGGCCGGAGGGCCTCCAGCAGGGCCTGCCCCGAGGCCTCCTCGGGCACCATGACGCTCTCGACGAGCGGGGTCATCACCGCCTCGACGCGCAGCAGCTCCAGGTGCAGGATGTTCTCAGCCATTGTCCTCTGGAACGAAGAGAGCACGCCCTCAGCAGCGCCGGCCCCGAGGTAGAACCTGAACATCTCGGCGGTGAACGGTGCCCGCCGGCTGCCCGCCGGCGCCTTCAGCAGCAGGCGGGGCACGGCGCTGATGGCCCGCAGCAGGGCCGAGAGCGGATAGAAGAGGATCTCCGAGAGCCTCAGCGGCCAGACGGCGCCGCCCATCAGGCGGTCAGCGTGATGCTGGAAGAGCGACTTGGGCACCACCTCGGCGAAGATCAGCAGGACGGGCGGCATGATGAGGCCGCTGTAGAGCTCGGCGTGCACGGCCCACCCGGCCTGCCGTATCTGCTCGGTGGCCAGGACGGTGGCCAGGTAGAGGCCCAGGTTCGTGCCGATCAGCATGGTGCTGATGGCCAGCGTGGGGCAGGCCAGCATGCGCTGAACGGCGCGCGCCGCTGCGCTGCCCCTCTGCACGCCGAGCCGCAGCCGGAGCCGGTTCATGCAGTAGAGGCCCGTCTCGCTGCCGCTGTAGAAGCCGGCGAACAGGATGCAGGCAGCGATCAGCAGGTAGTCCCTCACGGGGCCGCCCCTCCCCCGGAGCCGGCCTTGCCCCTCAGGCGGACCAGCACGGTGACGGCCCGGCGGTCCTCGACCTGTTCGACCGTCAGCTCCATGCCGTCGCAGCTTGCCCGGTCGCCCGGCTCGGGCACCTTGCCCAGCAGGGCCATCACGAGCCCGCCGACCGTGTCCACGCCCATCTCGGGCAGCTCCACCCCGGAGATACCCTCCCACTCCCTCAGGCTCAGCAGCCCCTGCACGCGGAAGGTGCCGTCGGACAGGAGCTCGACGGGCAGCGCCCGGCGCTCGTCATACTCATCGGCGATCTCGCCGACGATCACCTCCAGCAGGTCCTCCACGGTCACCAGCCCGACAACGGCCCCGTACTCATCCACCACGAAGGCGCTCTTGCGCTGCTCCTGCCGGCAGCGACGGAGCGCCTCCTCCACCGTCGCCGTCTCCGGCAGGAAGGGGATCCGCCGCACCAGCCGGGCCAGGTCCTCCTCTTCGCCCCGGAACAGGACGTCCTTCACGTGGATCATGCCGCGCACCCGGTCCGGCTCCCCCTCGTAGACGGGTATGGACGTCAGTTTCTCGGTCCGGAACAGCTCGAGCAGACGCGCCCAGGACTGCCGCAGGTCGAAGCTGATCATCTCCACGCGGGGCACCATCAGCTCGTTGACACGCACCGTGGAGACTTCGAGCACCTCTTCGATCATCTGCGCGGCGGTCGCGTCCATCACGCCCTCCTGCGTGCCGATTGCCACGAGCATGCGCAGCTCTTCCGGCCTGACGGCCGGCCCGCCGTGGCCCATGAGGGCCGCCACCGCGTCGGCCAGCCGGCCGAGCGGGAACATGACGGGCAGCAGCAGCTTCTGGAGGGCCAGCAGGGGCAGGGCCGCCGCCCGGCCCAGCGGCCGGTGGAAGGTGACGGCCAGGTTCTTCGGCACCACCTCGCCTCCGATGATGATGGCCAGCAGGGACGCCGCCCCGAGCAGGAAGGCCCCGGTGCGCCCCACCTGCGGCGCCACCTCGACGATGAGCAAGTAGGAGACGCTGAAGAAGACGACGTTGACCACCATGTTGCCGAACAGGACGGTGATGAGCAGCCGCTTGGGGCGGCTGCGCAGGCGGGCCACCGCCCCGTCCACGCCGCCGGCCCCGCGCATCAGGTCCAGCTCGTGGGGCTCGAAGCTGAAAAGGGCGGTCTCGGAGCCGCTGAAGAACGCCGACAGGCAGAACGAGACGGCCAGGATGGTCAGGCGGATCGGTAGGTCTGGTATGTCCGCTGCCAAGGCTGCTCCTCGGCGAGCCGCGGATGGGCCGACCGACGGCGACCGGCTTGCCTCCACACTAAGCAGGAGGCCCGCACAAGTCAAGCCGCACGCCCCGAAAGCGCCCCTTGCGGCTCGACGGGACCCTTACCTATAATGCCCCCTTCGGACAGTCGCCGCGCGAGGCGCCGCCCCATGAGCTACCTGCGAGCCAACATCGAGCAGATGGCGGGCTACGAGCCCGGCTTCCAGCCCAGGGAGCCGGGCTTCGTCAAGCTCAACACCAACGAGAGCCCTTACCCCCCCTCGCCGCGCGTGCTGGAGGCGCTGCGGGCGGCCTGCGGCGAGGGGCTGCGCAAGTACCCCGATCCCATGGCCGATGCCCTGCGCCGCCAGGCCGCCGAGCTCTATGGCACCGTCCCCGAATGCATCCTCTGCGGGAACGGCTCCGACGACCTGCTCAGCATCGCGATGCGCAGCTTCTGCGCCGAGGGCGACGCAGTGGCTTTCCCTGAGCCGGCTTACAGCCTCTACCCGACGCTGGCGCGCATCCAGGGCGCCCGGCCCGTCGTGGTGCCCTTCCCGGAGGACTACTCGCTGCCGGCCGACCTGGCGTCAACCGGTGCGCGTCTGACGCTGGTGGGCAACCCCAACGCCCCGAGCGGCACGGCGGTGAGCCCGGCGGACCTGTCCGCGCTGGCCGCCGCCCTGGACGGCGTGCTGCTGATTGACGAGGCCTACGCCGACTTCGCCGACGCGGACTGCCTGGCCCTGGCCGCCGAGCATGACAACGTGATCGTGCTGCGCACACTGTCGAAGTCCTACAGCCTGGCCGGGTTGCGCGTGGGCCTGGCGGTGGCGCAGGAGCCCCTCATCGAAGGCATGACCAAGGTGAAGGACTCCTACAACCTGGACACGCTGGCCATCGTCGGTGCCAGGGCCGCGCTGGCCGACCAGGAGTGGCTGCAGCAGAACGTGCAGAGGGTCAGGGCCACGCGGAAGCGGCTCGTTGCGGGGCTGGAGGGCCTCGGGTTCCGATGCTGGCCGTCGCAGGCGAACTTCGTGCTGGCCCGGGCGCCCGACGGCACCCAAGCGGCCGAGCTGTACGAGCGGCTGTTCGAGCGGAAGATACTGGTGCGCTATTTCGCAGCGCCAAGGCTGGACGACTGCCTGCGCATCAGCATCGGCACCAATGAAGAGACCGACGTGGTGCTGTCGGCCTTGCGCGAGATGCTCAGCGCCTGAAGCGGAGATCCGCCGAAAGAACGGGGGAAGAAGGCCATGACAAAAACGCAACGTCGAGCCGTCGTCGAACGCAGGACACGCGAGACGTCCATCCGCGTCGAGCTGTCGCTGGACGGCACAGGCGTCTCGGAGATTGCCACCGGCATCGGCTTCCTGGACCACATGCTGGACCTGCTGACGCAGCACGGGCTGCTCGACCTGACCTGCCGGGCCGAGGGCGACCTGCACGTGGACGCCCACCACACCACCGAGGACGTGGGCATCGTGCTGGGGCAGGCCTTCGCCGAAGCCCTGGGCGAGAAGCGCGGCATCACGCGCTTCGCGGACGCGCGCGTGCCCATGGAGGACAGCCTCACCTGCGTGGCCCTGGACGTGAGCGGGCGGGGGCTGCTGAACTACAACGTCGAGTTCCCCGCCTCCAAGATCGGCGCGTTCGACGTGGAGCTGGTCCGCGAGTTCCTGCATGCCTTCTGCCTGAACGCCGGCATCACCATGCACGTGGACCTGGTGCGGGGGGACAACTGCCACCACATCGCCGAGTCGCTCTTCAAGGGGGCGGCGCGGGCGCTGCGGGCCGCGCTGGCCATTGACCCGCGCATGGCCGGCGAGGTGCCGTCCACCAAGGGCGTGCTCTGAAGGCGCCGAGGCCGGCGCCGGCCCTAACGCAACGGGGACAGGGCGTCGGCGGCCACGCAGCGGTACTTGTCCTTCTGGCGGGGCAGTTCGGCCGCCTCCTTGATGATGCGCCCCCGCTTGGCGAACGAAAGCGCCTCCTGCGCCGTGACCAGCTCTCCCACCACGGCCGTCAGGGCGTCCCTCAGCTCCTCCAGCGTGAAGCGCTCCGGCAGGAGCCAGTAGACGAAGTGCGTGCCGTTGGCCAGCGAGCGCAGGCGTCGGAAGGCGGCCGTGACGATCTGCTTGTGGTCGAAGGCGAGCTGGGGCAGGTTGCTCACCGAGTGCCAGCGGACCTCCGCGGCGTCGTCGCCGGCCCGCGCCTCGGCTTCGCCGGGGCGCACGGCGGCCACGTAGGCCACGCTCACGTTGCGTCCCCGAGGGTCGCGGCCCGGCTTGCCCCAGGCGCCGAGCTGGAGCAATGCCGAGGGGCTCACGCCGGTCTCCTCTTCCATCTCGCGCACGCACGCTACCTGCAGCTCCTCCTCCTCTTCGACGAACCCGCCCGGCAGGGCCCAGCTCTCCTGGTAGGGCGGATTGGCTCGCCTGATCAGCAGCACGCGCAGGTCCTGGCCGGGAGGCACGCAGAAGGCCACCACATCGGTCGTGACGTACATCTTCGGCGGTCGGCGAAGGGAGTCGGCAGCCATGTGATCCCCTTGACTCGGCCTGGCCGGGCACCCGCAGCACGGCGGTCAGAGGCCCGCTTCCAGTGAAGTCGCGCCATTCTACTGATAGGCCGACCCCGCCCTCAAGCCTCAGCCCGAGAACCGCGCGGCTCCCAGAGGTGCACGTACCTGGTGTCCTGCCAGCCGTGGCTGACGATGCCCAGCGGCCAGTGCGACGGCGCGCGGGCCGGGCCGGTTGACTTGACGAGACGGCGGCCGGATAATGGAGTCTCCGGACCTCGGCTGGCAGGGCGGCCATGGTGCTGATCATAGACAACTACGACTCGTTCACCTACAACCTGGTGCAGCGCCTGGGGGAGATCGGCGCCGAGATCCAGGTCTACCGGAACGACAGGATCGCGCCGGCCGATATCGAGCGACTCGCCCCGGACCACATCATCATCTCGCCCGGGCCCTGCACGCCGCGCGAGGGGGGCGTCTCGAACGACGTGATCCGGCACTTCGCGGGCAAGGTGCCCATCCTCGGCGTCTGCCTGGGGCACCAGTGCATCGGCTACAGCTTCGGGGCCACGGTGGACCGCCACCGCCGGCTGATGCACGGCAAGACCAGTATGATCAGCCACGACGGGAAGACCATCTACGAAGGGCTGCCCAATCCGTTCGAGGCGACGCGCTACCACTCGCTGGCCATCGTCGAGGAGACTCTGCCGGCTGAGTTCGAGGTGACGGCGCGCGCCGAGCCGGACGAGATCATGGGCATCCGGCACAGGGAGCATCCGCTGGAGGGCGTGCAGTTCCATCCGGAGAGCTTCCTGACCGAGGTCGGCCCCCAACTGCTGGGCAACTTCCTGCGGATGTAGGCCCCCTCTCCTCCTCGTGGTCCTGCTCCCTCCGCCGTGGCGCCCTTGGGCGGGGTTTCGGAGGGCAAGCGTGCTCGTCCCGCCAGAAGGCCGGCGGGCAGGCCTTGCCTTTCAGGCCTGCTCCTCGCCCATCGCCGCCGCCTCAGCCGCGCGGGTGGTACTTCTCGTGCACCGCCCTCAGGCGGCTGCCGTCCACGTGGGTGTAGATCTCGGTGGTGGAGATGTCGGCGTGGCCGAGCATCATCTGGACGCTCCGCAGGTCGGCCCCGCCGCTCAGCAGGTGCGTGGCGAAGCTGTGGCGCAGCGTGTGCGGGTGCACCTCGGCCCGGATGCCGGCGGCGCGGGCGTGCCTG
>Ga0111189_1023_pt1 | contig 18030 bp, 13 predicted proteins | sample DeeMarSWOR324_28_FD_80357 | JGI IMG/M metagenome (GOLD analysis project Ga0111189, IMG submission 80357) | Planctomycetes bacterium SM23_32 | reverse complement strand
CACTGCCTGAGTGGGCGCTACAACCTGTGTCGCGACGTGGTCTTCATGGCCACGCCGCCGCACGACGGTGCGTTCTGCGAGTACGTCGTCTCCCCCGAGGACTTCGCCTACAAGCTGCCCGAGAACGTAAGCACCGAGGCCGGCGCCACCATCGAGCCGCTGTCGGTCGGGCTGCACGCCGTGAACCTGGTGAGGCTGAAGGCCGGGGAGAGCGTGGTGGTGCTGGGGGCGGGGCCGATCGGGCTGCTGGCCGTGGCGGCGGCCGGGGCGGCCGGCGCCACGGACATCACGGCCGTGGACCTGGTGCCAATGCGGCTGGAGGCCGCCCGGAAGCTGGGCGCCACGCGCACGGTGAACGCCAAAGAGCAGGACGTGGGGGGCGAGCTGCGGAACGCGGCCGATGTGGTGCTCGAATGCGTCGGCGCGGAGGCGACCCTTGCGCAGGCTTTCGAGGTGGCCCGGCCGGGCGCCCGCGTCGCGTGGATCGGCATGGCCAGCAGCACGGCCCAGGTGCCTCTGGTCAAGGCCCAGGCCAAGGAGCTGCTGATCACCGGCGTGTTCCGTTACGCCAACGTCTACCAGTCGGCCGTCAACCTGCTGGCAGCCGGCAGGATCCGCACCGACCCGCTCATCACGCACCGGTTCCGGTTCCCCGAGGTGAAGGAGGCGCTCAGCTTCGCCGCGCAGAACCGGCAGGTTGCCTTGAAGACGATGGTGAACTTCGAGTGACCGCCGGGGCTCCTGTGGGCGCGTATTCCGCTCTCGTGGCCAAAAAAGCCCTTGACAGAGCCCCGTTTGCTGTTACCATTTGCCCACAGAGTGGGTTCCCGTTGTCGAATGAGTAGTTCGTGATTCTCTTTTCATCTCGGGAGGTGACGTCCATGGCGTATGGTGAGCACGGGGCGAAGGAGATGTTGATTGTCGGCACGAAGGTCAAGAACTACGTCAAGTCCAAGGGGCTCATGAGTTCCTCGGACGTGCTCGACTCGCTCAATCACGCCGTCTATAAGGCCCTGGACAAGGCAGTGGAACGTGCCAAGGCCAACGGACGGAAGACGGTCCAGGGCCGCGACGTGTAGGAGCTCGAAGTCCGGTGCGCCGCCCGGCCGGCAAAGAAGCGGGAGGCGGGGGCGCCGGCAATGACGATGGCCTGACGTGAGGCACCCGCGGACGCCCGTGGTGTCTCGAAGGGAATGACTAACAGAGCCCCCTGCCGATGGGCGGGGGGCTCTTCATTTCGGCTTGGGTGGGTACCAGTCCAGTTCGGCGAGGGCGGCGATGGACCCGGCCGTGTCGGCCAGGTAGAGGACCGGCCGGTCGGGGTCGCCTTTGACCTTGCAGCCGCGCGGAAGCGGCTCACTCCATAGCTCCTTGCCGTCCTCCAGGGCGACGGCGGCCACCGAACGGCCGGCGGTGAGCACGTAGGCCGCCCGCGAGCCGACGGTGAGCAGCTGCTCGGCCCCCTCGTAGCGCCACAGGATGCCCCGGTCGGCCGTCGCCATGCAGACCAGGCTCGGCTTGCTGGTCAGCACGAGCAAGTTGGGCCCTACCACTCGCGGCCGGCCGACGACGGGGGCTCCCAGCATGATCTTGCCGAGCGGCTCCGCGGCGGACGTGCCAAGGGCGTAGACGAAGCCTCGGTCGTCGCCGACGAACACCGTCTCGCCGCTGACGGCCACGCCGGAGGTGAGTTCCGAGGGTCGGCCCGGCTCCCAGCGCCACAGTTCGCTGCCGCTGCCCGGCTCCAGCGCCACCACCTGATCGCCCCACGCGGACGCGTAGAGCCGGCCGCCGGCGAAGACAGGTTCCTCGCGGATGGGCGCGTCCAGGGACACCAGCAGCTCCTGAGAGCCGTCGCGGAGCACCTTCACGACGTGCCCGTTGCCGCCGAGCAGGAACACGTCTCCGTGCTGCACCACGGGCGCCTGGGAGAGGGCCACCAGCGGGTTGTAGGGCTTGCTGAGGCTGTCGGTGGCCAGGTCGTAGGCGAAGATGAAGTTGTGGACGACGAAGAGCACTTGCGACCCCAGCCGCGCCGGCGGGCGGTCCAGCGCGCCCGTGAGCACGACGGTGCCCTTCCAGATGCCGGTGGAGGCGTCCAGGCAGTGCACCTCGCCGTCCCCGGCTTCGATCACCACCAGGTCTTCGACGCTGTAGATGTCCCTGAGGCGCCGGTTGGAGGTGAGCTGGCCCAGCTCCTGGGGCCACAGCAGCTTCAGGCCCTCCTTCTCCAGGTCGAAGCTGGCGTTGGCCGGCGAGAGCTTGGACGTCGCGGCCCTCGGGCCGCCCCCCGCTCGGGCAGCGGACTCGCGTGGGGCGGCGGGAACCGTGCAGGAGACGGCAAGCACGACGGCAAGGAACGGAACGAACGCCGCCCACGTGCGCAAGGGACCCCTCATGGCCTGACCTCCGGACGCTCTCAAACTAATGTCGCTCGATTCTCCAGAACTGTAATTCCTGCCCCGGGCTGTGTCAAGCCAAAAGGGGCAGCGCCGCGCCCCGGACTCGACCCGGCGCCCGCCGAACGGTAGACTGGCCGCCTGATCGGAGCCTCACCGCCAGAGGCGAGGGCAAGGTGGCCGAGGAACCGGCATTCCTGTGTGACGCCATGCTGGGCGGGCTGGCCCGGTGGCTGCGTGCAGCCGGCTACAGCGCCTGGTTCGACCCCCACGTGGCGGACGGCGCGCTGGTGCGCAAGGCGCTCGAGGCGGGCAAGTGGCTGCTGACGAGCGACTCGGGCATCCAGGACCGCCACGCCGTCTCCGAGGGGCTGGTGCGGTGCCTGTTCGTGCCCCGAGGGCTGTCCACTGTCGAGCAGCTGGGGCACGTGCTCGGCAGCCTCGACCTGCCGCTGCGGCCTTCGCGCTGCATGGACTGCGACGGAGAGCTGGAGGCGGTGGAGCCCGCGGAGGTGGCCGCCTGCGTGCCGCCGAAGGTCAGGCGGGTCTGCACCGAGTTCTTCCGGTGCCGGGTCTGCGGCAAGGTCTACTGGCACGGGACCCACTGGGTGAGCATCCGCAAGCGGCTGGCGCGCGCCCGGGAGCTGGCCGGGCGGCTCCAGGGCGGGGCGGGCCGGTAGGCGGGGGCCCGCTGGGGGCGGGCGTTCACTTGCGCCCCGCGCGGCGTTGGATGATAATGGGCGCCGCGAAAGACCCGGTGACGCAGGCTTGTTGGTGACGTTGTTCGGCACTCCCCTTGCCTGTCTCCGGGTGGACGTTCCCGTTGTGGACCCCCGTTGAGGCGTTAACCGTCGGACCATGTGCCCCGAAGACGCATCCGCCAGTTCCGAGCGTGGCCCCGATGCCATGCCGCAGGACCCGGAGGAGCTGAGGACGGCCGCGCTTGAGCTGACCAAGCAGCTGCGCCAGGCCGAGGCGCGCGTGGAGGCCCTGGAGGCGCAGTTGCGCTCCGGACCGGCCACTTCCCCTACGCCCAGCCGCACCGAGCGCGAGCTGAGGGTGCTGGCCGAACAGCTCGAACGCCAGGCCATGCTGCTGGAGCGCGACGAGCAGGTGGCCCGCGAGCTTCAGCGCAGCCTCCAGCCCGTCATGGAGGGCGGCTCGGAGGCCGTGAAGTTCGCCATCGGCACGCGGCCGGGCACGCGCGTGGGCGGGGACTTCTACGACATCATCAACCTCTCGGACAACTTCCTGGCGTTCCTGATCGCCGACGTCTCCGGCTACGGGTTGCCGGCGGCCGTCATCATGGCCACGGGGCGACTGGCCTTCCGCACCTACGCGACCAACGAGCTGAGCCCCAGGATCATCATGAACGACGTCAACAAGGCCCTGCTGCGCAGCACGCTGGCCGGCCATTACCTGACCAGTTTCCTGGCTGTGCTCGACACCGAGCTGCTGACCCTTCAGTACGTCAATGCCTCCCACTGCTCGCCTTTTCTGATCCGCGACGGGGAGGTGACCCCGCTGGACACTGAGGGGCTGTTCGTGGGCATGTTCGAGGACCCGCAGTACGAGCAGAAGGGCATGCAGCTTGAGCAGCACGACCGGCTCTTCTTCTACACCGACGGCCTTCTGCGGGGCTTCGAGGGCAAGGACCGGCACGACTCGCAGCGCAGGCTGCGTCAGTACCTCTACGACAACAGCGAGATGGGTATCGAAGTGCTGGTCAACCACCTCAGTAACCTGATGGCCGAGCCCGAGGATGACGTGGCCATCATGGGCATCGAGCTGCTGCTGGAGAAGGCGCAGCGCAAGCAGATCGCCATCCCGAGCCTGCCGCGGGAGCTGGCCCACGCCGAAAGCGCCATCCTGCCGGTGCTGGAGAACAAGGGCTATGGGGAGCGCGCCATCTTCGCCGTGAAGCTGGCCCTCGAAGAGGCCGTCATCAACGCCATCAAACACGGCAACCAGCTCGACGACACCAAACGGGTGACCATCAGCTTCTCGGTAGACGACGAGCGGGCCGTCGTCTCCGTGGAGGACGAGGGGGAGGGATTCCGCCTCGAGGACGTGCCCGACCCCACCGATGAGGACTACCTGATGGCCACTTCCGGGCGGGGACTGGCGCTGATCAACGCCTACATGGACGAGGTGCGGTTCAACGACAGGGGCAACCAGATCACGATGATCAAGTACGCGCCCTGGCGGGCGGCCAGGCACTTCTAGACCATCTACCGCTGGACATACACATGGGCAAGGACGCATCAGGCGCCACGATAAGGCAGGAGGAGAGGGGGGACGTCGTCATCCTGCACATGTCCGGGCAGATGCGCGAGATGGGGGCCGACGCACTGCGCGACGAGCTGGACAAGCTGCTCGAAGAGGGGCACTACAGGCTGGTATTCGACTTGAGCGACATCTCGTTCATCAGCTCTGTTGGGCTGGGGCAGTTGATGCGCGCGTTCCGGGCCGCCACCGGCAACGACGGCTTCGTGCGCATCGTCAACCCCCAGCCGCTGGTCGAAGAGGTGTTCCGCTTCACCAAGCTGCACACGCTCATCCGCATATTCCCCACGGTCGAGGACGCCATCGCGGCCGATTAGGCCTCGCGCGCTTTGGCGTCTTCCCCTGCAGCGGGCTCCGCTCCCGCGGCGGCCCGTTCCGAGGCGCGCGCCAGGCGCAGCAGGTTCAGCCCCTCGTGGCGCAGGAAGGCCAGCCCCACGACGGTGATGGGCACCACGTTCACCGCCCAGAGCGTCAGCGCAAAGGCCCCCGCCCCCGCCTCCGAGACCCCGAAGAGTTTGACAGCTTCCATCGTGGCCACGTGGAAGGGCCCGATGAAGCCGGGCGCCTGGGGCGCCACGACTGCCGCCGTCACGCAGACCTGCACCACCAGGGCGCCCAGGAACGGGATGTCCAGGTCGAAGGCGCGTGAGAGCGCGTAGGTGCTCAGGGGGAACATGCTCCAGATGGCGAATGAGAGCAGCGCCGCCGCCGCGACGCGGCCCGGGCTGCGGAGTGCCCGCATCGAGCCGACGATGGATCCGGCGAATTCCAGCAGGCGCGTGCGCAGGGCCTGCGGCAGCGGGCGCATCAGCAAGGAAGCCAGCCCGAGCAGCCGGTTCGGGAAGAAGGCCAGCGCCCCGAGCCCTGCCAGACCCAGCCCCGCAAGGGCGGCGAACCAGACCGCTGCATCCTCCAGCCGTCCCACGAACTCGCCGTCCGCTCCCCCGCCCGCCATCAGCAGCAGTGTGGCGAACACCATGAAGCAGACCCCTATCAGGTCAAAGACCCGCTCCAGACCCATCGCCGTACCCACGGCGTCCCCGAAGCTCACGCCCGCCTTGCGGTGCAGCACGTAGGGCCGGATGACCTCCCCCGGGCGCAGCGGCAGGACGCAGCTGGACATGAACCCGATGGCCGTGGCGCTGGCCACGGCGGAGTAGGGAACGTCCTTGACGGGCTTCAGCAGCAGCCGCCAGCGCACGATGCGCACCACGTAGACCGCCGCCAGCAGCGCCACCGAGGGGACGACGTAGAGGTAGTCGGCCCCCTTGAGCGCCTCCCACAGGCCGCCCCAGGCCCCGCGCAGGCCCCAGAGCAGGTAGCCGACGGCCACCGCGCTCACCAGCAGGCCCACAGCGGCCATCAGCGCCCTCCTGGCGCCCCTGCGCGGCTCGTGCGGCGCGGGCATCAGCGGCTCCCCTCGAGGTCCCGCCCACTGTAGCCCAACGCGCGAGGCAGATGCAATCCCGCTCCGCGCGCCTTGCCGTCCCCGCCTGCCTGCTGTATCGTAGCCCACCCGCGCTGCCATCTACGGGAAGCGCACTCAACGCTGGAGGAGGAAGCGCACGTGACAGACGACGCACCGGCTCGCCAGTGGGAAGACCCCGACCTGCCCGTCCAGGAGCGCGTCGGCGCGCTGGTCGCCGCAATGACCCTGGCCGAGAAGGTCTCGCAGATGGTGCACGTGGCCAGGGGCATATCGCGGCTCGGCGTGCCGGACTACAACTGGTGGAACGAGTGCCTCCACGGCGTCGCTCGCGCCGGCCGGGCCACCGTCTTCCCCCAGGCCATCGGCCTGGCCGCCTCCTTCAACGAGCCGCTGATGCACCGGGTGGCCACGGCCATCTCCGACGAGGCGCGCGCCAAGCATCATCAGGCCCTCCGTCAGGGCAACCGCGGCCAGTACTTCGGCCTGACCTGCTGGTCGCCCAACATCAACATCTTCCGCGACCCGCGCTGGGGGCGCGGCCAGGAGACCTACGGCGAGGACCCGTACCTGACGGCGAGGATGGGGGTCGCCTTCGTCAAGGGGCTCCAGGGCGAGGACCCCGACTACCTGAAGCTGGTGGCCACGCCCAAGCATTACGCCGTCCACAGCGGCAAGGAGGCCGACCGCCACCACTTCGACGCCGTGGTGAGCCTGCGCGACCTGCGCGAGACCTACCTGCCGGCCTTCAAGGCCTGCGTGCAGGAGGCGGGCGCCTACTCCGTGATGGGCGCCTACAACCGCACCCTCGGCGAGCCGTGCTGCGCCAGCAGGCTGCTGCTGGAGGACGTCCTGCGCGGGGAGTGGGGCTTCGAGGGCTACGTCGTCTCGGACTGCGGCGCCATCCGCGACATCCACGAGAACCACTGCGTGGCCGACGGGCCCGCCCAGTCCGCCGCCCTGGCTGTCAGCCGCGGCTGCGACCTGAACTGCGGCGAGGTCTATGGCTGGCTGCTGTCCGCCGTCGAACAGGGCCTCATCGAGGAGGCCGCCATTGACGTGTCCCTGAAGCGCCTGATGACGGCCCGCATGCGGCTCGGCATGTTCGACCCGCCCGAGCGCGTTCCCTGGGCGCAGATCCCGCCGGACGTGGTCGGCTGCCAGGACCACGCCGAGCTGGCCCTGCGCGTGGCGCGCGAGTCCATCGTGCTGTTGAAGAACGAGGGCGGCCTGCTGCCGCTGAGCAAGGAGCTCAGAGCGGTCGCCGTCGTCGGCCCCAACGCCAACTCGATGGACGTCCTGCTGGGCAACTACAACGGCTACCCGGCCCGCTACGTGACGGGCCTGGAGGGCGTGCTCGCCAAGGTGGCCGCCGGCACGCAGGTGGACTACGCAGCGGGCTGTGGCCTGTGCGACACCTCCCGGCACGGCTTCGAGCACGCCGTGGGGCTGGCTTCGCGCTCCGACGTCGTCATCGCCTTCATGGGCCTGTCGGCCACGTATGAAGGCGAGGAGGGCTCGGCCTACCTCTCGGAGGCGAACGGCGACCGCGAGCGCATCGGGCTGCCCGGCGTGCAGGAGGACCTGCTGAAGGAGCTGCACGCCACCGGCACGCCCGTGGTGCTGGTGTTGACGAGCGGCAGCGCCGTCGAGATCAACTGGGCTCAGCAGAACCTGCCCGCCGTACTCCAGGCGTGGTATCCCGGCCAGGAAGGCGGCACCGCCGTGGCCGACGCCCTGTTCGGCGATTACAGCCCCGGCGGCAGGCTGCCGGTCACCTTCGTGAAGTCGCTCGATCAGCTCCCGCCCTTCGAGGACTACGCGATGGCGAAAGGCCGCACCTACCGGTTCATGCGGGAGGAGCCCCTCTACCGGTTCGGCTACGGCCTGAGCTACACCACGTTCGAGTACTGCGACCTGCGCTTGAGCCAGGCCGAGATAGGGCCCGGGGAATCGGTCGAGGTGACGGTCAACGTGCGGAACACGGGCGGTCGGGCGGGCGACGAGGTCGTGCAGCTTTACGTCAGCGACGTGGAGGCCAGCGTGCCGGTGCCGCTGGGGCACCTGGAGGGATTCCGGCGCATTGCGCTCGGGCCGGGCGAGCAGCAGGAGGTGGCCTTCACGCTCGGGCCGGCGCAGCTCTGCGCCTACGGCGACGACGGGACGCCGTTTGTGGAGCCCGGGGAGTTCCGGATATCGGTCGGCGGGGGCCAGCCGGACGATCCGGCCGGCGGTGCCGTGACGGCCGTCCTGACGGTGCGCGGCTGACGGACCGCCGCGCCCGGGACCGCGAGCGGGCGCTGATTGACAGGCTGCGGGCGGTGCTTATAATGGAGCCGTGGGCCGTCCTATGCCTTTGGCCCGCCTTGGCTTGCACACATCTTGAGGGAGGCCCTGCGTGACGCCCGTTACCTATAGGGACGCCGGCGTGGACATCGAGGAGGGGGCGCGGTTCGTCGAGAGCATCTACGAGCTGATGCAGCGCACCTTCAGCGAGCGCGTGGTCGAGAACCGGGGCGGCTTCGGCGCGCTCTTCTCGCTGGACTACGACGAGCGGCTCTTCCGGCACAACTACCGCCATCCCGTCCTGGTCAGCTCCACGGACGGCGTCGGCACCAAGCTGAAGGTGGCTTTCATGACGGGCCGCCACGAGACGGTGGGCATTGACCTGGTGGCCATGTGCGTCAACGACATCCTGGTGCTCGGGGCCGAGCCGCTCTTCTTCCTGGACTACCTGGCCATGGCGAAGCTCGAGCCGGCCGTCCACCAGCAGGTGGTGGCCGGCATCGCGGCCGGATGCCGGGAGGCGGGCTGTTCGCTGCTGGGCGGCGAGACGGCGGAGATGCCCGGCTTCTACAAGAAGGGGGAGTACGACATGGCCGGCTTCGCCGTGGGCGTGGTCGAGGCGCGCCGGCTCATCAACGGCGCCAAGATAGAGCCTGGTCACGTGGTGGTGGGCCTGCCCTCCAGCGGGCTGCACTCCAACGGCTACTCGCTGGTGCGGAGGCTCTTCTTCGAGCAGGAAGGCATGAGGTGCACCGACTCCCTGGCGCGGTTCGGCATCGAGCGCACCCTCGCCGAAGAGCTGCTCACCCCCACCCGCATCTACGTGCGCGCGGTCAGGGCGGTGCTGCGTCACTACCGCGTCAAGCAGGTCGTCGGCGGCATCGTCCACGTCACCGGCGGCGGCTTGCTGGAGAACACTCCGCGCGTGCTGCCCGGGGACTGCGCCGTGGAGCTGGACTCGTCGAGCTGGCGACGCCCCCCCATCTTCGACGCCGTCCGCCGGCTCGGCGAGGTGCCCGAGGAGGAGATGTACCGCACCTTCAACATGGGCCTCGGCATGCTGCTGATGGTGGCCCCCTACTACGCGGACAGCGTGCTGAGGCAGCTCCGCAAGGCGGGCGAGGAGCCGGTCGTGGTCGGGCGCGTGGTGCCCGGGCAGAGAGAGGTCAAGATCAGGTGACCGCCCGTCGGACGCACCCTTAGCCGGAGGCACGCCAGGCGTGCGAGGCGAACGCGACAGGGACGCCGAGGCCCTGATGGCGGCCCACGGCGTCGGGCGGCGGCTGGCCACGCGGGTGGTGGCGCTCCGCTCGCAGAGGCTGGACGTGACGGCCACCGTCCTGGCCGAAGCAGCCCGGGACGACGCCCTGGCACACCTGCTGCTGGCGCCTGGGCTGGTCAAAGATGCCGCCCATGTGTCGGAGGACGACCTGAGGGATCAGGCGCGGGCATGCGGATGCGGGCAATGGGAGCTGCTGAGGCTCGTGGGCGACCCGCAGACGGGCTGGCGGACCATCGCGCTGGAGGACGACGTGCTCGCCGAGACGGCGCGGCTCCAGGCGCAGGCCGAGGCGCCCCCCGGGGTGGGCCTGGTGCGGGCCGAGGGGCGCCAGATCAGCGCGCGGGAGACGCACGAGCTGTTCAGCGCCGAGGAGGTGGCGCGGCTGAAGCTCTGCGTGCTGACCAGCCAGAACGCCGACGAGCGCGTGGAGGCCGTGCGCAAGCTCGTCTTCGCCCCTCTGGACGGGGCGCAGAAGGCGGGCATCTTCCTGAACGTGCTCATTGACAGCGAGGCCGACCCCCGCGTGCGCCGGGAGGCCATCCGCTCGCTGGAGCAGATAGGCTTCCGCTCCGACATGGCGGAGGCGGTGCGCGGGCTCTTCGTGGAAGAGGCCCAGGAGGCTGTCTACGCCATCCAGAGGCTGGGCCGGCTGCTCGGGGAGGCCGAGCCCGGCGAGGCGGCACTGGCGCTCGCCGTCGTCCTGGAGGTCTTCGACGAGAGCAAGGACGTGCCCATGCTGTGCGAGCTGCTGCGCCTGATCGCGCGGTCGGCCTCCATCCTGGTCAGCAACTACCAGAAGACCGAGCAGTTCTTCCAGTCGGCGCTGCGCCACCTCTCCAGGGACTTCGAGGAGCTGCGCCTCGACGTGGAGGCCGCCTTCAGAGCGTGTGCCGGCCAGGCGCCTGACCTGGCCGCCGACCTGCTGTGGCGCGAGATGCAGCGCGCCGAAACGCCGAGCGTGCGCAGCCTGCTGCTGACGCTCAGCGAGTCCCTCGCCCGCGACGAGCGCCGCACGGCCGAGCTGGCTCGCCTGGCAGTGGACGAGATACTCAACCCCGAGCTGCCCGAAGGTGAGAAGGCCCGCCTGCGCTACGGGCTGGTGCGATTCGGCGAACCGGCCGTCCTGGTCGCCCTGGAGCGCGTCGCCCGGGCCGGCGGCGTGGAGCGCTCCGAGCTCATACGCCTGCTCGACGTGCTCTGCACCGAGAGCCAGGTCTCGGACGGGACGGTCCAGCGCGCCGTTGCCGCGCTGGTGGACTTGCTGAAGGTGGGCGACGCCGTCACACGGCGCAGCATCCTGCGCGCGTCGCTGCTGGCCGACCCCCGCGTGGAGGAGGACCTCCAGCGCGAGCTGGCCGCCGAGCTGCTTGCGCTGATGACGGAGATGAACCTGCCCGGCACGCTCGAGGCCATCCAGGGAACGCTGGAGCGCATTGGCATCCCCGCCCTGCGGCCGGCCTGCGAGTTCATGCGCAGGGAGTATCCCTCCGAGCCGGCGCAGCGGGCGGCGCTTGCGGCGGGCGCCGTCGTGCAGAACGACGCCGACTGCGTCCCCGACGGCCTGGCGGCCGACCTGCTCGCCTTCTGCAGCGGCCTGCTGGGCGACGAATCCCTCGAGGATGGCGCCTTCACCATCGCGCTGGCGGCCGTCTGCGGCTACACGCGGCCCGGCGCCACGCAGTTCGAGGACTGCCTGAAGGAACTGCGCGAGGACCTCTGGCATCTGCCTTACGCCATGGACGCCCTGGACGCGCTCGGCATCATGGCCGGCTCGCCCAACGCGGGGGCCGAGCACCAGCAGGAGCTCTTCGCGCTGTTCGACGCGATCGTGCGGGTCCAGGCGCGCACGGGGATGGGCGCGCTCAAGGAGACCGAGGAGGGCGCCGTCTACGAGTTCGGCCGGGAGGTGCAGTTCGACGTGCGCGCGGTGCCGGCGGCGGTCAAGGGGCTCGAACGCATCTGCGTCAGCCCGCAGGCGTCGGAAGGACTGCGCAAGGCCATCGTCAAGCGCCTGCTCATCCTGTGGGAGGGAGTGGCCAAGGTGCGCATCATCTGGGGCCCGGCGGCCATCGAGGCCCTCATCGGCGCCATGTGCAGCGCCGCCCGCTCCCCGCGAGCCGACCCCGACACCAAGGTGCGCCTGGGTGTCTCGCTGCTGCGGTTCCTCAACAAGATCAACGTCATCCGCAGCATCGGCGACATATTCGGCCAGCCCGACGAGAGCCCCCAGATGCGCCGGACGGCGCTGGAGGCCGGCTCCGAGGTGCTGGACGAATGGGAAGCCAGCGAGCTGCAGGACGAGGAGCGCAACGTCGCCCTGCTGAGGAGCGCCGGCCGCATCGCCGCCAACCCCGCCCTCGATGCGGCCGACGAGGGGGTGCGCAAGCTGCGCGAGCGCGCCCTTCAGGCCCTCTACAGGGGCCTGCGCGAGGGCATGACGGAGGTCAGGGAGCCGCTGCTGCTGCTGCGCGACTGCCCCGACCTGCCCCCCGCGCAGAAGCAGGAGATTGACGAGCGCCTCGGCAAGGCGTTCGGCCTGGTGCGCATCGGCGGCCGCGCTTAGCTCCGTCCCTCAGTCCGGTCGGCCGGGCCGGCAATGGACCAGCTCGGCGTAGACCTGCCCGTAGGCCGCCTCGCTCTGCATCCTGAGCGGCACCCGCCCCTCTTCGGCTACCCAGACGCGCACCTTCCGGTATCTGCGCTCCGGCTCCCGAACGGGCTCCCCCTCATCGGCCACCTTGCGGATGTCCAGCTCGTATTCGGCGGCAGGAAAGCTGCCGGCGGCCACTTCCACCTGCCCCCGGGCGACCTGCTCCACGCCGACCGCATAGGTGCTCTCGCCGCTCAGGACGGCCAGACGCACGGGCCCCTTGCCGGCCTCGATGGCGGCCCGCAGCAGCAGGAAAGCGGCCGGAGCGTCGCGCGCCGCCCCCAGGCCGAAGCTCTTGTGCTTGACCCGCCCGTCGCGGCGCTTGCGGATGGTGACCTCGCCACCGTCCGCGCCGAAGCGGATGCTCGTGGCCTCCTCCTTGTCCCGCTTGCGGGTGACGGACTCGGCGCTGAGCGAGCGCAGCGTAGCCCGGTCAAGCAGCGTGCGGCCGGAGGACTCGAGCCGGTACAGGCGCTCGACCACCGGCGTGGTGCTCATCTCATACTCGATGGCGAGCTGGTCGGCTGCGTCCTCGGACGCGTCCAGGGACACGCTCAGCATGGCGGCGGGCAGGCCGCTCCAGCCGAACTCGTAGACCAGCCGCTCGCCCGGCCCGAACGGCAGCCGTTCCGGCAGGCTCAGGCCGGCCCCCGCCCGGAGCGGCTCCGCGGGACCGTATTGCCAACCCCGCACGGCGCCGACCAGCAGCACGACGGCCACCCCGCCCGCGATCAGGCCGGCTGCGAACGCCGCCCGCTGCGTTCTCGTGGTGGATGGCACGGCTCTGCACAAGCCCCCGACAAAGTGGTGGGCGGCATTATAGGCGGCGGCGGTGCGCACCTGCAACGCGGGCGCAGGCAAGGCGCTCTTGTGAATTGACCGCCCCGAGGGCATGCAGTAACATGGCGGGACATGCGCGCGGAGCTCTGTCTGAAGAGGGACCCCATGACTGAACGTGCACAGGGACGACCCGGCCGCCGGGCCGCCGCCATGCTGGTAGCGGCGCTGCTGACGCTCGCTGCGGCTGGCTAAGGCGGCCCGCCCCCGAGCCGGCCGGCCCGAGCGCCGCTCTGCAGCGGCAGTTCGCCGAGGCCGAGAGCCGCCTCCGCTCGCCTGACCCGGTGGTGCGCCGGCAGGCGGCCCTCATGCTGCTCACCATGGACCATCCGGACGCCTTCGACGTGGCGCTCGACAACATGCGCAACGCTCAGAACCCCGCCGTGCGGGCCAGCGTGATCGAGGCGGTGGGCTTCCGCGCGGACGAGCGGGCCTTCCCCGCCGTGCTGGCCGCCATCGGGGATGAGGATCCGGACGTTCAGGAGGCCGCTGCCTCAGCCCTGGCCAGGTTCACGGGGCCAGACCAGGTGGAGGCCATGACGGACCTTGTCGGCCGCCGCGACGTCACGTCCCACCAGAAGGAGCTGCTCTTCACGGCGCTCGGCCGGGGGCTGGCTGTGCAGGCGGTGCCCGTGCTCCTGAATGCCCTGGAGCAGACCGACGGCGCGGCGCGGGTGGCGGCGTGGGAGGCGCTGCGCCGCATCTCGCGCCGGCAGCTCCCGCCGGAGGCCGAGCAGTGGCGGCAATGGTGGCGGATCGCCACGCACCGGAGCCGTGAAAGCGTGCTCGAAGAGCACCTCCGGGCGCTGGCACACGACCTGCAGGCGCGCACCGAGGAGCTGAACGAGCTCCGGGACGAGCAGGCCGAGCTGATGAAGCTGGTCGGCTCGACCGAGAGCGAGACGCCCAGGGCGCTGCTGGAGGCGCTGGCCAGCCGGCACGATTCGGTCAGGCATTACGCCTCCTCGCGGCTGGCCGCGCTGGGCAAGGAGAACCTGAACGGCCTGAAGCTGGAAACCAGGGACCGCCAGGTGCTCCGCCAAGCGCTGGCCGAGCAGTCCGTGCAGGTGCGCCGCAACGTCATCCGGTTCGCCGTGCAACTGGGCGCCGACTACCGGGACGAGCTGGTCGCGCTGGCCCTGGCCGATGAGGACCCGGCGGTGCTGACCACGGCCATTGACGGCGTGCGGGGCGGCGCCGACCAGGCCGTGCTCGACCGGCTGGGCGAGCTGCTGGGCAGCTCGCCGCACCCCAAGGTGCGGGAGGCGGCAGCCAACGCGCTCGGCAAGGTCGGCTCGGCGGCGTCGGTGCCCGTGCTCGTCAAGGCGCTTGACGACACGGAGGAGAACGTCCGCTGGTTCGCCGTGGAGGGCCTGCGCAAGCTGGGCGCCACTCAGGCCGTGCCCGTCATCTCCGAGATGCTGCGGCGAGACCCCAGCGCGCGCGTCAGGGAGATAGCCGCCAGCGCACTGGGAGAACTCGGCCAGCCGGCCGGCGTGCCGGCGCTCAGGGCCGCGCTGGACGACGCCAACGAGAGGGTGCAGCAGAAGGCCGTGGCCGCCCTGCAGGCGCTGGCGACGGACAACTACGAGCGCATGACCGTCATCGCCGACACGCTGCGCGAGCACGGCCTGCTTGAGCCGGCCCAGCGCGTCCTGGAGCGCATCATCGAGCAGCATCGCGAGGCGGAGGGCATGGACGCGCGAGTGGCGGCGACCTACCGTAAGCTGGCCGCCGTGCAGAAAGAGGCCCAGGACTTCGCCGGCGCCGCCATGACCTACGAAGAGCTGGACGCCGCCAGCGGCGGCTCGCCGGAAGTGCGGCGGGAGCTGGTGGACTGCTGGCTCAAGGCGGGGGAGCCGCAGCGCGTCGTGGGCGCCGTTGAGAAGTGGCTTGGCGCCGCAGCCCCCGCCGAGAACGCGGGCCGCGTTGACTTCGCCCTCTCCGTGGCCGAGCTGCTCATCACCTCCGGCCACGTTCAGCAGGGCGGCACCGTCCTGGACCTGGTGCAGACGGCCGCCGGGGAGGCCGTGCCGCAGGACGTCGTCGCTCGGATCCAGGAACTGCGAGGTCGCATCGGGGGCTGAATCGCAGGAGGCCCTCTCGCTGCGCCGAGTCCGCCTGCGGCGCTACGCTTGCCTGCCGGCCCACAGACGGCTCAAGGACCGTACGGATGGAATGCGGGGTGGGGCGCCGGGTATAATCCCGCCGTGACGCGCCCTCGACCTTTCCCATCGGTTCCGCGATGAGAGACGTTCACGCCTCGCAGCCGGAGGGCCGGCGCCGCCGTTGCGCGCCCGTCGCGCCGTTGCTCGCGGCGGCCTGCTGCGCGTTCCTGCTGGGCGCCGCCGGCTGCCGCACGACGCCGACCGTGGCCGCCGAGCCCCCGCCTCCCGTGGCGCCGAAGCACGAGGTGCTGAGCGTCCCCAGCTACTTCGTCTATGAGGTGCGCAAGGGCGACACGCTCTACGGGCTGGGCGAGCGCTTCGGGGTGGCCTGGCAGGAGATAGCGACGACAAACGGCATCGGGCCTCCCTACGGGCTCGACGAGGGCATGCCGCTGCTGGTGCCCCATGCGCCGGGCGTCGCCGTGCCGGACCTGCCTGCCCCCAGGGCCGTCGCTTCGGTGCGACGCATTGCGGTGCCGCGCTCGCAGTTGCACCGCGGCAAGGCGGCATCCCGCTACTGGTGGCCGACGGGCGGGCGCCTGGCCCGCCGCTACGAGCAGAGGGTGCGCGGTCTGCCCGAGCCCGGCATCGGCATATCGGCTCCGCGAGGGACAGAAGTCTACGCCGTGGCTTCCGGCACCGTCATCACGACCGTGAGCGCCGGCGGCTCACCGGGATCCGCCTGGGGCAACGTGGTGGCCGTCTCGCACCCCGGGGGCGTGGTGAGCTGGTACGGGCAGCTGGACCAAGTCCTCGTGAGGAAGTGGCGCAAGGTCTCGCAGGGAGACCCCATCGGCACGGTGGGCTCGAGCGGCGCGGCCACGCGCCCCGAACTGGCCTTCCGCATGTTCCGCAACGACCGGTTCATCAACCCGGAGGACCTCTTGCCCTGACGCCTTGCGCGGGCGCCGGACGCTGCTATTGCCTTCCCGCCGGCGCGGCGGTTAAGATAGAAGCACAGGCAGGGCACTCCTTTCATGCGCGGCAGTGCGGCCCCGCAATCCCCCATGGCAAGCTCCCAGAACAACGCCGAACGCCGCAACGTCCTGGTCGTCACCGACACCCCCGAGGACCTGGAGGTCCTGCAGGGCCAGCTCGGGGAGGCCGGCTTCGAGCTTTCGCAGGCGTGGGAACCCGAGGACGCCCTCCGCAAGGTGGAGGAGAACGCCCCCGCGCTGGTCTTGCTCGACATCAAGATGAGCGAGGCAGACGGCGTGGAGTTCTGCAAGCGCCTCCACTCCCGCTCAGAGACCGAGGCCGTCCCCGTCATCGTCATTGCCGACCAGGGAGACGGCCAGCAGGAGCGGGTGCTCGACATCGGGGCCGACGGCGTCATCTGCCGGCCGTTTGAGGCCGCCGAGCTGTTGACCCGCGTGCGCACCCTGGTGCGCATGAAGGCCCTGCACGACCGGGTCGCCGAGCAGAACCGCCAGCTCCTGGACGTCAACGCCCGCCTCGACGCCGTCAACCAGGAACTGACGGCGCGCAACCGCGAGCTCGAGCAGGGCATCGCCATGGCCCGGCGACTCCAGGAGGCCCTGCTGCCTCAGCAGTACCCCGCGATCCAGAACATCAGCTTCGCCCACACCTACACCTCCGCCCAGGCCGTCGGGGGGGACTTCTTCCAGATCGAAGGATTGGAGGACGGCCGCGCCGCCATCTTCATCGCCGACGTCAGCGGCCACGGCGTCCGGGCCGCCATCGTCGCCAGCATCGTCAAGACCGTCATTGATTACATTGATCTGAACGATAAGACGCCGAGCCAGGCGCTGCAGGACTTCAACTCCCGCTTCCGCAGCGTGCTGGGCCCCATGACGCCGCAGATCTACGCCACGGCCGTCCTCATGATGCTCGACGGCGAGAGCCGGTCCCTCTCGCTTGCCTGCGCCGGCCACCCCTCCCCCCTGCACGTGCGCAAGCGCGAAGGCTCCGCCGAGGCCCTGGTCAGCGTGGACGTATGCGGCCCCGCCGTCGGTTTCACAGCCGACCCCGACTACCCCACCATCGAACGCCAGCTGCAGGTGGGCGACATCGTGCTGGGGTTCACGGACGGCATCTACGAGGTGCTCAACGAGGAGGGGGAGATGTACGGGCTTGGTCGGCTCCAGGAGCTGGTGGCCGCCCACACGCGCCTGATCCCCCGCGACCTGATCCAGCGCATGATCAGCGACACCGAGGAGTACATGGGCACCGCCCGCCACCGCGACGACATCTGCATCGTCGCCGTCGAAGTCCACTGACCCCGCCCCGGACCTCATACGGGCCGAACTTCGCCATCGGCTACTCCGGCTCCTTCAGCACGATGTGCGAGACGCCCGTCGTCGTGCCCACCCAGATGCTGCCGTCCAGGTCGACCGCGAGGCACTGCACGTCGTTGCCGGCCAGGAAGTCTCTCGTCGTCCATGAGCGCCAGGTCTTTCCATCGAAGCAACTAACGCCGCCGGTGCGAGTGCCGAACCAAGTGCGTCCGGCCGGGTCGGTACAGATGGAGTTGACGGTGTGGGCGGCCAACCCGTCGTCGGTGGTGTACGTCGTCGAGCCGTGGCCATCGAAGCAGGAGACCCCTCCGGCCGTGCCCACCCACAACTTGCCCTTCTCGTCAAGATGCAGCGCGCGGACGTCATCGTCCGGCAGCATACGGCCGCTCTCCGTGAACCTCTCCCAGTGTTGCTCATTGAAGCGGAGCAGGCCGGCCC
>Ga0111189_1012_pt1 | contig 18058 bp, 12 predicted proteins | sample DeeMarSWOR324_28_FD_80357 | JGI IMG/M metagenome (GOLD analysis project Ga0111189, IMG submission 80357) | Planctomycetes bacterium SM23_32 | reverse complement strand
AGCAGGCCGTCGTGCAGGGGCGGGTGACGGTGATGAGCCGACAGCCCCTGAACGTCGCCGAGGCCATCGCGCTGCTGAACACCGTCTTGACGGAGCAGGGCTACGCGGCGGTGCGCACCGGGCGGGTGCTCAAGATCGTCACGCTCGAAGACGCCAAGAGGATGAACGTGCCCGTGCGGGCCGGCTCGGACCCCTCGCGCATCGAGCCGAACGACGAGGTCATCACGCAGATCATGCCCCTGAAGTTCGCCGACGCCGTGCAGGTCAGGCAGGACCTGGCGGCCCTGATCCCCGCGCACGCCGACCTCTCGGCAAACGCCAGCAGCAACGCCCTGATCCTGACCGACACGGGCGCCAACGTCCGGCGCATCGCCGAGATCGTCAGCGCGCTCGACAAGCACATGGCGACCGTAGCGGAGGTGCGCGTCTTCCAGTTGACCTACGCGGACGCCAGTGACGCCGCGGACCTGATCAATGAGGTCTTCGAGCAGCGGGCGGCCCAGACCCAACAGGGCGGCGGCCGGGGCGGCCGGGGCGGCTTCTTCCCGGGGCGCTTCTTCCGCGGTCCCGGCGGCGAGCAGCAACAAGAAGAGCCGGTCAGCCGTGCCCCGGAGGTGCTGGCCTCCGCCGATGAGCGCACAAACACCGTGGTGGTCAGCGGGCCGACGGACACGCTCGACGTGGTGGCGGAGGTGATCCAGCAGCTCGACGCGAACCCCGTCGCCGAGGAGTCCGTGCTCGTCTACCCGCTCAAGAACGCCAACGCCGAGCGCCTGGCCGCGCTGCTGAACGACCTGTTCAAAGAGGCCGACGAGACGACCGGCGCTGTGCGCACCGCCCGACAGCAAGGCCAGCAGCAAGGCCGGGGAGCGGGCGGCTTCTTCCAGAGGCTCAGGGATCAGGCCGCTGCCACCGCCGAGGGCGCGGCGGGACTGGCCGGCAACGTGTTCGTCGTCGCCGACGCCGACACCAACTCCCTGCTCATCCTCACCGCGCCGGCCAACTTCGACACCGTCCGCGGCATCGTCGAGGAACTGGACCGCCCCATCCCGCAGGTGCTGATAAAGGTCCTGATCGCCGAGGTCACCTGGAACGACGACCTGGACGTGGGCGTCGAGTTCTCCATCCTCGACACCGATCTGGACGGCGACGAGTTCTCCCTGTCCACCGATTTCGGACTCGGCACGGAGACCGGGGGGCTCATCTACCGCCACGTCATCGGCGACGTCACGGCCGTCCTGCGCGCGCTGGAAGAGTTGGGTAAGCTCGACGTCCTGTCGCGCCCCCACATCCTGACCAGCGACAACCAGACCGCCACCATCACCGTAGGCCAGGAGGTGCCCTTCATCCGCAACACGCGCACCACCGAGACCGGCCAGACGATCAACACCATCGAGTATGAGGACATCGGCATCATCCTCGAGGTCACCCCGCACATCAACCCCGAGGGGCTGGTCATCATGGACGTCTCCCCGGAGATCTCGACCACCACGGCCGAGACGGTGCCGATCTCCGAAACGGTGGACGCCGCGGTCTTCGCCAAGCGGTCCGCCCAGACGCACATCGCCATCCACGACAACCAGACCATCGTCATCGGCGGCCTGATGGAGGACGCCTTGACCGAGCGCGTCACCAAGGTGCCCATCCTCGGCGACATACCCCTGCTGGGCGCGCTGTTCCGCCGCACCGAGAGGGACAAGGACAAGACCGAGCTGCTCATCTTCCTCACCCCGCACGTCGCGCGTGAGGCCGACGAGCTGCAGGCGATATCACAGGAGGAGATGACCGGCGTGCGCCAGATGAAGGAGGCCGTGGCGCCGGGCGTCTTCGACGAGCACATGAGGGGCATGCGCCTGGGCGGCGGCCACACAAACGAGGAGCCGGAGGCCGAGTAGCCCCGCACGGCGCAGCGGCGGGCAGCCATGCGGGCGGTACGCTGCTTTGCACTTGTGCGCCGCGCCGGATAGTGGTATGATAGCTTTTGAAGGACGCGCTCCCTTAGCGCCCTGTGGGCGGCATGGCAGTTGAGCCATGCGGAGCAGTCTGAGTCTCGTTCTACGATTCTGTGATCCGACGGGCGCGAGACCTGTATAGGTGTCCTGTCCCGACGGAGTGAGACCTGCAGGCTTTGCCTTCCCTCCCGAGGATTCCCTCCTCTCAGGCGGCGAATGCCCGGCTCTTGCCGCTCTCCGCAGTCTCGGACGAAGCCTCCGCCTGCTCACCGACCAGCAAGCGTCAAAGGTGGGACGGCTTTCACGACTGTGAGCGCAGTATGCGCAATGATGCGCGTGCGCCCGCGGCAGAGCATCGTTTTCTGTGAGGTTACGTAGATGGCTAAAGGCAAGGTCAAGTGGTTCAGTGATCAGAAGGGCTACGGGTTCATCACGCCCGACGACGGCAGCAAGGACGTGTTCGTGCACCACAGCGCCATCCAGGGCGGTGGGTTCAGGGCACTGGCCGAGAACGACGCCGTTCAGTACGACGTCGAGCAAGGCGAGAAAGGCCTGCGCGCTGCCAACGTGGTGAAGGTCTGAAGCAAGGCTGACCGCTGAGAAGTGAATGCCAGGCGCCGCCGTGCGGAGGGACACGACGGCGCCTGTCTTTTGCCCGCTGGCTATGGCGCATCCGGCGAGTCCGGGGACTCCTGGGCGTTGGCCGACTTCAGGTCGCGCTTCGCCTCGGCGAGTTTCCCCGCGAAGTTCCCCTTGCGGAACTGCGCGGTCCATTTCCTGATGATGTGCCACCCCGCCACGCCCATCAGGCTGTTCCACCATCGGCGGGACCAGCGACGCCAGCCGGCCCTCAGGTTATGCAGGTGCAGCACGAGGGCTGGAAATGACAGGATGTTAAGCCCCACCATCAAGAAGTGGCCGAATCGGTAGAAGCGGCCCATGATCTGCTGCGCGGCGGCCTGCATCTCCTCAGCCGTCAGCGGATCGTCCGGCTCGAACAGCGGGAAGTTCCCGTCGTAGTACTCCCATCCGACGTGTTCGGGGGAGTAGATTCTCTTTTCCGCCTGCAGCCGGCGCCTCAGTTCCGTGCCGGGCAAGGGGACCGGCAGCAGGACCTGCAGCGTGTCTATGCGCGCCCTGCGGATGAACCGGCGGAACCGGTTGACGCGCTCCCGGGCGCTCATCCTGAACTCGACCCCGGGCCTCATCGGATAGCCGAAGATGAACATGCCGTGCACCCAGAAGCCCGCACGATGGTACAGCCGCGTCATGGCCACCATCCCGTCGGGCTTCAGGCGCTTGTTCATGGCCTGAAGCTCTTCGGCGATCGGCGATTCGAACCCGATGGCCACGGTGTTGATCCGGGCTTCGCGCATGGCCTGGAGCAGCTCAGCGTCGTGCGCCTTGTCCAGCCTGATCTGGACCGTGATGCTGAACCTGACCCTGACTTCCCGCTGGTAATCGCGCAGCATCCGGCAGAGGCGCAGGGTCTCTTCGCGGTCCTGACCGAACAGATCGTCAACGATGAAGAACCTCTTCGCCCCCTGCTTCTCGTACAGGGACGCGAACTGCTCCATCAGGCGCTCCGGAGAGGCGTAGCGCGGCCTGCCTTTGACGGTGCAGAACTCGCAGTTCATGCCGCAGCCCCGGACACGGCCAACCGGGTATACCTTGACCCGGCCGTAGCGGAGCAGCGAGAAGTCAGGCACGGGCAACCCGTCCAGGTCGGCCACGGGATCGCGCGTGGACTGCCGGACCCGGCCGTCTGCGTCCAGGTAAGCAACTCCGCGGACATCCTCCTTGGCCCTGGTCCCGTCAATGACCTCCAGCAGCTCCTTGATGGTCTCTTCGCCTTCGCCCCCGACCACGTAATCCACGCCGCTGCGCAGCGCCTCCTCGATGTTCTGGTCAACGAAGTGCTGCCCGCCGGCAATGGTGGGCACGCCGAGGCCCTGGTAATAGGAAGCGACCTGGACGAGCCGCGGGATCGTGCTCGTCAAGCCGCCGTAGAGGCCCACGGCGTCGGCAGGCCGTATCCTCTGCAGGGCACCATGATCCGGCAAGCCGTCATCGCCGCGGGGCGCCTTGCGGCGGTAGTTGTTCTCGTCGATCACCTCGACGTCCCACCCCGGAACGTCATTGACGGCCGTGGCCACACAGACCGGCCCCAGCGCCGTCATGCTGCGCGCAACGCCCGAGTAGACGTTGAAGGCGGGGTAGGCAGGGACGACCATCCTGAGCCTGCGGCGATCCCTGTGCGCAGGAGTCTGCGGCTGCATCGCGTCACCTTCCTTGACGTTCTGTTCGGTTTGCGCCCGCAGGATTGTGCACCACTCCCGCATCGGCGTCGAGTCAGTGTAGACGTTTGGGTCCACTCGGCGCAACGCCGGGCGGCAGGCAGGCGGCCCTTCGCCGAGCTGCCCTAGCGCGTCGTAGGCGTAGGTCACGCTCGTGGTGCCGACCAGCCCCGTGCCACTGATGCTCTCGGCCGTCACGTCTGACTAGCAGATGCCAGTCTGGATGGTCCGGCGAACGCTATGGTAGCCCTCGGTGAACTTCCCCCCCTGCGAACTCAGTCCGCACGCTCCCACTGCATCTTCGCCGGGTCGTACAACCAGCGCTCGAACGATACAGGATGCACGACCTCTACCCAGTATCGCTCCGAACCGCCGTTGCGCTGGTACCACATCCACACTTCCAGCGTCAACCCGGCCTCGGACAGCACGAAGGGCTGTCCCCCGGCCTGACGCTCGTAGTCCAAAGTGCGCTCTTCCCAAAGACCCTGGGCGGCAGCTGCAGCTGCCCCAAGGAACCGCTGCCACCTGCGGTCCAGAACCCGATCGCCTACGAGCCAAGAGGACCCCAAGACCACAGACGCAAGCAACCATACTGCCACTAGGCCGGCCGCCCACTTGCCGCTGGCATGATCCTTCCACCACAGGAGAATCAGACTGCCAGCCGCTACGGGGAGTGCTGCGACCATTGCCGCCACCGATAGGATCTCGGGGATGTGCCGCCTGGATGGAGTGGCCCAGCATGTTGCCAAGCCAGCGAGCGCGATGAGCGCGCCAACTGCCGCGCAGACCAGCACATGGCCTACCCGTGCCTTCCCGTCATTGCCCCCAGCGAAGGGAGTGTGCACCGGCGCGGAACCCCCCTTCTACAAGTCAATGGGCGGGAGGATCATGCCCCAGGGAGTGCGTGCACGCTTGTCGCACGGAGCACAGTCCTGCTACGGCCCACTCCGAGTTCCCCCCGCTGCCCGTTCACTCTGAGCTGCTCTCATCCACGGGCGTAAGCAGGCCACGTCCTCTGATGAACGCCTCGAAGTCATCCTGCCAGACCGTCTGGGCATACCGTACCTGGCCCCCGTATGGCTCGTCTTGGACCGCCGCCAAGTCGCCCTCAGGCTTCTCCCGGAGGTCCAGCTGTACCCAACCTACGTAGAACCAGCCATCTTCCGCAAGCGTGCCCTTAAGTGCTTCAAAGCTCCAACATGCTGGGAAACGCCCAATCCGCTGGTACATCGACACGCCGCCCGCCCGCTCCGCGAACTCGAATACCTGGTCACGGAGCCGTGCGCGGAACGCATCGCGCGCAAGCAACGGATCTTGCCCAGCCGCCGCCTGAGCCCGGCAGTCCATCGGCGGCTGCTCCGCCCGTCAAAGCGGCGGGGGTTGACAGGCGCGCCGCCGTCGCTATGCTACGGCCGACCCGAAGGAGGTCGCATGCGATGACGCCGAGGGAACTCGTGCTGGCCGCCCTGCGCGGCGGCCACGGCCCGCGCGTGCCCTTCACCGTCTACGAGTGCATGATACCCCAGTGCGCCGACGAGCGCGCCATGCGCAACCGGGGGCTCTGCATCGTCCAGCGCTGGCCGGAAGTCTACACTACCCACCGCCCGAACGTGAACGTCACGCAGAGCATCCGCTGGGAGGGCGGCAAGAGGCTCGTCCACACCGTCTATGAGACGCCGGTCGGCAGCGTCTCCACGCTGGAGGAGCCGGCCGGTTTCACGGTCTGGCGCCACGAGAAGATGTTCAGGTCGCCCGACGACTACCGCGTGCTGGAGTTCTTGATCCGCGACGAGGTCTACGCGCCGAACTACGAGGAGTTCGCCCGGGCGGAGGCCTGGCGGGGGGAGGACTTCATCATGCGGGCGGGCATCAGCGCCGAGCCTCTCCAGGCTCTTGTCAGCGGCGTCATGATGAGCATGGAAGACTTCTGCGTGCAGTGGATGGAGAACCGCGACGAGGTGCTCCGGCTCTACGAGGCCCTGGTCGAGAAGCGTCGCCAGGTCTATCCCCTCGTCGCCCGCTCGCCGGCCACGCACGCCAACTACGGCGGCAACGTCGTGCCGGAGATCATCGGCCCGGACGTCTTCAGGGACTACTACGTGCCGCACTACGACGAGGCGGCCGGCGTGCTGCATGAGCACGGGAAGCTGATCGGCTGCCACTTCGACGCGAACAACCGCCTGATAGCCGACGCCATCGCGGCGACCGACCTGGACTACGTCGAGGCGTTCACGCCCGCGCCGGACACGGACATGTCCCTCGGCGAGGCGCGGGCCGCCTGGCCGGACAAGGTGCTCTGGCTGAACTTCCCCTCCTCGGTGCATGTGCGGCCCGACGAGGGGGTGGAGCAGTTCACCGTGGACATGCTGGACCAGGTGGACTCGGTGGACGGCCTGCTGGTGGGCATCACCGAGGACATGCCGCCCGGCCGCTGGCGCGGCTCCTGCCGGGCCATCATGGACGGGCTGGAACGCCACGCCCGCCGGCGGCCCGACCTCTACGCATGAGAGCCGCCCGCGCCCGCGTGGACGCACGGGCCGGCCGGCACTATGATGGGCGGCGGGCGTTCCTTAGGGGGGAGCATCCGATGTCCGACACCGGCACCCACGACGCGCAGAGCTGCATCGTCGTCATCTTCGGCGCCAGCGGCGACCTGACCCGGCGCAAGCTCGCCCCGGCGCTCTACAACCTGGCCCGCGAGCGACTGCTGCCCGACCGGACCGTGCTGATCGGCTACGGGCGCACCGAGATGACGGACCAGCAGTTCCGCAGCCGCCTGCACCAGGCCGTCGCCGAGTTCTCGCACACCCAGCCGCTGGACGAAGCCGTCTGGGATAGCCTGGCGGGGCGTGTGTTCTATCAGCGGGGCGCCTACGACGAGGCGGCGGGTTACCGGGGGCTCCAGCGCCGCCTGCGGGAGCTGGATGGGCAGCTCGGCACGGGCGGCAACCGCATCTTCTACATGTCCATCCCCCCTTCCGTCGTGCTGCCCGTGCTGCACAGCCTGAGGGACGCCGGCGCCCTGACGCGCCGACGGCGCTGCGACGAGGCCGGGCAGGGATGCCTGCGCGTGGTCTTCGAGAAGCCCTTCGGCCGCGACCTGGAGTCGGCGCGGAGGCTGAACGCCGAGATAGACGGTCTGCTGGAGGAGTGCCAGGTCTTCCGCATGGACCACTACCTGGGCAAAGAGACCGTGCAGAACATCAGCGTCCTGAGGTTTGCCAACTCCATCTTCGAGCACGTCTGGCGCTCTGAGTCGGTCCGCTACGTGCGCGTGACGGTAGCCGAGACGATCGGCGTCGAGGACCGCGGCGGCTACTTCGACCAGACCGGCATCCTGCGCGACATCCTCCAGAACCACGTCCTGCAACTGCTGACCCTGGTGACCATGGAGCCGCCGGCCTCCCTGGACGCGGACGCCATCCGCGACGAGAAGGCCAAGGTGCTGCGCTGCCTGCGCCGCCTGGAGGGCGAGGAGGTCCGACGCTCAGTGGTGCGCGGGCAGTACGACGGCGGCGTCGTGGACGGCCGGGAGGTGCCCGCCTACCGCGACGAGCCCGGCGTCGAGCCCGACTCCCTGACCGAGACCTTCGTGGCGCTGCGCACCTACATTGACAACTGGCGCTGGGCGGGCGTGCCCATATACCTGTGCGCTGGCAAGCGGCTCGCCGAACGGCTCACCGAGGTGGCCGTCGAGTTCAAGGGCGTCCCGCGCGTGCTGTTCGGCGCCATGGAGGGCGTCGAGCTGAGAGCCAACCGCCTGGTGCTGCGCATCCAGCCGGACGAGGGGGTCTCCCTGCGGTTCGTCAGCAAGGTGCCGGGGCTGAAGATGGAGCTGCGGAACGTGGAGATGGACTTCCCCTACGGCAGCGCCTTCCCGGCGGCCTCGCCGGAGGCCTACGAAAGGCTGCTGCTGGACGTGATGGCGGGTCGCTCGGCGCTGTTCGCCCGGCGCGACGAGGTGGAGCTGGCCTGGGAGTTCGCCACCACCATCCTGGAGCAATGGGAGAAGGAACCGCCCCCCGACTTCCCCAACTACAAGCCCGGCACCTGGGGACCGATCTCCTCAGAGGCCTTCTTCGCCGAGGACACCGTCTACGACAGCGTCGTCGGCCCTCACCCCACGGCCTGAGGCGCCGCAGGGGCGCCGGCCCGCACCGTTTGCCATCCCGCCGGCCGGCTGCTATAGTGCCGCCCCGGGCGACGTTGCTCCCCCAACCCTCACCCGGAGGGACCGATGATGACCGGCAGGCTCGCGCGGGCAGGGGTCGCCTTCGTGCTGATCGCGACCGGGACGATCCCTGCGGCCCTGGCCCAGGAGGCGGAACGCATGCAACTGAAGCGCTCGGACGTCGTGTTCATGGGCCCCGCCCCCGTCGAGGTGTACCAGCAGTACGGAACGACAGTGGTGAGCTGGGGCGGGCGCCCCTGGGGCGACACGGACGATGCCGTGAAGTGGTACCTCGACCGCGTGCGGGCGGCCCGCGAGATGGACATCAAGTACCTGCCGGGGGCGGCGTTCCGCACCGCCTTCGCGCACATGATTGACCACGACCCGGACTTCATGGACTCGGTCTGCCGCTCCCTGGAGGGCGAGCCGATCACCGTGCCCTGGCTGTGGGACCACGAGCACAAGGGGCACCCCGCCTACTGGTTCTGCACCAACGCGCCCGGCTACCGCGCCTACCTGAAGCACCAGATGGTGCGGGCCTTCGAGAAGGGGGCGGACGGATTGCACATTGACGACTACATGGGCACCTCCGGCGCGCACTGGGCCGGCGGCGGCTGCTTCTGCCGGCACTGCGTGGCCGCCTTCCGCGATTACCTGGCGAAGAACGCCGACCCGGAGGAGCTGCGTCGGCTCGGCGTCGCGTCGCTGGAGGGCTTCGACTACGGCGCGTTCCTGCGCAGCCAGGGCGTGACGGCCAAGGACTTCCGGGAGCGGGCCTCCTGGAATCCGGAGCGCATACCCCTGAGCCACGCGTTCCTGGAGTTCCAGCGGCGCGCCGCCGTCGAGTGGGTGGCGCAGTACCGCCTCTACTGCGAGGAAGTGGCCGGCCGGCCGCTGGCGCTCTGCGTAAACTCAGCGGTGACGCACCCCGACGAGCTTCTGATCGCGCCGGTCGTCACGTTCTTCTCCGGCGAGGTGCCGGCCGAGGCCGATTCCGACAAGGTCTCCGCCCTGCCGGTCTGGTCCTTCAAGCTCGGGGACGTAGTGGAGCGGCCGGTGGCCTGCACGGCGTCGGGCCAGGACTGGGCCTACGTGAAGGGCATGGGCCGGCCCGGGCTGGTGCGCGCATGGATCGTGCAGGCCTACGCCTTCGGCCACCAGTTCATGCCGCCCGTGCATCAGTGGTGCTACTCGGACGCCGGCGAGACGCGCTGGGAAGAGAAGGGGACGCACTGGTACGACCCCTCGCCGGAAGAGTTCGCCTACCTGTGCCGGTTCGTACGCGAGAACGCGGGCCTCTTCGACGGCTACGAGGCGGTCGCCAACGTGGGGCTGCTCTACAGCGAGGAGGCGTTCCGGCGCTGGCAGCGGCAGGCCATGGACGCCTGCGGGGACCTGGTGCACCTGAACGTGCCGTTCCGGCTCGTGCCGGCCGGCGGAGCCGGGACGGACCAGCGGCTAACCGGCGAGGACCTGGTTGGGCTGAAGGCCCTGGTGGTGACCGAGCCGACGCTGCTGGACGAGGATCAGCAGGCCGTGCTCGACGCCGCGGAGGCGCGCGTGGTCCGGTGGCCCGACGAGGAGCGCCTCCGCGCCCTAGCGCCGCCGCAGGCCGTGGTCGAAGGGGCCGGTGGCGTCACCGTCGTGGCGCGCGTCAAGCCGGGCGACTCGTCGGCCCCCTTCGTTTGCCACCTGGTGAACCGGAACTACCTGCCCGACAGCGACGCGATGGCCGTGCAGAGGGACCTGACGCTCTGGCTTTCGCGGGAGCTGTGCCGCCGGGGCGTCGCCGCCGCCACGCTTCACGCGCCGCGCAGGGAGCCCGTCTCGTTGGAGGTCGCCCCGGCGCCGGGCGGCTTCGAGGTGACGATCCCCGAGCTTGACCTGTGGGCCGTGCTGGCACTCGGGCCTCGCTGAGCCGGGCTCGTCCCTCGGCACGGCCGGTGCCGCTGCCGCACGTGGTGCTCCGGAGGGAACGCACGTCCATGCCCACGCAGGAGGAAGTCGGCTCACCGCCGGCCCGCGACGACGAGCCGGCCGGGGCGCTGCTCACGCCCCGCGCCGTGGCGCTGGGCATCCTCATGTGCGCGGTCATCGGCCTGGCCGGCCCCTATTGGACGTTCTTCCTGCACAGCTCCACGCTGTTCCTCGACTACAGCGTGGGGGGAGCAGTGTTCCTGCTGTTCGTGCTCGTGCTGGTGGTCAACGGCGGCGTCGGCATGCTCGTGCCCCGGCTGGCGCTGAGGCCCGGGGAGCTGATCGTCGTGACGGCGATGATGCTGATCGGAGGCGCCATCACCACGATGGGCCTTGTGGGCTACCTGATCCCCAACATCTCGGCCCCCTACTACCTGGCCACCCCGTCCAACGCCTGGCGTACGACGCTCTGGCCCGCCCTGAAGCCGTGGATGTCGCCCCTGGACCCTGACGGCGGCACGAGCGCCATCACGAAGTTCTTCAACGGGGTGGGGGCGGGCGAGCCGATCCCCTGGGCGCCGTGGGTGCGGCCGCTGCTGCTCTGGTCCGTCCTGCTGGTGGCGCTCTACGCATGCATGACGGCCCTGATGGCCATCATGCGCAAGCAGTGGGTGGACCACGAGCACCTGAGCTTCCCGATTGCCCAGGTGCCGGCGGAGCTCTGCGCCGCGGCGGCGCACCCCTGGCGGAGGCCGTCGGTGCTGGTAAGCAAGCTGTTCTGGATCGGCTTCGGGCTGCCCTTCGTGGTGGGCAGCCTGAACGGCCTCCACTTCTACTTCCCCCGGGTGCCCGGCATCACCATCTCCCGGTGGATCGGCGACCTGACGCCGATATCCATCTCTCTCTACCTGAGCTTCGCCGTGCTCGGGTTCACCTTTCTGATCCCGAACCGCGTGGCCTTCAGCCTGTGGTTCCTGAACCTGCTCTCGTTCGCCTTCCGCTGCTACCTGACGGCCTACGGGCTGGACATGAAGGAGAACCTCGGCATCTACGGGGCCGCGCCCTATCCCATCATGGCGCATCAGGGCATGGGGGCCATGCTGGTGTTCATCGGAGCGGGGGTCTGGTTCTCCCGGCGCCACCTGTTGCGCGTGGTGCGCTGCGCCCTGGGGGCGGGTGAGGAGGGCTACGACGCCGGCGAGCCGACCTCCTACCGCTCGGCGCTGGCCCTGCTCGTGGCGGGCGTTCTGGTGATGGCCGTCTGGACGTGGCGAGGCGGCCTCAGTCCGCTCCACAGCATCGTGCTGGTGCTGGCGGCGCTGCTCATCTTCTACGGGCTGACGCGGGTGGTCGCTCAGTGCGGGGTGGCGGTGACGATCGCCCCGATGATCGCCCCCACGTTCCTGGCGAGCACCTTCGGCTCGGCGCACCTCTCGCGGGCGGGCATCGGCATGGTCTCGATGAGCTGGGTCTGGGCCAGCGACATCCGCACCTCTGTGATGGGCTCGGCGGCCCACGGGATGTACCTGGCGCGGCGGCGTGCGCGGCACCTGCTGTGGGTCATGCTGCTGGCGGCGGCCGTGACCTACGCGACGGCCTGCCTCTTCACCTTGCGGCTCGGCTACGAGCACGGCGCCGCCAACCTGCACGAATGGTTCTTTCTCGATGGGCCGCAGCGCCTCTTCCAGTGGGCCGCGCGGGAGGTCACCGAGGGCGGCTTGCCCCGGCCCGCGGGCTACGCCTGGACGGGAGTCGGCGCTGCCATTATGCTCTTGCTCGTCATCGCGCAGCGGACTGTCTTCTGGTGGCCGATCCACCCGGTGGGGTTCGTCATCTGCTCGGTGACCTGGACGGACGTACTGTGGCTGTCGGTGTTTCTGGCCTGGCTCATCAAGCTCGTGGTTGTCCGGGTCGGCGGCCCGGCGCTCTACCGGCGCGCCAGGTTCCTGTTCCTCGGCATGATCCTGGGCCAGTTCACGGTGGCCGGCGCCTGGGCCGTCGTTGACACGTTCACCGGCTCGGTCGGCAACAGCATCTTCTGGATCTGACCCGGTTCGCCATGCACGTCATCGTGTGCATCAAGCAGGTCCCGGAGACCAGCAACGTCCGGATGGACCCGCAGACGGGCACCATCGTCCGCGAGGGCGTCGAGAGCATCGTGAACCCGTTCGACCTCCACGCGCTCGAGCTGGCCCTGCGCCTCAAGGAGCAGCGCGGGGGGCGCGTCACGGCCATCAGCATGGGGCCGCGCGCCGCCGAGACCGCCATCCGCGAGGCCCTCTCGATGGGTTGCGATGACGGCCTGCTGTTGAGCGACCGCGCGTTCGCCGGCTCCGACACATGGGCCACCTCCCGCGTCCTGTCGGCCGCCGTGCGGAAGCTCGCCCCCTTCGACCTGGTCCTGGCGGGGGTGCGGGCGACCGACGGGGAGACGGGCCAGGTCGGCCCCGGCGTGGCGTCGCTGTTGGCGCTGCCCCTGGCGACCTACGTGAGCAGCGTGCTGGAGCTGACGGACGGCTTCGTCACCGTGGAGCGCCTCATAGAGGAGGGGTACGAGTCCCTGCGGCTGCCTCTGCCCTGTCTGCTGACAGCCGGCAAGGAGGTCGGCTTTCCCCGCCTGCCGACGCTCCGGGGCAAGCAGCGGGCGCGCCGCCAGGAGGTGGTCCACCGCGGCCCGACCGACATTGAAGTGGACGCCGCCCGGGTAGGGCTTGCCGGCTCGCCGACGCGCGTGACCGCCATCGAGCGCCCGACGCTGACGAGGACGGGACGGATCGTTGACGCGGCCAGGATCGGCGCCGGCCGCGCCGCCGCCGAACTGGCCGATTTCCTGCAGGAGCATCACCTCCTATGACAGGCCCTCCCCAGGACGGGCGCATGGCGGTCTGGACGCTGGCCGAGCAGGCAGGCGGCAGGCTCAAACGCGTCTCCTACGAGCTGCTCACGTGGGGCCGGCACCTCGCTGACGGGCTGGAGGCGTCCGGCCGGCCCGCTGAACTGTGCGCCATCGCCCTCGGCGCCCGGCTCAGAGAGGAGGATCTGGAGGAGCTGACCGAGCGCGGGGCGGACAGAGTGTGCGTGGCCGAATCACCCGGGCTCGATCCGTTCCTGGTCGAGGCGCACGCCGGCGTGCTGGAGATGCTCGTGCGGTGGGGCCGGCCGGAGATCATCATCGCCGCTGCCACCACCGCCGGACGCACGCTGATGCCCTACCTGGCCGTGCGCCTGGAGACCGGCCTGACGGCCGACTGCACGCGGCTGGAGATAGACCCGGACACGGGCCACCTGGTCCAGATCCGGCCGGCTGCGGGCGGCAAAGTCCTGGCCACGATCATGACGGCCGACCACCGGCCCCAGATGGCGACCGTCCGCCCTCATGCCGCGCAGCCGCCGCCGCGGCGCCCCGCCGCGCCTGCCCTGGGGGCCTGCATCACGCGCGTGGACGTGCCGGACGGGCTGGCCGAGAGCCCGGTCGAGTGGCTCGCCCTGCGCGCCGAACAGGCAGCGGGGGCGGCAGTCCAGGACGCCGAGCGCGTGGTCGCCGGCGGGCGGGGCCTGAAGCGGGCGGAGGGCTTCGGGGTGGTGCGGAACCTGGCCCGCGCCCTCGAGGCGGCCGTCGGCGCCTCGAGGGAGGCGGTGGACCGCGGCTGGATCGGCTATCCGCACCAGGTCGGCCTGAGCGGCAAGACGGTCACCCCCCGCCTCTACGTGGCCGTCGGCATCTCCGGCGCCATCCAGCACCTGGCCGGCATGCAGACGGCCGACGTCATCGTGGCCGTCAACGAGGACGCGGACGCCCAGATCTTCCAGGTCGCCGATCTCGGCGTGGTGGGGGACCTGTTCGAGGTGGTGCCCGCCCTGGTCGAGGAGGTCGAGCGCAGGAGGGCCGCGCGGGAGGGCGACGGGTGAGCGCCATGCCCTACAGTCCCGTCACGGAGGAGGTGCTGGCCGAGCTGGCGCGCATCGTGGGCGAACGTCACGTCCTGACCGATCCCGAGAAGCTCGAGGCCTACTCCCACGACGAGGTCGCCGACCGGGAGTGCGCGGCCATGCCCGAGGTGGTCGTGCGGCCGCAGACGGCCGAGGAGGTGGCCCGGATCGTGCGTCTGGCCTACGAGCGCCGCATCCCGGTGACGCCGCGGGGCGCCGGCAGCGGCCTCTCCGGCGGCGCGGTGCCCCTGTTCGGCGGCATCGTCCTGTCCACCGAGAGGATGAACCATATCCTGGAGATAGACGAGGCCAACATGATGGCCGTCGTCGAACCAGGCGTGGTGACCAACGACATCAACGAGGCGGTCGCCGCGCTGGGGCTCTTCTACGCCGGCTACCCGATGAGCCTGGAGACGTGCTGCATCGGGGGCAACGTGGCCGAGAACGCCGGCGGCGGCAAAGCCATCAAGTACGGCGTGACCGAGCGCTACGTGCTGGGGCTCGACGTGGTGCTGCCGACCGGCCAGATCGTCGAACTCGGCGGCAAGCGCCTCAAGGACGTCACCGGCTACAACGTGCTCAAGCTCATGGTCGGCAGCGAGGGCACGCTGGGCATCGTCACGCGTATCATACTGAGGCTTCTCCCGCTGCCGACGGCGCAGGTGGTCCTCCTTGTGCCGTTCGCCGACGTGCGGTCCGCCGTGGCCGTCGTGCCCGTCCTGATGACCGCCGGCGGCGTCATCCCGACAGCCATCGAGCTGATGGACCGGCTCTCGGTGCAGGCTTCCTGCCGCTATCTCAACGAGCAGCTCGACTACGAGCGGGCCGGCGCGATGCTGCTGATCGAGGTGGACGGCAGCGACGAGGAGATCGTCCGGCGAGACTACGAGAGGATCGGAGAGATCTGCCTGGACCACAGGGCGCAGGAGGTCTACGTGGCCGACAACCACACCACCCGCGAGCGGCTCTGGCGCATCCGGCGCAACATCGCCGAGGCGTTCAAGGTCATCAGCCCCGTGCAGAGCCTGGAGGACATCGTCGTGCCGACGGCCTCCATCCCGGACCTGATGCCCGAGCTGGATCGGCTGTCGGACCGGTTCGGCGTGCAGATGCCCTGCTACGGCCACGCGGGCGACGGCAACCTGCACGTGACCGTCGTCAAGGACCCCGCCGAGCCCATGGACGCCTGGCGCCGCAAGCTGCCCGAGTGCCTGACGGAGCTCTATCGCGCCGCCCGCCGCCTGGGCGGCACCATCAGCGGAGAGCACGGCATCGGCTCCAAGCGCAAGGCCTTCATGCCGCTGGTCGCCGGCGAGGCCGAACTGGATCTGATGCGCAAGATCAAGCGCGCACTGGACCCGCGCAATATACTGAACCCGGGCAAGATCGTGGACCTGTGACGGCATGCGGCAAGCGGACCTTTGGCAGTACGTGAGCACATCAGACAGAGGGAGGATGAGATGACGGCGATGGAGTCGGCTGGTGGAGACGGCCTGCCGGTTCGCGGACTGCACGTGTCCGTGGATGCCGACGGTAACCTGGACGCCTGGGAACGCTTCATCCGCGAGGCGCTGCCCCGGGAGGGCGTCAATCTGCTGGTGCTGGAGGTGAACTACGCCTACGACTATCGGAGCTACCCCCAGGTGGCGGAGCGGGACGCGCTGACGCGCGAGGACGTGATGCGCATCACGTCGGCCTGCCGCGACGTCGGCATCGAGCCGGTGCCGCAGATGAACTGCCTGGGGCATCAGTCCTGGAGGGGCCGCAGCTTCGGACTGCTGCGGGCCTTCCCGGAGTTCGACGAGCGGCCGGACATCCCGCAGGACGCCGACCAGGACGCGCTCTACTGCCGCAGCTACTGCCCGCTCCACCCGCAGGTGCACGAAGTGGTCTTCGGCCTGATGGACGAACTGGCCGAGGTCTTCGGCGCCGAGCAGTTCCACGTCGGCATGGACGAGGTCTTCCTGATCGCCGAGGACCAGTGCCCCCGCTGCGCCGGCAAGGACCCGGCGGAGCTGTTCGCCGGTGAGGTGAGCGCGCTCGCCAACCACCTGGCCGACAGGGGCGTCACGACGTGGATGTGGGGCGACCGGTTCATCAACGCCGAGCAGTTCCCCACCGGGAAGTGGGAGGGCAGCGCCAACGGCACGTGGCCCGCCATTGACGCCGTGCCGACCGACATCGTCATCTGCGACTGGCACTACGAGCGCGCCTTCGAGACGCCCGCCTTCTTCGCCGAGAAGGGCTTCGGCGTAGTCACCTGCCCCTGGCAGAAAGAGGACGTGGCGCTGGAGGAGCTGGACATCATGCGCCGCCTGCGAGAGCGGAGCGACCGGGCGCTCGGCATGCTCCAGACCACGTGGTGCGGGTTCGACGCGTTCGTGCGGGCCTACAACGGCGAGCTCGACCCGGAGCGCAGGCGCAGCCGCAACGCGCTCGGCGCAGCGAACTGCTTCCGAACGCTCTTCGCCGCCCTGCGCGGCGAGTGAAGCGGCCCGGCTCAGAAACCGGGAATAGAGCCTGAGCTGAGCGTGCGGGCCAGGGTGGAGATGCCGCCGACGAACGCCTCCTCCAGTATCAGGGCCATGAAGAAGAAACGCGCCTGATGCACGGCGCGGCCGCTGCCGAACTTCATCAGCGACACCTTGGTCAGCCAGCCGAGCAGGAAGGGCAGCCACAGGCGGTCTATGTGCCAGTTGCTGATGCCCAGCAGACCGATGGGGTGGATGGGCCACCAGTAGAAGCGCGCCCGCATGAACATGACGATGCCGGTGAGTCCCACCCCGATGCCGAGCGGCACCCAGCGCGGCGGGTAGTGCTGGTCGGGGTTCTGGGTGATCTGGTGGGCCTCCCAGAACATGTTGCGAGGGTGGTCCATCTGGCCCCACGTGTCGGAGAAGTTGGCGCCTCCGAGCCGGTAGCCCATGCGCACGGCCGTCCAGCCCGAGGCCGCCATCGCCAGCAGCATGGCCACGATCAGCGCCGGCAGCAGCAGGCGGCGCCGCCGCTTGAAGACCTCGCTGATCTGGAAGGCGTGGATTGCCGGCGGCCCCAGCAGCGACGTGCTGCCGTTGATGAAGATGCCGTGCCACAGCACGCCGATGATGGCCCCCTTCGAGCTGAACACGTTGCCGAACCCCAGCCCGTGCAGGATGCTGGGCAGGGACACGTTGGGCTGGGTGACGTACATGCCGCTCTGGGCGACTATCCGCGCGTGGCAGAGCATGACCGAGAGCGCCAGGAAAAGCAGCGCCACCGCCACCCAGAGCTTCATCCCGTACCAGCAGAGCCACACGACCACCGCCGCCGTGCAGGCCGCAAATCCCCAGAAGGCCAGCCGGTAGCCGACCGGCTCGTCCGAGTCGTCGCTGCGCCCCGCGCCGACGGCCCTGGCCGCTACGGCCGCCAGGTGGCGACGGGCCATGTAGAGCGTGCCCAGAGTGAAGACAACGTAGGCCCCGGCCATCTGCCAGTACATCAACTGGCTCCATGTGCCCCCGTAATGCAAGGAGGAGCCGTACCAGGCGGACGTCTGGAGCTCGAAGCGCCCCACCAGGTAGAAGAACCAGATGCTCAGCGAGACGTCCGCCGGCACCAGGTAGGCGAAGCCGATCGCGTTCCACCAGATGTCCACGTTCACCATGCTGAGCTCGGCCAGGGGCGTGTCCGCCAGCACGTCCTGAAACGGGATGGTCACCCCCCAGGCCTCGTCCCGCCCGAACAGCAGGGGCAGCGCCCGCAGAAAGCGGAACGCGAACGAAGCGATCAGCCCGATCACGAAGGCCCGGTTG
>Ga0111189_1009_pt1 | contig 18845 bp, 16 predicted proteins | sample DeeMarSWOR324_28_FD_80357 | JGI IMG/M metagenome (GOLD analysis project Ga0111189, IMG submission 80357) | Planctomycetes bacterium SM23_32 | reverse complement strand
AGCATCGCGTCGAGATCGCCGTAGACCGTGGCGGCTGGGAACTGGGCGGAAGCCTTCGCCGCGCAGTCGGGGTCCCGGTCGCAGATGGCCAGCAGTTGCAGGTCGGGAACGCCCGATATCCACTGCGCGTGTGCCCGCCCGAAGTCAGACACCGGTCCGTAGCCGAGGATGGCACAGCCGACCCGTGCGTTCATCGCTGACTCCTCATGCGTTGTGGCCTTCCAGCAACTCGATGGCTGCCTCCGCGGCGTGCCGGGCCGTCATCCCGTAGGTCTCCAGCAGCTCCGCCCGGCCGGCCGTGCGTTTGGCGAAGGTGTCCGGCAGGCCGAGCCGCCGCAGGGGGACCGACGGTTGCTCCGCCAGTACCTCGGCCACGGCGCCGCCCAGGCCGCCGACGATCGTGTGCTCCTCGAGAGTGACCAGGCCCCGCGTCTCGGCCGCGGCTTTCAGGACGGCGTCGCGGTCGAGCGGCTTGACCGTGTGCATGTTCAGCACCCGCGCGTCGACGCCCTTGCCGACCAGCATGTCGGCGGCCGCCAGCGCCTCACCGACCAGGGCGCCGCAGGCGACGATCGTCACGTCGCCGCCAGGCCGCAGGACGGAGGCCCGGCCCAGTTGGAAGCTGCGCTCGCCGGCCCGGGCCAGCTCCCCACCGCGCAACTGGATGTAGGCCGGCCCGTCCAGCGCGGCGAGTGCCCGCGCGGCCTGCTCGGCCTCCCACGCGTCCGCTGGAAGCACGACCGTCATGCCCGGCACCAGCCGCATCAGGGCCACGTCTTCCACGCCGTGGTGGGTGCAGCCCCAGGGCCCCTGCTCGAGTCCGCCGCTGTAGGCCCCGACGATCTTCACGTTCAGGTGCTGATAGCCGATGTCCGTGCGCACCTGCTCGAACGACCGCATGGTGACGAAGGGCACCATGCCGTGGACGAAGGGCACCTTGCCGCAGAGGGCGAGGCCGGCGGCGATGCCGACGCCATTCTGCTCCGCGATGCCGACCTCGATGGCGCGCTCCGGGAACTCGCTCGCTAGGCCGCTGATGAACCACCAGCAGTCGATGCTCACTCCCCAGACGGCCGGGTCCCCCTGCGCGATCTCATGCAGCACTTCGGGATAGGGCATGGCCATCAGCTATTCCCCCAACTCCTGGAGGGCGGCCGCCGCTTGCTCCCCGGTCAGGCGCGAGTAGTGGTCATGACCGCGCTCCAGGAAGGAAACGCCCCTGCCCTTCACCGTGTCGGCGATGACGGCACTCGGCTTGCCGGGCTCCAACGGTACCGCCTCCAGCGTATCGACGACCGCCGACATGTCATGCCCGTCGATGCGGCGCACGGCCCAGCCGAAGCTCATCCACTTGTCTGAGAGCGGCTCGAGGGCCATCGTGCCCTCCGTGCTCACGTCGGACCGCGCCTGGTAGCCGTTGCAGTCTACTATGGCCGCCAGCGCGTCCAGCCCGTAGTGGCCGGCCGACATGGCGCCCTCCCAGCACGACCCCTCCTGCAGTTCACCGTCGCCCAGGACAACGAACGTGCGGAACGAACGCCGGTCCGCGCGCCCCGCCAGCGCCATACCCACGCCCATCGACAGGCCGTGGCCGAGGGAGCCGGTGGTGGCATCGATTCCCGGCGTCCTGAGGTTGGCGTGGCCGGGCAGGCGCCCGTCCGTAGCCAGGTGCCGGAGGGGTTCGACCGGGCCGAGCAGGCCCAACTCGGCAAAGGCCCCGTAGAACGCGGGCACGCAGTGCCCCTTGCTGAGCACGACGCGGTCGCGGTCCTCCCACGCCGGGCGTTCCGCGTCGTAGCGCAGCACGCGGAAGTAGAGGGCCGCCGCAGTATCGGCCAGCGACAGGGACCCGCCGGCATGCGTGTCCGAGATGCCCGCCATGCGGACGATGTGCACACGGATGCGCCGCGCGCGTTCCTTCAGCGACTCGATGTCTTCGCCCAATCCTCTATCCCCTCGCGATCAGCCGGCGGGGCCGGCACAGCTCAGCACACTGACGGCGTAGAGGGCCAGTATGCAGCCATCGTCCTCGAGGTGCCAGCGAATGGCTTTCAGGAGCCGGGCCTTCCCGAAGTCCCGCTCCCACAGGTCGACGCGCAGCACCTCGTAGGACGGGTGCACTTCCACCTCCACGGCCGGCGTCGTTTCCGGCGCGCGCGGTTCGGTCTTCCACCAGCGGCATATGTTGTTCGAGCGCAGCACGTGCTCGCCGTGCCTGAGCGGCTGGACCACCTCGCCGTCCTCAAACTCGAAGACGTACTCGGCTGCGGGCTCGCCATAGGCCCTGCACCTTTCGGCATGGTCGTGGAAGACAGACGAGACCTCCGAGGCCGGATAGCCGCCCTGGAGCGCCACGTTGCCGAGCACGGCGACGGCGCGCACGCGCACCCCCACCGGGATCACTAACTCCGGCCGCTCGCTCCCCAGCAGGGGCTCGTCCTCCGGCAGGTGGGCCTTGCCCCTCTGTGTGGACCTCGGCTGTCCGAGGACTCGGCGGGCCCGACGTTCGGACACGCAGGGGAGCCTTCGCCGCACATGCGCCGCCCCCCTGCGCCGCTTCGCCGGGCTCAGGAGTTTCCCTCCGCTGCTTCCTTCAGGATCTGCTTGTCCAGCGAGAGGTCCGCCACCAGCCTTTTCAGCCTTGCGTTCTCCTTCTCCAGCTCTTTGAGGCGTCTGGCCTGCTCTACGCGCATCCCGCCGTATTCCTTGCGCCAGCGGTAGTACGTCTGATCCGTCACTGCCAGCTTGCGGCACACCTGACCGACCGTCTGTCCCTTGCCCAGCAGCACCTCCGCCTCACGCAGCTTGCCGATGATCTGCTCCGGCGTGAATCTCTTCCTGCCCATCCCGAAACACTCCTTTCTTCGCAAAAAGGGCGCCCAAGTCTAACATACAACCTGGACTCATTTTCGGGGGGCAGCTCAATCAGGGGCCACCCCCTGATGTGGCACCAGACACTGCCGCAGTTCGTGAGTGAGACCGAAGGCGTTGAGGAGATCGGCCGCCTGATCGAGGCGCACGTGCGGCTCGTGGCCGGCGACCATCCCGAGGTTGACGAATGGGACCTCTACAACGAGGCGCCTGGCGCGCTCAAACCCCACACGCCGGCCGACAACCCCGTCCGTCGCTGGATGGAAGGCGCAGGCGGCGCCGGCCCGGCCACCGAGCGTCTCATGGCCGTCGCTCGCGAGGCTAATCCGAAAGCCCGCTACGCCCTCAACCACTACGACGGTCTGGACCCCGCCTATCACGAACAGATCAGGTACCTGCTCAGCAGGGGAGTTGACTTCGGCGCCATCGGCATACAGAGCCATATGCACAGGCAAGGAGACATATGGACGGAGCAGCGCATGTGGGAGATGCTCGAGTCATACGCCGGCTACGGCCGGCCCATTCAACTCACCGAAGTGACCGTTCTCAGCTCCGAGCCCTTCACCGACTGGCGCGAGCTGCAGGCCTTCGAGAAGTGGCTGCGCGCAGCCCGCAGGGAGGACCGCCCGGGCCTCGCACGGCCGAGCACTCCCGAGGGCGAGGACTACCAGGCTCGCTACGCGCGAGACTTCTACACGCTCGCCTTCAGCCACCCGAGCGTGGACGCGATCATCTGGTGGAGCCTGTCGGACATGAACGACTGGCGCGGCTCGGCCGGCGGGCTGCTGGACGCACAAGGCGAGCCCAAACCCGTCTACGACGCGCTGGCGAAGCTCATCAAGGAGGAGTGGTGGACAATCGTGGAGGCCGAGGCGGACGCGGAGGGGCGAGTCAGCTTCCGCGGCTTCTACGGCGATTACCGCCTCACCGTCCCCTATGACGACGGCGAGCGGGCGGCCGAGTTCAGCCTGCGGCAGGGGGGCGCCGCCGAGCAGCGCCTGACTGTGGCCCCGGCCGGGGCGACGGCCAAAGGAGGGGCTGGAGGAGATGACTGATCGGTCAATCAGGGAGGGCGCTGAGCGCTGGACCGTCAATGCCCTGCCGGGCGGGGTCCGCCGGATCGGGCTGAGGGAGGGGAGACCGTGAGCGGGTTCTTCACCGTTGAGCAGCGCGACGCACGGTGGCGGTTCGTCACGCCGGCGGGCGAGCCCTTCTGCTCGATCGGCATGAACCACATCGACTCGGCCGCCCTGCGGTTCGCCGAGTCGGGCGGCGTGTGGGAGCGCGACTTCGCTAAAAGTCAGGAGGGTGGCTGCGCGCCGTCGCCGACGACCTGCGCAACTGGGGTTTCAACACCATCGGGTAGACGCAGGAAGTCGTCATCATCACCGACAGCTACCACCGCCACTCGCGACCGTTCACCTACGAAGAGTACCAGTGGGCCGGCATGCCCTACTGCCACCTGCTGCCCTTCGCGGAGGCGCATCAGTGGCAGGTGGAGGTGCGCCAGCCGGACTTGGCGAGCCCGGACTTCGAGGAGTGGTGCGACTACGTGGCGCGCGATGAATGTGCGCGTTTCCGTGACGACCCGAAGCTGATCGGCTACTTCTACTGCGACTGCCCGCAGTGGGTGCATTGGTCGCCGGCGACCGAGTGGCACCGTCCCGTGGCACGCCGCTTGTGGCTGCCCGGCTGTTACCGTAGTGCTATCCGCGGGGGTGAGAGCGGCCGGTACTGTACCAGTTTGGCCCCGATTAGCAGCACGCTGCAGAGTCTCCCCCCAATAGGGCTTTGCATCGTACAGCGGTACTGGCCGAGCACGCCCCGTATGGCCTCCAGAACCGTTGCTTTCGTCCGCTCAGCCACCTTCCGCCCGTGGATCTCAACAGCACCCCGCTGCCGGCGTCAACACGTCCCCCCGCTGCGTGTTGCCTGGACGCGAGCGGGCGTCTCGTATAGGCTCTGGGGGGAATCACGGCGTCTCGGCAGGGGTAGGAAATGGGCGCAGAGGCGACCCTCGGCTGCAATCAGGTTCTCGGTCGGGCGGACCACCTGCAGGTGCCGTTCAGCCTGGCGCCGGTCCGGGCCGAGACGGGGGCCGCGGGCACCAGCGAGGGAGGGCAGCCATGAAGGCAAGGGATGTGCGCTGCCATGTCGTGCGTCACGAGCTGAGCGAGCCGTTCGGCTTCTCCCAGTGGTGGTACGACGCCCGAGAGCTCTGTCTGGTCGAAGTGACGACGGATGAGGGCATCACCGGCTGGGGGGAGGGCTACGGCCCGGCGCGGGTCATCCGGGCCGCTGTCGAGCACTTCTTCGCGCCACTGCTAATCGGGCGGGACGTCGAGGATCCGCCCGCCGTCTGGCGGGCCCTCTACGAACGAAGCTCTGACTACGGGCGCAAAGGCATCATGCTGTCGGCCATCAGCGCCCTCGACATCGCGCTGTGGGACATCAAGGCCAAGGCCGCCGGGGAGCCCGTTTGGCGCCTCCTCTCGGACTCCGACGATGTGCCGGGACGGATCCCGGCATATGCCACGGGCATGTACTTCGTCAAGCGCGATGACCTGCCGGCAATCCTCGCCGAGGAAGCGGCCGGCTACGTGGAAGAGGGCTTTGGCGGCCTGAAGATGAAGATAGGCCTCGGGCGGGAAGCGGACGTGGCCAATGTGGATGCCGTCAGGGAGCGCATCGGACCGGAGCCGCTTCTGATGGTGGACGCCAATCACGCCTATGGCGCCGACGAGGCCATAGCCATGGCCCACAGGCTCGAACCGTACGGCATAACGTGGTTCGAGGAGCCGGTCTCTCCGGACGACCTGGACGGCTATCGTCGCGTGCGTCGGGACGCGCCGATGCCCGTGGCCGGCGGGGAATGCGAGTTCACGCGCTACGGGTTCGGCCCCCTGCTTCGGGAGGGGTGCGTGGACATTGCGCAGCCGGACCCGTGTGCTGCGGGCGGCATAAGCGAGCTGCGCCACATAGCCGCACTCGCAGAGGAACGCGGTGTGCCCGTGCTTCTGCACACCTGGGGTTCGGCGGTAGCCCTGGCGGTGGCCCTGCACCTGAACGCCGGGATGCTGACCGGCCGTAGGGCGCCTGACCTCGGCTTCCCGCGGCCCTGGATCGAACTGGACCGCACGGAGAACCCGTTCCGCGACCGCTTGCTGCTCCAGCCCATCGCGCTGGAGCGAGGCACGCTGAGCGTTCCGCAGGGACCGGGGCTCGGAATCGAAGTGGACCGGCAGATGGTCGAGGCCCACGAGGTGACATGAGGAGGATGCGGCCATGGCAGTGAGCAGCGCAGAGCTCTACATAGGCGGCGAGTTGCGCCCGGCTCGCTCGGGACGCCTGCGAGACGTCATCTGCCCGGCGACGGAGGAGCCGGTGGGCCAGGTCGCCTGGGCCGGCGCGGATGATGCCCGCGACGCACTGGGAGCGTCGCAGGAGGCATTCGCCACATGGTCGCGAACGCCCATAGACGAGCGGGCGGAATGGATGCGCCGGCTGGCCGCGGCAGTGGCCGACGACCTGGACCGCCTCCGCGAGTGCATCATGCTGGAGATGGGCAAGCCCTGGGAGGCGACGCTCTACGATGCCGGGATGCTCCAGGACTGCCTGGAGTTCTTCGCCGAGGCACTGCTACAGCAGAGGGAGGAGGTGATCCCAGACCGCGCTGGCACCCACGTCCACTACCTAGTCAGGCATCCGGTCGGCCCGGTGGTGGCCGTCCTGGCCTGGAACTTCCCGCTCTTGAACATCGGCTACAAGGTGGCCCCCGCCATCGCGGCTGGCTGCACCATTACCATCAAACCGTCCAGTCACAGCCCGCTCAGCGCGCTGGCGTTCGGCGAGATCTGCGAGGGCGTAGGCATGCCGCCCGGCGTCATCAACGTGGTAACCGGTTCGGGCTCGGAAGTCGGTGAGGCGCTGGTCAGCAGTCCCATACCCCGTTTCATCACCCTCATCGGCTCCTCGGAAACGGGCAGGAGGCTCGTCGAGCTGTCAGCCAGCTCCGTCAAGAAGCTCTCCCTTGAGCTGGGCGGGAACGCGCCGGTCTTGGTCTTTGCAGACGCGGACGTGACGAAGGCGGCGCGGGAGATAACGGAGCTGAAGTTCGCCAACGCCGGCCAGATCTGCGTCTCCCCCAACCGCATCTTCGTGCACCAGAGCGCGCTGGAGGAGTTCACCCAGCATGCCGCAAGCATCGCGGAGGGCCTGCGCATCGGCAGCGGGCCGGGCGTTGAGGCCGACATGGGGCCGATGGTCAGTGCCGAGGCCCGGGAGCGCGTCGCGGGTCTGGTCCAGGACGCCCTCGCCGCGGGCGCCGAGCTGGTCACCGGGGGACGCGCGCCGGAAGGCTTCGACAGGGGATACTACTACGCACCCACCATCCTGCGGAACGTCTCCCCTCAGATGCGGGTCGCGCGCGAGGAGATATTCGGCCCCGTCATGCCCGTCATCTCCTTTGGCGACGAGGACGACGTGGTGGAAACGGCCAATGACACGGAGTACGGCCTGGCCGCCTACGTCTACACCACCGACCTGGCCAGAGGGCTGCGCGTGCCGGAGAGGCTGCAGTTCGGCAGCGTCAGCGTCAACGGCCCGAAGTACGAAGTCTACCTGCCGCACGGCGGCACAAAGGAGAGCGGCATCGGCAAAGACTGCTCCCACCTCAGCCTGGACGAGTATTCCTACGTGAAGCGAATCTCAATCCAGCTGCCGGAGGCCGGGAGCCCGGGAGGGCAGTGACGCGGACCGCTGAGCGGAGCCAAGGCAGAAGGAGTCCCGCACACAGGCAGGCGCAACAGCAGGACCACCCTCGACGGCGACTGGCAAGTTGCCTCTGATCCGGCGGCGGGGGCGGGTCACGCCGGCCACTGATGACTGATCACTCATAGCACATCACTGCGTTTTGGTCGCCGATGTCCCTGCGCGCCTTCATCATCGGCCTCATCTGCGTGGCGGCGCTCTGCCTGGCCGATCCTTACATGTTCCACAAGGGCTGGGGATTGCTGACGGTCGGCCACTTCCCGCCGGGCGCCATCCTGTTCCTCGTCGTCCTGACGCTTGGTCTCAACGTGCTTATCAAGCTGGTGCGACGCACGTGGGGGCTGCGCCAGCCGGAGCTGATGCTTATCTGGTGCATGCTGACGGTGGCAGCGGTGCTGCCGTCCGACGGGCTGCAGCGCTGGTGGCTGCCGGTGCTGGCGGGACCGGCTTACGTATCCGGGCGCTCGGACATCGTCTGGCGCGACACGTCCCTGGCGGAGGCGCCGGACTCCCTGCTGCTGACCAAGGACCACCGCTCAGCCGCCGCGAAGCAGTTCTTCGAGGGCCGCCCCGAGGGCGCGCAGATTCCGTGGGGGCTCTGGCTGCGGCCCATCAGCCGGTGGGCGGTCTTCATCCTGCTCTTCTACATGGCCACCATGTTCCTGTGCGCACTGCTGCGGCGGCAGTGGGTGGAGGCGGAGCGTCTGCAGTTCCCGCTGGCACGTGTCCCGCTCGAGTTCACGGAGGGCAGCGACGGCCCCGGCCGGCTGCCGGCCGTCTTTCGGGACCGCGCTTTCGTGAAGGGCCTGATTGCCATTGCCGCGCTGCGGCTGGTACGTGCGCTCCCGCTCTTGTTCGGGTCGGCGAGCCGCTGGGCGTTGCACGTGCCCTTCAAGACGGTGCTGACCGGGACGCCGCTGGAGCACCTGTACCTGGAAGACTTCGAGTTCTGGTTCATCCCGCTCGGGTTCGCCTACCTGGTGCCGGCGGACGTGAGTCTGAGCGTGTGGTTCTTCTACCTGTTCGGGAGCGCGGAGCTTCAGGCAGCGTCCTGGCTCGGGTCGCCGCTGCACTACGGCGGCCACTACAGCGCGTTGCTCAGCTGGCAGATGGCCGGCGCCTACATGGCGTTCACGGTAGGCGCGCTCTACACGGCCCGACGCCACTTCGCGCGTGTGCTCGCCAAGGCGGTCGGTCGGGCCCGGGACGCGGACGACAGTGACGAGCCGGTCCGCTATGCGGTGGCGTTCTGGGGTCTGGTGGTCTGCCTGGTGGGGGCGGCGGCGTGGTTCGTCTGCTACGGCATGCGGGCCTGGGTGGCAGTGCTGATGATGGGGACACTGATGTGCATCATGCTGGTGCACGCGCGCATGGTGGCGCAGAGCGGGCTCTACGTGACGCTCCCGATGTGGGCGGCGCCCGACGTGCTGCAGGGCCTGGCGTTCGGCCATCTCTTCGGCGCGAAGGGCGCCGTCGTGGCGCAGATGCAGCACGGCATCATGATCAACAGCAATTTCTCTCTGCTCTCCCCGGCGGCCATCAACGCGTTCCGCATCGCCGACGTTTTCGAACAACATCGGCGCAAGCTGCTGGCGGTGCTGGTGGCCGCGCTGGTGGTGGGGCTTGTCGCGTCGAGCTGGTCCTACCTGACGCACGCCTACACGGAGGGGGCGCTGAACTTCACGAAGTACTGGGGTCCCCGCGGCAACCCGGAGCAGGTCTTCCGCGTGGCCCACCAGCGCATCACGCGGCCGACACAGCTCCAGCAGGGGCGCTTCACCCCGTTTCTGCTGGGCATCGGGCTGACCGGAGCCGTCATGTTCATGCGGGCGCGGTTCTATTGGTGGCCGATCCATTCGATCGGGCTGCTGGCAAACGGCGGGTGGTTTGCCGACAGGATATGGTTGCCCTTCCTGGTCGGATGGCTGGTGAAGGTATCATTGATGAAGTTCGGCAGCGGGCGCCTCCTGCGCGGGGCGCGGTCGTTCTTCATCGCCGTCATCCTGGCGGAGAGCTTCCTGGACGCGGTGTCGGCGGTCGTTCGCGCCGCGACGGGCGGTAGCATGCCCGCTTTCTGAACACGGAAGCTGACGAGCACGAGCGAGGCCACCAGGATCCGCCGCTTGAGGCAGGGAAAGGATGGACCTATAGTGAACGTCCAGAGAAGGGCGCCTTGCGGCGATAGGAGGAGAACCCCGGCCATGGCTCCGACCAGCCGCCGTTCGTTCCTGCGGGGCTCTGCGGCTGCGGTTGCCGGCCTCGCGCTCGGACCGCGCCGGCTCTCAGGTGGTGAACGCGTGAGCGCTCAGAGGCAGCCCAACATCGTCTTCGTCTTCCCCGACCAGTTCCGCCGCCAGGCCCTCGGCTTCATGGGTGAGGATCCCGTTCTCACGCCCAACCTGGACCGCCTGGCCGCGCAGGGCACGACGTTCACGCGCGCCTGCAGCACCCGGCCCCTCTGCAGCCCCGCCCGGGCGATGATGCTGACCGGCACCTACCCGCAGACCAACGGCGTGGTGACCAACTGCTACCAGGCGAGCGCCCCCTACGGGGTCGAGCTGGGCCAGTCGGACCGCTGCCTTTCGGACGTGCTGCACGACGCCGGCTACGCCACCGGCTACATCGGCAAGTGGCACCTGGAAGCCCCGCACGAGCCCTACGTGGAGCCGCCGCGCCAGTGGGACGGCAACGTCTGGGACGAGTTCACGCCCCCCGAGAGACGGCACGGGTTCGAGTTCTGGTACTCCTACGGCGCCTTCGACAACCACCTGCACCCCCACTACTGGACGACCGACGCGGCGCGGGATGAGCTGGTGACCGTGGACGAATGGTCGCCGCGCCACGAGGCGAACGTGGCCATCGAGTTCATCCGCAACCGTGGCCCTGCGAGGCCCTTCGCCCTGTGGGTCTCGATGAACCCCCCGCACCCGCCGTACAACCAGACGCCCGCCGAGTACGTGGAGCCCTACGCCGACGCGACGCCCGAGGAGTTGCTGAACCGCCCGACCGTTGACCTGTCCCTGGACACGGAAGCAACACGACTGGCCAGGCGCAGCGCGAAGGGCTACTTCGGCGCCGTGACCGGCGTGGACGACCAGGTCGGCCGCATCCTGCGCTGCCTGGACGAGGAAGGCCTGGCCGAGGAGACCATCTTCGTCTTCGCCTCCGACCACGGCGACATGATGGGCTCCCACGATCGCCAGGGCAAGGTGGCCTGGTACGAGGAGTCGTTCGCCGTGCCGTTCATCATGCGCTGGCCCGGCCGCATCCCGGCCGGAAGGCACGACGACCTGCTGCTGAGCCTTGCGGACGTGATGCCGAGCCTCCTGAGCCTGGCGGGTCTAGGGGACCGGACGCCGGACGCGGTCGAGGGCACCGACCACTCGGACATCATGCTCGGCCGCGACGGGCCGAGGCCGGAGTCGGCCCTCTACCTTGACATCCCGGTGGCGGCCCGGCACATGGGTGCCCGGGGCGTCCGTAAGCAGCGGCATACCTTCGTCATGCGCCGCTCGCCCGACGGGGAGGAGCACGTCGTCCTGCACGACAACGAGGAAGACCCCTACCAGATGCGCAACGTGGCCGGCGAGAACCCGGGCCTCGTCGCTGACCTGCGGGCAGAGAGCGAGCGCTGGCTCCGCGAGCTGGACGACCCCTGGCTCTCGGACGAGCAGACCTGAAGGGAGCTTGAGAGATGGCCAAGCTGTCCAGACGCGATTTCCTGAAGGTCGCGGCGGCCGGGACCGTACTCGGCATGCCCGGGGCCATGGTAAGGGCCGCCGGGGGCGTCGACGGCCGACCCAACGTCGTGTTCATCGTCATTGACGACCTCAACGACTACGTGACCGGCATGGGCGGACACCCGCAGGCCCACACGCCGAACATGGCACGGCTTGCCACCGGCGGCGTCTCATTCCGCCGCGCCTACAGCAACAACCCCATCTGCGCCCCCTCCCGCGCCAGTCTCTTCTCCGGCCTCTACCCGCACACTTCCGGGCTGGTCCACTTCGGCAAGTGGTTCGAGAACGAGACGATCATCAACTCGTACACGATCCCGGAGTACTTCGGCGCGAACGGCTATCGCACGCTGGGGACGGGCAAGCTGGAGCACCACTGGCGGCCCCACATCTGGGAAGTGAACGGCTACCGCGCCAACTACGGCCCGTTCGCCTACAACGGCAAGGAGGTCGTCGGCCATCCCTCCGTGCCCGAGCCGTTCCGCTCGATCGGCGCGGTAGACGGCTCGTTCGCGCCGTTCTCCGACGTCCCGAGCGTGCCCCCGACGGACGACGCGCCCGGCCACACGGGCTGGGTTGACAAGCCGGTGTGGAACGAGATACGGCACCTGCGCTACGTGAGCGAGGACGACCGCGACCCCCTGCCCGACGAACGCTGCACGCAGTGGGCCGTGGACCATATCCGGAAGATGTCCGCGCAGCCGCAGGACAGGCCGTTCCTGCTGGCCGTGGGCTACCTGCGCCCGCACACGCCGTTGGTCGCGCCAAAGCGATTCTTCGACATGTTCCCCCGGGAGAGCGTCGAGTTGCCCACCATCCTGGCCGGCGACGCCGACGACACACACTACCTGGACGTCTATGGCCCCGACACGAAGGGCCCGAAGCACTACCGCTTGCTCAAGGAGTCCTACCCCACCATCGAGGAGGGCCTCCGGGCCTACGCGCAGGCCTACCTGGCCTGCGCCGCGTTCGTGGACGCGGAGATCGGCAAGGTGCTGGACGCCGTGGACGCGAGCCCATTTCGGGACGACACGATCATCGTGGTCACCAGCGACCACGGCTACCACATGGGCGAGAAGGACTACCTGTTCAAGAACTCGCTGTGGGAGGAGAGCGGGCGCGTGCCGCTTCTCTTCCGCGGCCCCGGCATAGCGGAGGGCGGGGTCGTCGAGCAATCGGTCTCGCTGATTGACGTCTACCCCACGATGAAGGACCTGTGCGGCCTGCAGGGCGACACGCGCAAGAACGCCAAGGGCGCGCCCCTGGACGGCCACAGCCTCCGGCCCTTCCTCGTGGACCCGACGACCGACGAATGGGACGGCCCCACCGCCGCGCTGACCGTCATCAAGGCACAGGGGCGAGCGCCCGACAACGTGGGCCAGCAGAACTACTCCGTGCGTACCCGGCGCTGGCGCTACATCCTCTACAACAACGGCGCCGAGGAGCTCTACGACCACGACGCCGATCCGTTCGAATGGACCAACCTGGCCAGCGACGCCCGATGCGCCGGAGCGAAGGCGGACCTGAAGGCGCAGCTCCTGCGCATGACGGGCCGGTAGCGGGGGCCGCTACCGGAGAGCGGGAGGAGATACGGAAGATGGCAGAGCCGGCCGGCCCGACAGCGAGCGACGCGATCCCCTTCGAAGCGTTCACGCGCTTTCGGCGGATCGAACAAGGCAACCCCATCATCGCCTGCGAGCCGCCGGAGTGGGCGGCGGCGGCGCACGCGATTGTCGTGGACGACACGGTCCACTACCTCTGGGCCAGACGGCGGGCCGACAACTACTGGACGCTGATGCACAGCACGGCGCCGGCGAGCGCCCCCTCGGCGGTCGAGCACGACCCGAGGAATCCCGTCCTGCTGCCCAGCGAGGAGGGATTCGACGACTGGGCGGTCGAGTATCCTTTCCCCTTCCGGAACCCCGCCGACGGCAGGTTCTACGTCTACTACCTGGGCGCGCGACAGGGCCCTCCCAAGCAGACGGGCCTGCTGGTGGGCGATGGCGACTTCGGCGAGTGGACACGTGTCCGAGGAGCCCCCGTGATCCCCGCCGATACGGGGTACGACAGGCACGGCTCCTCGCACCCCTCCGTGGCGATCGAGGGCGAGACGATCCATATCATCTACACTGGAAGGTCGCAGAGGGAGTGGAGCCGCCTGGACAGCCTGACCCTCTGCCACGCGACGGCGCCGACCGGCGACCCGGCCAACGTGACGAAGGACGCCGGCAATCCGGTCTTCACGGGCACCGGCGAGGAGTGGGACAGCGGGGGCGTGCGGGAGACCGAGCTGCTCAAAGGACCGCACTACTTCCACATCTTCTACGGCGGGCACGACGGCAAGACCTGGCGGATCGGGCACGTGCGGACGCGCGACTTCCGCACGTTCGAAGCGAACCCGCACAATCCCATCTTCGCCCCATCTCCTCATCCCGGTGCCTGGGACTGCGACGGCGTGCTGACGCCGCAGGTGATCCGGATCGGCGGCGTCTACCACATGGTGTATGCGGGCAAGCGAGGCGGCGAATGGCAGACGGGACTGGCCATGGCGTGATGAACCCGGCGGCGCGGCGGTCGAAGGTGATAGCACGCCCACTGCCCTTCTCTTCTGCGCCTCTCCTGCTAAGGTTCGCCAACTCCGTGGCCAGGCGCGCTGTGGTCGGGCGGGGCTCCTGATAGCAGCCCTGATGGCAAAACCAGTGCAATGATAGCAACCATCGAAAACGGAAACGCCTGAGAGTGCCAAATATGACCTTCTCAGGCGTTCAGGAGCCAGCCTCATAATCCGTCGGTTGCAGGTTCGAATCCTGCCGGGCCCACAGTTCCCGGGCTCAGCTCTTGGAGCACGGGCGTGCCTTGCGCCTGCCCCTGGAGGGCTGCAGAGCGGGCGCGGAACCTCTGCGCGTCACTCGGCGGCCTCGTCCTTTCCCTTCGCCGCAGCGGGGGCCGGCCTGGACGCCGGGGCGGGCTCCGGGCGCGCCTCCTCGGCGGCCATGCGGCCGAGGTAGTCGGGCAGCTCGACGCCCGCCATCTCGGCGATGTCGTGCAGCGGGGGTATGCTGCGGATGAGGCTGGAGACGAAGCCGGCCGTCGAAGAGCCGGCGCCGTCCCGGCCGCCGGAGTCCCAGACGGTGACCTTGTCTATCTTCAGGTTCTTTATGGCCTCGACCTGGCGGGCGACGATGTCCTCGATCTTCTCGATCATCAGGAGAGTCGCCGCCGACCTGGCGTCGCCGGCGCAGCTCTGGACCAGCGCGGCGTAGCCGGCCGCCTTGCTGTCGAGCACCTGCCGGATGCCCTTCGCCTCGGCCTCGTATTTCAGCAGCACGGCGTCGGCCTCGCCCCTAGCCTCACGTCGCTTGCGCTCGGCGGTGGCCTCGGCGGCGATCTCCACCTTGCGCTTGTCTACCTCCTGGCGGACCACCTCCTCGGCGTTGAGCCGTTCCAGCTCGGCCCTGTACTGGGCCTTTTGTATCTCGACGCGGGCCTCCCGCCTGGCCACTTCGCCGCGCTGCTCGGCGGCGGCCTCCTTGGTGGCCAGCTGGGCTTCGGCGTCAGCTATGTCCGCCTTGGCCTCGTTCTCACCCCGGACGGCCTGGGCCTCCTGGCCCTGCACGTATATGCGCCGGTCGGCCTCGGCCTTCTTCCTGCCCTTGTCGGCCTGTGCCTCGTTCTCGGCGACGCGGATGGCCTTCTCGCGGTCGGCCTCCGCCTGGCCGATGGCGCCGACCTTCTCCTGCTCGGCCACGTCCACTTTGGCCCGGTTGATGGCCTCGGCGGCGGCCTTCTTGCCGAGCGCCTCGATGTAGTCGGACTCGTCGGTGATGTCGGTGACGTTGACGTTGATCAGGTAGAGGCCGATCTTGTTCAGCTCGGGCTCCACGTTCTTGCGGATGGCCTCCAGGAAGCTCTCGCGGTCCTGGTTGATCTGCTCGATGGTCAGGGAGGCCACGGTCAGCCTGAGCTGGCCGAAGATGATCTCCTTGGCCATGTCCTCGATCTCGCGCAGCCCCAGGTTCAGCAGGCGCTCGGCTGCGTTCTGCATGATGCCCGGCTCGGTGCTTACGGCGACCGTGAAGGTGCTGGGCACGTTGACGCGTATGTTCTGGAACGACAGCGCCAGTTGGAGGGGTATGTTGATCGTCATGGGGGTCAGGCTCATGAAGCCGTAGTCGTGGATGAGCGGCCAGATGAAGGCGGCCCCGCCGTGCAGGCACCGTGCCGGGATCCCCCTGCCGACCTTGCCGTAGACCACCAGCACCTTGTTCGACGGGCAGCGCTTGTAGCGCCGGGCCATGATGATCACCGTGGCGAGCACCAGGCCGACGAAAGCGAAGATGGCCAGCGTCAGGTAGCTCACTTCCTCCATCTGCCTCCCCCTTTCCTGGAAACGTCACACCTCGTCCACAATCAACGTGTTGTCGGGCGAGACTCCCGTGACGACGATGCGCTCGCCAGTCTTGAACGGCCGGCCCTTGCCGGAGACGGCGTTGAAGACCTTCAGGCGCTCCTGAACCGTGACGCGCACCTTGCCCACGCCGTCCGCGGGGATGCCCAGATAGACAGTCCCTTCCTGGCCGACGGCATTGGCCAGGTTCATCGTGCCGCTCGACTGGAGCCCCCGCATGAAGACCATGATCTTGGCGATCACCCAGAACGAGAAGGCGCCCGCGACGATGGCGCCTATGATGGCCCAGGCCTCCTCAACGCGTGCCTCTCTCAGTAGCGCCAGCCCGACCAGGCCGAACATCATGAAGAACGCCGTCACGCTCTGGAAGGACAGCAGCCGGAAGCTCTCGTACGAGCCTTCGCCCGCTTCCATCACGTCGGCGTCGCCCACGTCCAGGTCGGCGTCCACGTCGAAGTCCATGTCTACGTCGGCGTCGAAGTCCGTGTCCGCCTCAGCGCCGCCGATGAATAACAGAATGAGCCTGACCGTGAAGAGGGCGCCGCCGACGATGGCAGAGCCCGCGAAGACCTTCTCCACGCCTGTCATCTCGCCCATCCCCCCCTGTCGATAGGTCTTGCCGCTGCCCGTTGCGACAGCGCCATTGTAACCACGGTTCCGGCAGCCGCAAGGCCAAAAACCGGCCCTCAGGCCCGGGCGGCGCTGGTCGTTCCTGACGACCTTTACGCCGCGGTGAGCCCGCTTATTCAGCGACTGCGGCCGGCTTTTGACGGACCGCGCCCGTGCGCCTATGCTGTGCGTCCGCCGGCGGCAGCGAGGGAACAGGACGCCGCTGAGCAGGAGCCGTCATGCCGATCAGCTCACGAGAGCGCCTGCTGCGAACCATAGCATTCGAACCGACGGACTACGTCCCCCTGTCGGTGCTGCTCTGGTCCAGCCTGTGGGCGCACAGCAGCGGCCCGGCGGACTACGTCGGGCGACAGGTGGCCCTCGGCATAGACCCGGTCGTGCCGATGCCGCGCCCTGCCTGGAAGGCCGACCCCCGGGTAGAGGTCAGGATCTGGCAGGAACGCACCCGGCCCCATCCGCTGCTGCACAAGGTCTACGCGACCCCCGCCGGCGAGCTGCACGCCGTGGCGGCGCACACGCCGGACTGGCCGCACGGCGACGACATCCCCCTGCTGAGCGACTTCAACATCCCGCGCTCCCGCAAGTTCCTGGTGGAAGGGATGGACGACCTGGAGCCGCTGGCATTCCTGCTCGGAGAGCCGGGCGGGGCGGACGTCGCGGCCTTCAAGGAGGAGGCGGAGCGCAGGCACGCGCTGGCGCGCGGGCTCGGACTGGCCACCGTGAGCGACCCGGTCAGGCTGGTGGACACCGTCTGCTGGCTCTGCGGCCCGGTGAACATGGCGACCTGGAGCATCGAGCGGCCCGAGCTGCTGCGGGAACTGACGGCCCTTATCGCCGGGCACCAGCACCGGCTCGCCTGCGTCTGTCGGGAGTCGGGAGTTGACATCCGCGTTCGGGCCGAGTGGTACGCGTCGCCTTTTCTGTCGCCCTGCCTCTTCGAGCGGTACTTCGGGGCGGCCATCCGCCGGGACGTGGAGATGACTCACAACGCCGGGGCTCTCTACTGCTACGTGGGGACGGCCGACATGATGCCCTTCCTGCCGCCATTGGCGGAGATGGGCGTGGACGTGGTGTACGGCCTGGACCCCCTGGAGGGCCGCTGGGACTTGGCGGAAGCGAAGGCCGTCTGCGCGGGCCGCATGGCGCTCTGGGGAGGCATCAACGGCTACCTCCAGGTCGCGCACGCCTCGGCCGCAGAGGTGAAGGCGGCCGTGGCGGAGGCGCTGGAGGCCCTCTCACCGGGGGGCGGCTTCATCCTGTCCCCCGTGGACGACGTCGGCCTCAGCGGGACGGACCAGGACACGCCGGAAACGTGGGCGCGCGTCTGGACCAACGTCGCGCACATGGTCAGGGCGTGGAAGGCGCTGCGTTGAGGCCCGCGCCCTTGAAGGGGCGGAGCGGCGCCGGTAGGCTGGTCGGCCCTGCGCCACAAAAGAGGAGGTGAGGCATGGACAACTCACTGTCGCGCGACGTGCAGATGCAGTTCATGCGGCCCGGTCAGCTCGAGGCGGCCGCCCGCGCGTTCCCCGTCGTCTACGTGCCGTTCGGCCTGATCGAGTGGCACGGCCGCCATATGCCGCTGGGCAACGACGCGCTGAAGGCGCACGCCATCCTGGTGAAGTGCGCCGAGCAGTTCGGCGGCGTCGTCTACCCGCCCCAGTGGCTGCACGCGGGGTTCGACCAGGAGCACCTCGTGCCGGTCTACGCGGACCTGTTCGCGCGCCTGAAGGGCACGGGGTTCCGCGTCATCATCGGCGTCTCAGGGCACAACGTCCAGGAGCAGATCCAGATGATCGAGCGGGCACTGGAGCCGGTGACGGCCGACGGCACGTGCATCGGCGTCGGGCTATGGGAGGTCACGCTCAGCCAGTGCGACGAGTCCAACACCGACCACGCGGCCAAGTGGGAGACCTCGAACATGATGTTCTTCTATCCCGACCGTGTGGACATGGCCGAGCTGGGCGACGAGCCGATAGAGCTGGACATGAGCCCGCCGCACGGCATCGGGGGGCTTGACCCGCGCGAGCACGCGTCGGCCGAGGTCGGCATGCGGAACGTTGAGCTGGCGGCACGAGCCATCGGCCGGAAGGCGCGGGAGCTGCTGGACTCGCTGGCGCCGGAGCACCGGCAGTTCGGCATCGAGGCGATCCGGCCGGGGCACTGGTGGATGGTGTGAGCGGCGCTCAGGCCCAGGAGTCGGCCAGGCTCTTCAGCGCCGTGTGGTTGTGCACGCGCCAGGCGCAGATCGGCACGTATCTCACGTCGCCGGTCTCGGGCTCCAGGAAGGCGTGCGCATTGGGGCAGCGTTCGATGCGCTCGGTCTCCAGCACGTAGTCATCCTCAAACGGCAGGACGACCACCTGGAGGAGGCTCTCGACGTTGGTGTGACGTGCGACCGCCTCGCGGCGGCGTCTGCCCAGGGCGATCTC
>Ga0111189_1044_pt1 | contig 18987 bp, 14 predicted proteins | sample DeeMarSWOR324_28_FD_80357 | JGI IMG/M metagenome (GOLD analysis project Ga0111189, IMG submission 80357) | Planctomycetes bacterium SM23_32 | reverse complement strand
GATCAGGGGCACCCTCGCCAGCGCGTCCCGGACGTGGTAACCGTGGTCCCGGTTCAGCACGTGCCGTCGCACGCGCTTCCGGTAGAGCGTCCTGGCCACCGGCAGCTTCTTCACGACGGAGTTCACCAGGACCTTCCCCAGCTTCAGCCCGAAGCGCTCGGCCGTGCCGGGCACGCGCTCGCCGTGGTCGCCCGTCAACAGCACGAGCGTTTCCCCCATGGGCGCTCTCTCTAGCAGCAGGGAGATGAACGCATCCACGGTCGAGAGCGCCCTCTCGTACGGCGTCCTGCCGTGCGCCGCTGAGCTGAAGGCCGGGCCTACGTAGCGGGGCATGTGCAGTTCCCACAGGTGCAGCAGAACGAACCACGGACGGCGGAGCTGCGACGGGAATGAGGCCAGCATCTCGCTGCCCCACCGCCCGTAACAGACGTCATCGGGGGGCCTGTGCTCGTAGAGCCGGAACCCACGGTCCAGCCCCGTCTCCCGGCCCAGCGGCCCGGTCACGAAGGCCGCCGTGTCGTATCCGGCCTCGCCGAGGACGCCCGCCAACGTGCAGCAGCCTGCGTCGAGCCGCCCCCCCGCCAGTGACCTGATGCCGTGGGCCGAGGGATACAGCCCCGTCAGCAGGCTCACGAAGCTCGGCGTCGTGTACGTCGCCGCGGTGACGGCGTTGGGGAACGACACGCCCGCCGCACGCAGCCCGTCCATCGCCGGGGTCTGCGCGCTGCGCCCTTCGCCGAACAGCGCGTCGGATCCCAGACAGTCCACGACGACAAGCAGGACGTTGTTCCCGTCAGCCATAGGTCTACAGGTATCCCAGGTCCGCGAGCCGCCGTTCCGCGATGGCTTGCTCGTCGGCGGAAAGGGCCTCGGGTGCCAGGGCCAGACGCTGTCCCTCGGCCATCAAGTCCAGCGCCTGGCGGTGGAGTCGCCGGGCGACGTCAGGGAACCTGCCGGCCACGTTTCGCCTCTCGGCCGGGTCGCTGCGCAGGTTGTAAAGCTCCCAGGGCACGTCGCCGTCGTCGGCGGCGAAACAGAGCTTCCACTCCGGCGTGCGGATGCCCACCAGAAGGCCCGTGTTCATCTTGGTGGCCTCGTGCGACTCGATGAGGGCCGGCGAGAGGTCGGCCCGCGCCCCGCTGGCGACTTCCCGCAGGCTCACGCCCTGGCCGGCCGGGCCGTGCGGGACCTGCGCCCCAAGCAGGTCCAGCACGGTCGGCACGACGTCCACCGTCCGCACCTGTCCCTCAATCACGTCTCCCCCCGCGAACCCGTCGCCGCCGGCGATGATCAGCGGCAGCCTGGCCAGCACGTCGTAGACGTGGTAGCCGTGCATGCTCACCCCGAAGTCCCGCACCCCCCTCGGCAGCCGGCCCGACCTGATAAGACGTTCGAGCAGTCCCTTCAACGGCCCGGCATGGTTGATGGTCCACCGCACGGTTGACCGCAGGCCGCGCGCAGTCCCCTGGGCCAGCTTCTCGCCGTGGTCGCCCGTCAGCACCACGAGCGTTTCGGTCGGGTCGAGCTTTCCCAGCAGCCGGCCGACGAAGGCGTCCACGGTGGAGAGCGCCCGGTCGTAGCGCGTGCGCCCCCAGGACTCGCCCTCGAACTCGGGGGCGACGTAGCGCGGATGGTGAAGCTCCCAGAGGTGGAGAAACGCGAACCAGGGCGCCCTCAGGCGCTCAGGAAACGAACGCAGGAACGCCCCTCCCCACGGGCCGAAGCAGACGTCTGCGGCGTCCCTGTGCTCGTAGAGCCCGAACCCGCGATCCAGGCCCGTTTCAGGGCCCAGCGGGCCGGTGACGAACGCGGCCGTGTCGTAGCCCTGCTGCTGGAGGATCGCTGCCAGCGTATGGCAGCCCCTCGGCAGCCGGTAGCCGGCCAGTGAGCGGATGCCGTGGGCCGAGGGATACAGCCCGGTCAGCAGGGAAGCGACGCTGGGGGTGGTATAGGTGGCCGCGGCGATGGCGTTGGGGAAGCAGACGCCGCGCTCCCGCAGGCCGTCAATGGCCGGTGTGACCGCGCTCTTGCCGGCGCCCAGGAGGGCGTCCGAGCCGAGGCAGTCCACCAGCAGCAGCAAGAGGTTTCTGTTGGCAACCATCTTTCAAGGAGCGGGGCTTCAGGAGCCGGCGTCGGGGGGCGGCGAGGCGGCCGTGGCTGCGTCCCCCTGCACGCGGGAGAGGTTGATGGCCAGGGCCTTGCCGAGCAGCTCCAGCGTTTCTGGCACTTCCGGCCCGAGCGGCTCTCCGTTGGTGGCCTTGCTGACGCGGAGCCGGCCGACGCGCCGACCTCCGGCGCTGAGCGGATAGGTGGCTGACCAGAGCACGTCGTCATCGGCGGCCTGAGCGCGGCCAGGATGGCTCCAGCGGTGCCGCTCGGCCTCCGCCCCGTCGGGGCCTTCCAGGCCGCCCAGCACGAGTTCCGCGTCATCCAGGTCCATTCCCTGGGCGGCCTGGCCGAAGGCCTGCCACAGCGCCGCCACCGAGCTCGCATGGCGCATCCTGGTGGAGGCGGTGTAGCCGGCCGTGCGGCTGCGCAGGCGTCGGCGCCGCCGGTGGACGTAGCTTTCGAGCGAGCGCCGCATCAGGCCCAGTTCGTGCCGCGCGAGGATGCGCACGGCCAGGAACGTGATCAGGCCCACGCCGCCGAGCAGCACGGCCGCCTCCAGGCTGCTGGCGGCCGTCATCAGCAGTGCGGCCGCCGCCAGGATCAGGCATCCGCCGTACATGGCGAGCACCGCGTTGCGGTGTCCCAGGCCCATCTCCAGCAGCTTGTGATGGATGTGCTGGCGGTCGCTGGCCGAGACGGGCAGCGCCTTGGACCAACGCCGCAGGATGGCCAGCGTCGTGTCCATGATGGGCAGGCCCAGGGCGATGACGGGTATCAGCAGCGCCACCACCGTGTAGCTCTTCTGCGAGCTGAGCAGGCCGACGCACGCCACCAGGAAACCCAGCAGGAGGCTGCCCGAATCGCCCAGGAAGACGCTGGCCGGCGGGAAGTTCAGTATCAGGAATCCCAACGTCGCCCCGGCCAGCACCACCGCCAGCAGCGCGCCCGCGAAGTTGCCGAACAGCAAGCTCGTCATGAAAAGCGTGCCCGAGGCGAACAGCACCACACCCGCGGCCAGCCCGTCGAGCCCGTCTATCAGATTGATGGCGTTCATGCAGCCCAGGAACCAGAAGACGGTCACCGGCAGCCCGAGCCATGCCAGCTCGATAGCGGGACCGAAGGGGTTGTTGACGCCGCTGATCCGATAGCCCAGGCACCACATGCCCACGGCGACGCCCGCCTCGACCAGCAGCTTCAAGATCGGCCGTATGCCCGCGGCGTCGTCCAGGACGCCGAGCAGCAGGATGAGGGTGGCCCCGTAGAGGACGGGCGAGAAGTCCGTGGCCTTGGCGTAGGCCTGCCAGGGCCCGCTGAGCGCCCACCACCACCCGACCAGCAGCGAGAAGAAGAAGGCCCCGAAGATGGCCACGCCCCCCAGCAGCGGCACGGACTCGCCGTGTATCTTCCGAAAGTCGTCCGGGCTGTCCATCACTCCGAGGCGCCTCGCCCCCCACCGCACCAGCAGGCTCAGGACGAACGCCGAGATGGCGGCCAGCGCGAATGTCGCAAAGTAAAGCTGCATCAATGCCCTTCCGTCCTGCGTGTCAGCTCGATTGCTCGCCGCACGGCGTTGCCGGCTACAACCGCCTCAGTTCCAGCCGCTGGGACACAGGCGCGCTGCTCGGGCGCCTGCGGCCGCGCTCCGGAGCCATCGTCACCGCGGCGCCACGCACGATGCGGGCCGGGTTGTCCTGCACGAGGCGACGTGTGCCCTCCCTGCCGACGATGGCCACGAGCCGCCGCAGCACGCGGCCGAACTCCGGGCGGCGACGCCCGGTCGGCGCATGCGTGTCGCCGGCCACCACGTGCACCAGGCCGGAACGGACCAGCTGTTCCGCCGCCTCCCGCGCCCTCCGCCCGAACGCACCGAGGAACGATCCGCCCGTCACCTGGAGCACGCACCCTCGCTCAACGAGCTCTCGCAGCCGCTGCGGCCGGCGCCACCATTCCGGATGCCGCTCGGGATGGCTCACGACCGGCGTCACGCCCCGGCTCATCAGCTCCCCGACGAGGGCCCCCAGGGGCGGAATCGCCCCCGCAGGCGGCTCCAACAGCAGATAGACGCCCGCGTCGGCCAGCGTCAGCACGTCGCCGGCGTCGAGCATGTCCAGCAGCTCGGGGCAGAGCCGCACATCGGCGCCGGGCAGCACGTCGAGTCCGAGCCCTCGCTCATAGCAGACCCGGTTCAGGCTGCTGACGGCCTGCCGCACCTTGTGCGGCGTGACGCGGAACCGGTGGTCCCCCATGTGCGGGGTGGCCACAACGGCGGTCACGCCGTCCCGCACGTAGAGCTCGCACATGCGCAGCGCGTCCTCGAGCCCGGCCGGCCCGTCGTCGAGGCCGGGCAGGACATGCGCATGGATATCAACGATCTCGAACTCGGCCGTCACGACCCCGCCTCCGCTCCAAGCTGCGCGTGTGGTCTCATGGTGGGCCGGCGCGTCCCTTGAGTTGTCCGCGAACGTCGGCGATCAGGGGCCTCACCGCCTCGATGCCCCGCTCGTCGGCCAGGCGTTCGGCGTCCCGCAGGTAGCCCTCTGCCAGCTCACCGACGCCATAGGCGCCAAAAGCTCCGGCCAGGCCAGCCCTGATCCACGGGTCATTAGGCAGCAGTCGGCAGGCCTTCTCGGCGTAGACCCATCCCAGGTCCGGGCGCCCCAGGCTTGCATACCGCACCGCCGTCCGGAACGGGTAGTCTGCGTTCATCGGCTCCAAGCGGCCGGCCTCCCTGCAGAGCTCGAGCGACTTCTCGGCCAGCTCCAAGCTGCGAAGGGGGCCCGCGGCCGGGGCGGCCGCCAGGGCGAAGTCGGACAGGGCCGCCCGGAGCTCCGCGTCCCCGGGCGAATGCTGCGACAGGCTGAGCTCGGAGGCGGCAACGAAGGCCAGCGCACTCTCCCCGCTGGTGGCGCCTTGCCGGCCGGCACGTCGGATCAGCTGGCCTTCCAGCTGACCCCTCAGGAGGTTCAGCGCCGCGTCGCACGAGAGCATCCACGCCAGCCCCACCAGCACCACGACCACCAGCCATCGCTCCAGGCTGTTCGGCAGGAGTGGGGCCTCCGTCGTTGAGGCGGGCGGATCCGCCGCCCCGGGATTGGCGGATTCCTCGGCCCCAGGCTCACCAAGCCCGGCCGGCAGAGCCCACGCCGCGTCGGCCTCGCTAGGGGGCTGCCTGTTCTTGTTAGACTCGATCATGGACGCACGGCAGAGCAGGCCTGCGCAGACTGCCATCGTGGCAGCCACGGCCGGCGAGCGCATGGGGAAATCAACCGCCGAGTGAAGCGTCACCACCACGGGCGCTCCGAGCCCGCCGGCCAGGAAGCCCCTCACGTAGGGGTTGCGCCGCCGTCGCAGCCCCCGGATGACGGTCGCGTAGAACAACACCACGGCCGCGCCGAGCGTCAGAACGCCCGGCAGCCCCATCTCGGCAAACACATGGAAGTACTCGTTGTGGGGGCTGTCGGTGAGGGCACGCGTGGGCAGCGTGCAGAAGGACGGGTAGACCGACCGGAACGTGCCGGCGCCCGTGCCGAGCAGCGGGAACTGCCACCCCATTCGCCACGCGTCGCCCAGCATCTGCCAGCGCCAGCCGGCCCGCAGATGAAGGAGCGAATCGCCCAGCGAAGAGAATCGCCGAACCACCGGCTCCCACCCCAGGTAGGTGACCCACCCGAGGATGGCAATGACGACCGCCGCCACATAGCGCCCCCTGCGCCGCCCCACGCTGGCCAGGCCCATGGCAGCGAACACGGCGGCAAACGCCAGGAGCATGGACAGGATGCCTCCGCGCGAGAGCGAGACGAAGACCGACGCGCCGATCAACCCAACGGCGAAGGCGATGGTGAAGTTCTTGTGGGCGGGGCCCGTCACGCTCCGCTCCATGCCCTCCCGCCAGTGACGCAGGGACCGAGCGGCGCCGGCGCCCCTGGCCACCAGCAGGCCGAGCCCCGTGAACAGGCAGACCCCCGCGTAGCTGGCGTACTGATTGCGCGAGACGAACGGACCGAACAAGAGGCCGCCGTGCGTCGGCTCGCGCCACCAGTAGAGCTTGTGTGTGCCGGAGAGCCTCTGCGCGATGCCGAGCAGCGCCACCGCGAAACCCGCGCAGAGGATGACGGCAGCGATCCTGGCCAGCTCTTGCCGCGAGCGCACGTAGTCGCACGTCGCCACGAACAGCGCCACGTAAGCCGTCAGCAGAAGGAAGGCGCTCCACGTCGCGTGGGGATAGAGAGACGGGGCGCACGCCGTCGCCCCACCGTCGGCTGCGCCGCCGGCCGCCTGGTGCAGCTCCAGCGTCTTGGAGCTGAACGCGCCCAGCAGGCCGGCCGGCCAGGGCAGGCACTGCACGCCCACCAGCGCCACCGCCACGGCGGCGGGCACCAGCATCGGGCTGAGCAGGCGCCGGAACTCCCCCGACACCGCCGCGCGGGCCAGGGCGAAGGCGAGCGCCGAGTACGCCAGCACCGCGATGATGGCGCACGCCCAGGGCTCGACGCCACCGAACGCGAGCGGCGCGAACACGAGCGCCGCCGCCAGGCAGACGTAAGTGCCCCTGGACAGGCAACTCAGGAGGAATTGCTCGATGCTGGGTCTCATCCCGCCCGGTTGCCCGTGGGCCCCTCGACGGAGATGGTGTACGGGCTGATGCGGATGACGTCCCCGGGGCCGACGGTCGCGCGGCGCACGCGGCGGTAGCCCACGAACGTGCCGTTGGCGCTGCCCAGGTCTTCCACCACGATCCGGCCGCCGCTGTTGGCAATGCGGCAGTGCTGGGGAGACACGCTGGCGCTGGGCAGGCCGATGTCGCATTCGGCGGAGGAGCGGCCCACCACGGTCTGCTGCCCGTCCTCAAGCTCGAAGGAGAAGCTGAAGTCCTGCCCCCCGCGCACTACGAAGGACACGGTGCCGGGCTCGAAGCGCTCGGCGGAGCCCTCCTCGTCGGGCCCGTCGTCCGGGCGCTCGTCCTCTACCGCCACGGGAACCGAGGCCGGCATCTCGAGCTCGTCGCCCTCGTCCTCCTGGTAGTCCTTGTAGTAGCGGTGGTAGTCGTAATAGTAGTAGCCGTAGGAACCGTATCGGCGCAGGGTCTTGGGGCGGACGTCGTTGAGCACGGCGCCGATGATCCTGCCGTTGACGGCGGCCAGCTGGCGCCGGGCGCGGTCGGCGGCCTTGCAGCGGCTCTTGGACGCCTTCAGCACGATGACCACTCCGTCGCAGCCGCTGGCAATGGGAGCGGCGTCCGCCACGAACATGGCGGGGCAGGAGTCGAAGATCACCACGTCGTACTGCTCGCGCGACTGACGGACGAGCCGGGCCATGGCGCTGCTGCCAAGCAGCTCCGCGGGATTGGGCGTCTTGGCGCCCGCGGACAGGACGTACAGGTTCTGGAGACCTTCCAGTTGCCCGTCCGAAGGCTGCTGCACAATCTCCTGGAGCGCCCTGCCCTCCACGAGCAGGTTCGTCAGGCCGGGGCTGCGCTCCAACTCGAAGGCCCGGTGCAGCGCCGGACGGCGCAGGTCGGCGTCCACCAGCAGCACGCGCTTGCCGTCCTGGGCCATGGTCGTGGCCAGGTTCGCCGCGAAGACCGTCTTGCCGTCCTGCGGCGCCGCCGAGGTCACCATGAGCGTCTTCATCTCACCCCGCTGGCCGCTGAAGTAGATGTTGGTGCGGATGGATCGGAACGCCTCGGTGGACGAATCGGTGGCGTGTTGGATGGCGTGCTGGGCAAGGCTGACCAGCCCTTCGCGTGAGCCGTCGCTGTGCATCTGGGGCACGTAGCCGAGCCAGGGCATGTTGAGGCGTCGCTCCACGTCGTCGGGTGTCTTCACCGTGTCGTCCAGGTACTCCAGGCCGTATGCCAGGCCGACGCCGAGCAGCACGCCGAGCAAGGCGCCCAGGATCAGGTTCACCTGTTTGTTGGGCCGCACGGGGGCCTGGGGGGGCGACGCCCTCTCGACGAAGCTCACGTTGGTCACACCGACGTCCTTGGTCAGGTCCACCTCGCGCATCCGGTCCACGATGACGTCGAAGACTCGTGCCTGACGCTCGGCGTCGCGCTCCAGGCGGCTGTAGACGTGTACCTTGCGCGCCTGCTCCAGGGCAACTCGGGTCTCCTCCAGGAGCACCCGCACAAGCTCCTGCTCGCGGGCCACCAGCACGGCATACTCGGAGTGGATGGAGTCCACTGCCCGCGCCATGGCCTCGCGCAGGCCGGACAGCACGTGCTCCCTCTCGTCATTGAGGGCGACCACCTCCGGATGCTTCAGCCCGAACGACCGCAGAGCCCCCTGCAGGTCGAGGTCGATCTGAGTGAGCCGACCGTAGAGCTCCGCCACGGCCGGGTCGCTGCGCACAATGGAGATGCTGAGCAGCTCCTCCAGGTCCTGGGGCTCCTCCCCGGTGCCCAGGTTGGCCTGCACGACGACGCCCAGCTCGATCCGCTTCAACTGCACGCGCGTGAACTCGTCGTTGAGGGCCCTTCGCCGGGTCAGCACGGGGCTCTGCTCGTTGGGGGTGCCCAGCTCGGGAATGGTCGTCTGCTCCCGGTAGGTCAGCAGGTCGTCCTCGGCCTTCACCAGGGCCTTCTCCTGCTCCTTCATCTGGCGCTGGAGCATCTCGAAGGCCTCGCCGGCGCTCTGCTGGCGCGCGGCGACGCTGTAGTCCACGTAGGCCTGGGCCACGAGATTCGCCACCAGGGAGGCCACGTTGGCGTCCGGGGCGCGCACCAGGATGTCCACCAGGTTCGTGTCCTTGACGGGTCGCACGCCCACGATCTCCCGCAGCAGCTCCCACGCCTCTACGGGGCGCACGGGCTCGTAGCCGAGCACGGCGCGCACCTCCCGGAAGGCGCTGTGCCAGAGGCCCGGACGGGCCATCTGCCGCATGTCCTCCGCCTGGAACAGGCCGGTCAGCCTGTCGTCTTCGAGCGCCTTGTCCAGCACGGCGCGGCTCGTGATCAGGCTCACCTGGGTGGCGAAGTACTCCTTGTCGCGCCGCTCCTGCATATCCTCGAAGGGCGAGACCTGGGGCGCGCGCCGCTCGATAAGCAGCCGGGCCGATGCCTCGTAGATGGGCGTGGCCTGGAAGGTGTAGAGCACGGCGACGGTGAACAGCACCACCGCGCAGGCGACAATGGTCCAGAACCTGCTCCGGATCACGCCGAAGTGGTGGCGAATGTCGAACTCGCGCACTTCGTCCGGGTAGGCTTCAGCAGCGAGCGTGTCTTCCATGGGCTGTGCCCTGTATCCTGATCGTGGCTCTCTGGGTCTGCTCCGATGCGCCTCACATGCCGCCGGGCGGCACTAGGCCCCTCAGGCCGATCGCGTACAGGATGCCGTCAATCGTGCGGCGTCCCCAGCTGGTGCTCACTATGATGATGTCTTCGGCCAGCACCGGCACGTCCGGCTCCTCGGCGGCCGCTATCTTCGTCAGGTCTATCCGATGCACCTCGTCGCCGTCGGGCGTGCTCCTCAGCAGGTACGTCTTGTCGCTGCGCGCCGAGGGCGCAAGGCCGTGCGCGTAGCCAACCGCGTCCATCGCGTGGATGACCCTGTCTTGGGGCCACTCGAAGGCGCCCGGCGCCCGCACGTAGCCCAGCACGTAGAAGAAGCGCTCCGGCGGCTTCACGACAGGGGCCACGTGCACGGCGTCGCCGGGGTAGACCCACAGGTTCTGCTGCACGGCGGGGTCCTCGATCAGCTGCTCCAGGTCCACCTCGATGGTTCGGGACTCCGCTTCCTGTGGGGGTTCGGGCGGGCCGCTGCGTGTCAGACGCCCTGTCTCGCCGGCCTCCTTGGTCAGGCCGCCGGCCAGGAGGATGGCCTCCAGGAACGTGACGCGGTTCCTCTGGAGACTGATAACGCCGGGAGAGGCCACCGCCCCGCTGACGAGTATCCACTTGCTTTCGTGCCTGCTCACCACGACGCTCACGACCGGGTCGCGGTAGTAGCCGTCCGCATACCGCCGGGCCAGCTCCTGCTCGACCTGTGCGGTGGTGAGGCCGGCCACCGGGACGTTGCCTATCAGCGGCATGCTGACCTGGCCCTGCTCGTCCACCGGCACCTGAAGCGTGCTCCCTTCGCCCGACAGCGTAGGCAGGAACACCGAAACGCCGAGCAGGTCTCCCGGCCCCACGCCGTACTCCTCGGCGGCTGGCGGCGACTCCTCCATCCACTTCGCCAGGGCCTCGGCCAATCGCTCGGCGCGCGTGGGGCCCGTCGGCTCCGGCAGCTCGGGCCGCGAGGTCGGCGGTATGAAGTCGGCCACGTAGTTCCTGAAAGCCGGCCGACGGAAGTCCATGTAGCTCCCGCAGCCAGTCAGCAACAGGAGGCCGGACAGCACCACAGACCACCGGGCTCTTCTCATCTCGGTCGGTTCCGTTGGATTCATGTTCCTGATGGCGCCGCGCGTTTCACATCGCGCCCAGGGCCCCGCTTGCCTGCCACACGTGACGGAGCCGTGCAGCAGTCAGGTCAAGGCCTGGCCACGGCGGCGGGCCCGGATAGGGCGGCGGTGTTGGGAATGGATCAGGCGGGCCACGCCGGTCCCCTCCCGACTGGCCCGGCGGCTCGCCGCCAGCACCGACGGCGGCAGGCATGGCCACCAGCGTTGTGCCCTCCTCGCCGGGAATCGCCGTCGCCTCGGCAGGAGAGGGCTCCAACCCGGCGGGCACGTCGGACGGCGCGGCGGCGACCAGCAACTGAGGGATGATGACGTTCAACTGCGACTGGTCGCCCCCGTCCGTCGTCCGCAGCGTGGCCGCGATCCCCGGTTCGCCGACGGTCAGGCGGTAAGTGCCTGCCGGCACGTCGGCCAGCACGTAAGCGCCTTCCTCGTCGGTGATCGCCCCGGCCACCTGGAGGCCCGTCGCCGCATCGAGCAGCGTCACAGTCAGCCCAGGCAGCGGCGTGGCAGCGTCCGTGCCAGTCACCACGCCCTGGATGTCGCCGGCGGCCATCACGACCACGGCGGGGAGCGGCTCAGTCGGCTGCTCGAGGGGCTCGGCCGTGGGCGTCTGTGCCGCCGTCAGCGAGCAACAGACGAAGACCAGCAGCCAGCCCCATCTGGGCAGGGAACCTGTGCGTGGCGTCCTTCCCATCATCGTGCCTCCACAGTATGTTACGCCGCCGACGCCGCAAATGCACGCGACTTCTACACCAGCTCGGCAGCGGCAGCGTCCACTTCCGTAGCCACCGAACGGCCCAGCAGGTCCACCGACACGACCAATCGGCACTTCTTCTTGCGCCTGACGATGAAGCCCTCCATCCCGATCAGGGGGCCCTCTCGCACCCTCACACGCCGCCCCTCCCGCATGTAGGGCCACGGATCCAACGGCACCCTCTTCTCCACCATGCGGCGAACGGCCTCAACCTGGTCATCGGGCACGCGGATCGGGCCCTGCCCGTTGCCCACAACGTGCACGACGCCGCGCACGGAGCTTACGCGGCCGAGCCGCTCCGGCTCAGAGCAGACGAACAGGTAGCCGGGGAACAGCGGCTTGGTGACCCACTTGCGCCTGTCCTTCCACTGGCTCAGCACCTCCTGCACCGGCAGGAAGCTCGTAACGCCCCTGCTGCGCAGCACGCGGTCCACCGCCTTCTCGTGGCGTGCGCGGGTATAGACGGCGTACCAATGTGCTGCACTCTGCATGAGCCCTTCCCTCTTGCGGGGGCGCCGGCTCTGGCCCCAGCGAAGGGGGCGCCCGGCGTACCCATTCCCTCTCACTTACAGCGCGCCAAAAGCTGCAAGCCTTTACGCCGCAATCTCTTATGTCGTCTCTTGCCGTCAGTGACGACATCTTTGTGCCACGGCCGGCCCGAGCCGGCCGGCCCGCTACCCGGAGGCAATGGACAGCAGCTCCTCCGGAGCCGTGCTGTCCTCGGGGTAGACGGCGTATCCGATCCTCACGTCGTCATCCGCTGTCAGGATGCCCGAGAGCCTCTTCAGCGCGGCCTCGGCACCCTCGCGGTCCGTTTCGGGCAAGATCACGCCCACCGTGCGCCCCCCGTGGCCCAGGATGGCCGCCGACAGCGACGGCTCGCCCCCGGCCGGACGAGGGAACAGGTGATAGCAGCCCTGCTCATCCACGACTCCTGTGAGATCGCTGACGCGCAACGAGGCGGCCGTTATCTGCAGCAGGTCCGAGCCCGGCAATCCCCTCGAGACCAGCACGGCCACCGCGAAGTAGTGGTTGTACCGCTCGGCCCTGTGCTTCTCGGCCAGCAGCGCCTCCAAGAACGTCGGGGCCGCCCTGGGTCGAACAGCGGCCCGCACCTCCTCAAGCAGCGCGTGCGTCGCGCGCAGCTTCGCCTCGAGCCTCGCCACGTCGTCGCCGGAACCCACCTCTCCCTCCCCCTTGCCGTTGAGCAGGCCACCGCGTTTGCGGGGCCGGACAGTGTAGAGCAAGTACCATGCCGCGCCCGCCGAATCCGTGCAGGACCCGCTGAACGGCATCCTCAGGCGTCATGGCCGGACCGTCGCCCCCGCCCTGGCGCCCCGGCCCTCACCGGAAGCACCCAGACGCGTCATTCGCCAGACAGGTCTGTCGGGTGTCAGACAACTTTGTCACATCGCGCTGACCGCCCCTTAGGCCCTGTTGAGCACCCCCAGGGCGCTGACGGCGGCGATCTCGAGGGGCGGCACTGCACCGTGGCATGCCATGATGCCTGCAGGGGGCAGGCTCGGCAGCACGAGCACAGGAGGGAACGCCCCTAGTCTCGTACCCCATCAGGGCACAGACACCGAACGCGGAGGGCGGCGGGCATGCCGATGCGGATCCTCCTGGCTGACCACCACCACGTGGCGGGCAAAGCGCCGGACGCCGTGCTGATGGACGTTGCCATGCTCGCACCGGACGGCATCCAAGCCATGCGCCAAGTCGCGCCGCAAGGGCGGCGCCTGAGCATGCTGACGCTCTCAGAGCACATGGGTCGGCATAACGTCCGCGCCGTGCTCAGCGCCGGCGCAGGGACGGCGCCCAGGGCCCGGCCTTGACTGCCCGGGAGCACGAAGCGCTCGGCCTGGCGCGGAACGGCCCCACACCAACGGAGGTGTCCAACGCACTGGGCGCCAGCGTGAAGACAGCCTCCTCGCATCGGCGCCGCATCACGACCAAGTTCGGCACCAAGACCATGGTCGGCCCCACCAAGCACGCCCTGAGGGCGGGGCTCACCAAGCTGGAGCCCCGGAGCGTCGCAGGCCGGCATTGTCGTCCAGAACTGGCAGTCGCAGATGGCGTCTGGCAGTCAGGGGCGGCACAGGTGGGAGCGATCCCGGGCGCGCCGCCGAGAAAAACCCCTTGAAGACGTGAGGGATTTCCATTACAGTACGCCTTTCGCGCAAGGATTCGGGAGGCAAGATCCGGGGACTCGGCGACAGGCCGCCCCGGGACTTGCCGGCGCGATGCCGAACCCGGGCAGGGCGACCGGCGATGGCGCCGTCGGCAACCGGTTGAGGGCGCCAGATCGGCCGGCGTTGGCCCGGATGTTGAGTCTAGCGAGGAGAGGAGGCGCGCTGTCGGCCGTAGCGCCTCTCCGAAGCCGGGCGATGGCCCTACTATCGCGGGGAAGTATGGGCGGAGTCGCTCCCAAGGGCGTAGCAGATGTCCCAGCAGTCTCCGGGAAGCCGTGAACGGCGGAGGTACCCCCGCGCCGAGTTGCCTCTGCCCGTACAGCTCTACGACCTCTCCGCTGACAGGCAGCTGGCCGCGGGCTCAACACTCAACGTGAGCCCCGTCGGGATGCTTGCCGAGTTCCGTCAGGACGGCCTGCTTCGTGCCGGCCAGCTTATGCGGGTGCACCTGGGCGTGCCCCTGGAGGTATGGCCCGAGGAAGGGGGCCTGTTCAAGGGGCGCGTGCGCCGCCTGCATCCGGGCGAGCCGGCCCGCTGTGCCGTCGAGGTGGCCCAGGATCCCCCGCCCTTCCTGTTCGCCCCCGAGCTGGTGGGGCTGCATCCGAGCATGCTGGAGGTCAAGAGCCAGCTGCTGGAGATCGTTGACTACGACGTCAACGTCCTGATCCAGGGCGAGAGCGGCACGGGCAAGAACGTGGTGGCCGCCCTCATCCATCGCTATTCGAACCGCACGAAGTACCCCTTCATCCGCGTCAACTGCCCCTCCATTCCGGACACGCTGCTGGAGAGCCAGCTGTTCGGACATGAGAGGGGCGCCTTTACCGACGCGAAGTACGCCCAGCCAGGGCTGTTCCGCGTGGCCGACAAGGGCTCACTGGTGCTCGACGAGATATCGGCGGTGCCCTCCTCGGTCCAGGCGAAGCTCCTGCAAGCCATCGAGGAGAAGACGTTCGTGCCGGTGGGCGCCCGGCGCACCGTCGAGGTGGACGTGCGGCTGATAGCCACCACCAACGACAGCATGGAGAAACGCATACGCGAGGGGTCGCTGCGCAAGGACGTGTTCTATCGGCTCAGCGAGGTGACCCTGACGCTGCCCCCCCTGCGAGAGCGCAAGAGCGACGTGCCGCTGCTGGCGGACTACTTCATGCGGAAGTACTGCGCCGAGTTCCGCAAGCCCTACCGCCCCCTCAGCCGGGGCACGCTCGAGATGTTCCGGCAGTATGGCTGGCCCGGCAACGTGCGGGAACTCGAGAACACCGTCAAGCGGGGCGTGCTGATCGGCCAGTTCAGCACGGTCAGCTCGGCGCGGCGCCCGGGGCCGAGCGACACCGAGGACTACTATGCGTCGGAGGACGTGCTTGCGGAGTGCCGCTCCATGAAGGAGGCGCGCGACGAGGCCGAGAAGCGCGCCCTGATCGAGGCGCTGGAGGCCGCAGACTTCGACCGCACGCGCGCGGCGGCCCAGCTGGGGGTGAGCTACCGCACGTTGCTGCGGCGCATCAAGAAGTACGAGATCAAGGTCTGAGGCGGCGTGGACCGGACGGGGCGCGAGGCGCACTGCGGCTGGCGCCCTTTGCGTTGGGGGCGGGAGCGAGGAGGCCGGCGCCGCACAGGCCCAGTCCGGCCGCCGATCAGCGCTTTGCGGCCTGCCCGTAGGAACGCAAGGCGCGGCTCCCGCGCTGGAGGTCGCACAGTCGCCGCCCCACTTCCGTCCGTTCGGCAGAGGCCCTGGTCGCCATCTGTCCGCAGGCCGCCGCAAGCTGCCTGAGCAGGTCCTGCGACGCAGCCAGGTCGTCCTTCCACGCCCCGTCCCCTTCCCGCCGGGCGCCCCTCAGGGCGGCGGCGGCGGCGCTGATGCGTTCCCGCAGGGACGCAGCCTGTGCGCGGCAGCCCTGCCACTCGCGCTCCAGCTCCGCGTCGGGGACGGCGCGCAGCCTGGTGAGGCATTGGGCCACCTGCTCGCAGTCGCGCCGCAGCTCCGCGGCGAGGGCCGCCCTGGTGCCGTCCTCTCTGCTGGCACGGCGGGCCCTGGCGCTCATAGGGCTGCCGCCATCCGGTCGAGCACGTGATCGAACCCGCGCAGGGCAGCAAGCAGGTCCAGCTCGAGCTGGTCGGCCAGGGAAGGCCAGTCCCGGCGCTCCTGGCTCAACTCGACCAGGTCCAGGCACCCGGTGAGCTGTGCGATCAGGTGCTGCTGCTCGTGCGCGGGATCGCTCTCCAGCCCGCAGGTGTTGCGCACGTGATAAAGGCAGAACAGGAAGCGCTGCAGCGCGTTGAGCAGGTTGAAGAGGTCGCCGTTGGCCTGCTCGGGCTTGTCGGCGCGGAACTCCGCGGCCAGGTGCCTTGTGGCGTCCTCCAGCACGGTGAGCATGCTGCGGGCGTCGGTCAGGATGCGGCGCGCATAGCCCTGCATGCCGTCGGTGGCGATGGCCACCTCCCCGACGGCCTTGAGGGGGGCGTCGCCGAGCTTGTCCATGTCCTCGGCGCGCCAGGGGTGGTTGTTCACATCGAGGCGGACGATGACCTGGTCCCGGGCTATCTCGCCGCGGTTCCGAAGGCTGTCCAGCAGCGCTTCGAGGGTCGCCCCGTCCTCAGACGACGTGGCAACGGGCCTGTCGTTAACGCTCACTCTCATCGGGGGCTCCGTTTGACGGTGGGTCCGCCTCAAAGGAAGTCTATGATGGAGGGAACCGCTCCCTCTGCTGCCACCTTCACGACCATCTGCATAAGGGCCATCATGCTGTTGTACTGCACGGCCAACTCGGAGACGTCGGCGTCCAGGCGGTCGGTGATGGCCTGCGCGTTCAGGTCGCTGAGCCTGCCCAGCGATGTCCGCGTCACCTGGAGCTGAGCCTGGCGCTCGCCCAGGCGGCCCAGCGAGCGGCGGATGTCGGTGTGGCTGGTCTCCAGTTCGCCGATCAGGCGGCTGATCTCGTCAATGTCGTTGGCGCGCATGGCGTCGCGCAGGCCGATCACGGTGGCGAACAGGTCCCCGTCGTCCTGGAAGACCTGCTGCCCCACCAGGTTCATCTGGCTGGTGGTGGCCGGACCGACCATCACCTCGGTGGTGGCCACTTCGCCCTGGTAGGCCACCGACAGCACCGTGCCGGTCACGTCCGTCGTGGCGGCGAAGGGCGCGGTGTGTATCGCCTCGCCCGCGAACAGGTAGGCGCCCTTGTTCTGGACGTTCGCCAGTGAGAGCAGGGTCTGGAGCAGCTGGTCCACGCCTTCGGCCATGATCTGGCGTTCGGTGTGCGTGTAGGTGTCCGTGGCAGCCTGTATCGCCAGCTCTTTGACGCGGACGATGGTCTCGGAGGCCCGCCCCAGCGTGCTGGTGGCGAACGAGAGCATGTTGTCCACCGAGTCCATGTTCCCCAGGTAGACGGCGATCTGCTCGTTCTCCCGCTGCAGCCGCATCGCCTGCCCGGCGGCTACCACGTCGTCGGAGACCGTGTTGACCCGCTGGCCCGTGCCGAGCTGCTGGTTGAGCTTGACGAGCTGTTCGAGGTTGCGGGCCATCGCGAACAGCATGTTCCGGTCGAGCATGTTCTGGGTGACTCTCACGTGTGCTCCTACACGAGCGCGGCGAGGTCGGACAGGAACTGGTCAATGGCCGCGATGTACTTCATCGCTCCCTGGTAGATCGTGCGGCTCTGGATGATGCGGACCATCTCCTCGTCCACGCTCACCCCGGAGATCGAGTCCCGCTGGTTCTGCAGGTCCTTGACGAGCTGCTCCTGGTTCTCGAAGGCCACCAGGCGCGTGTTGCGCGTCGTGGCCACCCCGGTGACCAGGGCGCGGTAGTGTTCGCCGAGCGTTGCCGTGCCCGACGCGAGCAGCTTCGCGGTGCTCACGTCGGCAAGGTCCAGCAGCCGGTGGTTGTCTCCCGGCAGGGGCCGCACGGCGCCCGCCAGGCTGGAGGGATCGTCGTAGACGCGCGGCGTCACGTGGATGTCCCCGGCGCCCAGGCCGCTGAACAGCGTGTTCAGCCCCAGGGCGTCCAGGATGCCGGCCGTGTCCATCGAGGCCCGCGCCGTGAACGAGAAGCTGTCCCCCGCCGCAACGTTGCCGGCGCTCAGGCACAGCAGCAGCCCGTTCTCCAGCGCGATGGCGGAGCCCGGCGGGTAGGTGTCGTCTATGGTCCGCGTCAGCGTGCGCAGCACGGGCCCGCCCGGCTCGCTCACCTCGACCTGGATCGTGATGGAGTCGGCGCCGATCTCACCGGCGTCCAGGAAGGTCACGTCGTAGACCAGGTCCGTCTGGCCGGTGTAGGCGTCGGCGATCGTGGGCGTGGTGGGGTCGAGGGCGGTTATGTCGCCGGCCTGCGCGGGGTTGGCGTCATAAGGAGTGGCGAAGCCGAACGCGTATCCGTCCTCGGCCTCAAGCCGCAGCCGGCCCTCGTCAATGCTGGCGGTCAGGTGGTCCACGTTGGCGTTGATGTCGTCCCGCAGCGCCACCAGGAAGGCGTCCGCCGCCTGCGTCGTGTCGAGCGTCAGCTCGTACTGCGTCACGTCCCCCGTGGCCTCGTCTTCCACGTTGATGACGAGCTTCTCGGTGGTGCCCGCGGGCACGCCGTAGCCGAGGTCGGAGACGGGGTCGGTGCCGAGGAACGCGTTGGTCCCCTCCAGGCTGTCGAAGCGGCCGCCGAGCCCCAGGGCCGTAGTGTGCACCATGTTCACGGCGCGCCGGAAGGCATTGGCCAGATCGTCGAGCGTCTGCCTGTACCCGGGCAGCAGCTCGTTGGCCACTTCGATGATGCCCGCCAGGCGACCCTCGCGGACCGGGATCAGGTGGCCGATCGATCCCTCGGCCGCCACCACGATCTGCCCGTCCTCCACCTCCATCTCGATGGGCTTGTTGTAGGCGCCGTTGACCAGCAGCGTGCCGGCGCAGCTTACGTTGGCCACGCCGAACTCCACCTCGTGCACGGTGACGTTGATCAGCTCGGAGAGCCGGGTGATGAGCTCGTCCCGGGTGTCTTTGAGGCCCGGGGCCGAGGTGCCGCCGGTTTCGACGAGTTGGACCTGCTTGTTCAGCGCCGCTATGCGTTCGGTGAGCGCGTTGATCTCGCCCACGGCGTACTCGGCCGCCACGGCCAGGTCCTCTTCCACCGTCTGGAATCCCGCGTCCAGCCTCTGGAACAGCTCGCAGACGGAGTCGGCCTTCTGCACGACGGCCTCGCGCAGGGTCGTGTTGTCGGGCTCGGCGGCGAGCTGGCCCACCGCGTCGAAGAAGCCCTCCATCTGGGCGTCCAGGCCGGAGGAAGACGGCTCGGTGAAGAGCATTCCCAGGTGGTTCAGCAATTCCACCTCTTCGCCGAGCTTCTCCCGCACCTGCGTGTGCGAGAGCAGGGCCTGCTCGACGAGGGCGCTGCGCAGGCGGACGATGTCCTCCACCGTCGAGCCCAGGCCCACGCGCCCCAGAACGGTGGTCGGGCCGATGACGGGGCTGACGAAGGCCCTCTTGACGTGGTAGCCCGGCGTGTTGGCGTTGGCGATGTTGTCGCCCGCCATGTCAATGAGCTGCAGGGCG
>Ga0111189_1007_pt1 | contig 18988 bp, 16 predicted proteins | sample DeeMarSWOR324_28_FD_80357 | JGI IMG/M metagenome (GOLD analysis project Ga0111189, IMG submission 80357) | Planctomycetes bacterium SM23_32 | reverse complement strand
GGGCGGAGGCGTGAGTGCTGGGGCTGGACTGGGGCTGCCCGTGGGCCCCATCTGGAGGCCGGTTTCCGGCAGCAAGGAGGGGGTACGAGCTGATCTGTTCTAGTTGAGGCCGAATGTAGTCGACCTGCTCCGCACGATGTGGGCAACGCCCCCTCAGCCTCTTCAGACGTGACGGACATCTGCAAGCAACTGGTCTTCAAGGGGAACCCTGAGCATGGTCCCTTCCGTTGCCGTGGTGATCCTTGACGAAGGTACGGTGGGTTTGCCAGTACCGCAGCATGCCACACGTTCGCAATCGAATAGGGCTGATTGCCTCCAGGACCATGTCGGGCCTTCGGGCCACATCGTCACTGGCGAAGATGGTCGGCTGCTTGTACGACGTGCCGGCGTTCCGGCGTGAGGAATGGGACGAGGCGCTGCGGCTCTTCGCCCTGAGCCTGCGCGCCTACGGCAACCAGCCGGGCGTCGTGGCGCGCCCAGGCCTTTTTGGCCTTCGCCCGGTCTTCCTCCAAACCGTCGTAGTAGGCGGCCATGTAGCGATGAAGCTCGGCCCGGGCCTTGGACTCGTTGGGCCCGAGGTAGAGCCTTCTGCGCCCATTGCCGGCCGGAACGTCCGCGCACCACTGCTCCCGGACCCCATACCACCAGATGTCAATGGCCATTTGCTCCCCCGTCGCCCCGTTTTGCTATCAGAATCTTGCTATCAAACGATACTAACGGTCGTCCTGAGCGTTGTCAAGGGAAGTGGGTAAAGAATTTGTGAGCCAGGAGTTACGACGGTAGGGAGGGTGGTGGGCCCGGCAGGATTCGAACCTGCAACCAACGGATTATGAGTCCGCTGCTCTGCCGTTGAGCTACGGGCCCGCTGCACCCGTCGAATATATGCCCGCCCCCGCGAGAAGTCAAGCCGCCCCCCTGGGCTTGAGGTGCGCCCCGGCTGCGCATTATAGTAGCCGGCGTCTGCCGCACGCCTTACGTCAACCGAAGGCGGCCGCCATGAACTTCGTCGTCATCATCTCCGACACCCTGCGCCGCGACCACCTGGGCTGCTACGGCAACGAGTGGATCAGCACGCCGCACATTGACGGCTTCGCCGCCGAGTCGCTGCTGTTCGAGAACGCCTACTGCGGCAGCTTCCCGACCGTGCCGCACCGCCGCGACGTGCTGACCGGCCGCTTCACCGCCAGCTACACGCCCTGGGCGCCGCTCTCGGCCGACGAGGTCGTGCTGCCCGACGTGCTGCGTGAGCGGGGCTACGTCAGCATGATGGTCTGCGACTGCCCGCACATCCTGGAGAACGGCTACCACTACGACCGGGGCTTCGACGGTTTCGAGTGGATACGCGGGCAGGAGACCGACCGCTGGAGGACCGCCCCCGAGGCGCCGCCCGACCCCTGCGACCCGGCCAAGCTCCGCAACCCCGAAGGCATGCGCCGCCGCCACCGGCGCAACGTCGCCTGGCGGCGGTACGAGTCGGACACGTTCGTCGCCCGCACCATGACAGAGGCCTGCCGCTGGCTGGAGCGGAACCGCCGGCGCGAGCGTTTCCTCCTCTACGTGGACACCTTCGATCCCCACGAGCCATGGGACGCGCCGCAGTGGTACGTGGACATGTATGACCCCGGCTACGAAGGCGAGGCGGTGGACTACCCGCAGTATGCGCCGACCGACTTCCTGACCGCCGAGGAGCTCAGGCACGCGCGGGCCCTCTACGCGGCCGAGGTCACGCTGGTGGACCGCTGGGTGGGGCGGCTGCTGGAGAAGGTCGGCGACCTGGGGCTGCTCGACGACACGATGGTCCTGTTCACCACGGACCACGGATTCCTGCACGGCGAGCACGGCATCATCGGCAAGAGCCTGATCAGCCCCGAGCGGTTCGCCTACGTCCCGCTTTACGAGGAGGTCAACCACATCCCGCTGATCGTCCACTTCCCCGGGGCGGACGCCGGCGTGCGCCGGGCCGTCGTGCAGCCGATGGACTTCATGCCCACCGTCGTGGAGCTGGCCTGTGCCACGATGCCCGAGACGGTTCACGGGCGCTCCTTCGCCGGCGTGTTGCGGGGAGAGGGCGACGAACACCGCGAGTTCGCTGTTAGCAGCCCCTACATCGGCGGCGAATCCGCGCCGGCAACGGTCACCAGCGGGCGCTGGTCGGCCGTGTTCTGGTCTGCGCCCAGGGAAGGGGAGGGGATCGTGGACAGGGCCGTGGACGGCCTGGCCAAGGCCCAATCGGCCGCCGAGGAGAGGCACGACGCGCTCTTCGACCTGAGAGCCGATCCGGGCCAGGAGGAAGACGTCGCCGCCGGCCACCCGGACGTCATGGCCGAACTACGCGCGCGGCTCGTAGCTTTCTGGCGGGAGGTCGGCGCGGACGCCGATGCCGTGCGCCGGTGGGAGGAGCCGCAAGAGGCCCACTGAGGAGGCAGAGGCATGTCATTGCTGTTCGGCATCATGCGCACGGTCGTGCTCTCCGTGCTGACGGCCGTCTTCCTGCTGGTGGCCTCGCTCATCCTGTTCGGCCTGATTGCCGGGCCCGTGCTCAGAGAGCCGCCCAGGAAGGTCTACACGGGCACGCAGACGGCGCTGAGGGCACTGAAGGACGCGGCCGTGGCCTACCAGGAGGAGAACGGCGAATGGCCGCAGGATGACGGCGAGTCCACCTTCCTCTACAAGCTGATGGGCGGCGGGAAGCGCCCTCCCTTCCTCGTCTACCGTCCCTACTGCGGCATCTGCGGCACCTGTCAGGTCTACAACATGACGTCGCCGGGGCACTCCCCCTGGGCCGCCGGGCCGAAAGGGATGCACGCCGACGCGCCGCTCTACGTCCCCCGCTCGAGCATAAGCTGGCCCGAGGAGTACGCCTGCAACGTCACGCCGTTCGGCGGCACGTCCAGCGGCCGGAGCCCTCCGTGGGACGAGGTGCGCGACGATCCGGCCACCTTCCCCTGGCTCGCGCCCGACGTGGTGGGCTATGGCATGCAGGGGGGGCAGTACCGCTACAGGTTCGGCCTGCTCGGCTACACTGTGTACGCGGACGGCGCCGACGGGGAGGATGACGGCGGCCGCCGGGACGACGTGCACAGCTACCTGACGCCCGGCATGCTGGCCGCGTACCATCGCGCCTACTTCGTGGTTCTCCTGGCGATACTTGCGCTGGCGGCCTATTTCTTCCTGCGGCTCGTGGTGCAGCGGCTCTGGATCATCCCGATTTCGGCGTGGCTGGAGGCCAGGCGCTGAGGGGGTCGGCGCGGCGGCCTCGCGCACTTGACCGGCCGGTGGCCTCTGCTATCATGCACCCTCGGGGCGCCTGTCAGTTCTTCAACCGGCGTGGTGCGGCAGATGGCGAAGCTGGTGGTCATCCACGGTCAGAGCGAGCCGCAGGAGCTGATCGTGGGAGAGGGCGCCGTGCTGGGCCGCTCGCCTGAGTGCGACCTGGTCATCGGCGGGCCGCTGGTGTCGCGACGGCACGTGAGGATCTTCCGGGACGGCGACGGCTATTCCATCGAGGACCTGGGCAGCGCCAACGGAACCGTCGTCAATGGGAGCGACATGACCAGGGCCGCCCTCCGGGACGGCGACTGGATCACGGTGGGCGACTGCCAGCTCACCTTTCTGCTGGACGACGCCTACACGCCTCCCCAGAGCGCCCTGCTGCTTGACGACTCGATGCCGACCGTCGTGGACGTGGTTGATCTGGGCGCCCGGGCGGCCGGCGCCGAGACGCTGGACGCTACGCTGGCGGGCAAGCTGAAGGCCCGCCTGGACGTGCTGAGGGCCGTCAGCGAGCGTGCCTGCGGCGCGCTGGAGATCGGCCGGCTCGTCGAGCTGGCGCTGGACGAGCTGTTGCGCGTCTACCGCCAGGCCGATCACGCGCACGCCGTGCTCATGGGCTTCGGGGAAGGGCATGACGACCTGCGGCTATCGGTGACGCGGGCCGGGCGCCCGCGCGACGCAGCAGGCATGTCGCGCACGCTGCTCGGCATTGCCACGGCCGACAAGAAGGCCGTGCTCGCCGGTGACGTGAGCGCCGACGACCGCCTCGAAGCCGCCCAGAGCATCGTGTCCCGCAGCCTGCGCTCGACCATGTGCAGCCCGCTGCTGATGGGCTCGCGCGTGCTCGGCGCCATCCAGGTCGACACCATGGAGCCCGACGAGCCTTTCAGCCGCGATGACCTGGAGCTGCTCGTGGCCATTGCGGGGCAGATAGCCGTGGCGGCAGAGAACTCACGGCTGCACCGCGAAGTGGTGGCGCAGCAGCGCCTGGCGGCCGTCGGGCAGGCCGTCTCCAGCCTGGCCCACTGCATCAAGAACGTGCTCAACGGCCTGCAGGGCGGCTCCTACATCGTGGACCTCGGCCTGCGCGACGAGGACAACGACCGGATCGTCAAGGGGTGGGACATCGTCAAGCGCAACGCCGGCTTCATGAGCGAGATGGTCAAGGACATGCTGGCCTACTGCCGCAAGACGGCCGTGCGCCGCGAGCCGACGGACCTGCGGGGACTGCTGAACGAGACGCTCCTGATGGTGCAGGAAACGGCCGCGCAGAAGGGGGTCGAGACCGCCCTGGTCGTGGACGGAGAGCCGCCGCCGGCCGCCGTGGACGCGACGGGCATCAAGCGGGCGGTGCTGAACCTGCTGACCAATGCCGTGGAGGCCTGCTCGGAGGGATGTAGCGTGGAGGTGGACCTCGCGGCCGACCCCGGCGCCGACTCGGTGTGCATCACGGTTCGGGACGACGGCCCGGGCATGGCGCCGGAGGTAAGAGCCCACGTCTTCGACGCGTTCTTCACGACGAAGGGGAGCAAGGGGACGGGCCTCGGCCTGGCCCTCGTGCAGAAGGTGGTCGAGGAGCACAAAGGCGACCTCAGGCTCGATTCGGAGCCCGGACAGGGCTCGGCCTTCCACATCTGGCTGCCGGCTGATCTGCCGCGACAGCAGGCGTCCGGCCCTTAAGGGGCTGTGAGCCCGCAGCCCATCATCTCTTCGCGCAAGGAGGAGTGCATGACGGACGCGAGTGGCAAGAAGATACTGGTGGTTGACGACGAGCCGGACGCCGTCGAGTTCGTCCGCGCCGTCATGGAAGAGGCCGGACACCGCGTGGTGAGTGCCTCCGGCGGCGATGAAGGCCTGGCCAAGGCCCGCGCGGAATCGCCGGACCTGATCGTCCTGGACGTGCAGATGCCCGGCAAGGACGGCTTTACCACGTTCGCCGAACTGCGGCGGGACGCGCAGCTCGCCTCCATCCCGGTCGTCATGCTGACCGGCGTGGGCGAGAAGCTCGGCATCGGCTTTTCCGCCGAGGACATGGGCGACTTCATCGGCGAGGAGCCGGAGGCCTACGTGGAGAAGCCGGTTGATCCCGCGCGTCTGGCCGGGACCGTGGCGGAGTTGCTGGGCGGCTGAAGGGGGCCGTCGGGCCTGCGCCTGGGCGTGCGCAGGCGGCCGGGTCGGTGCAGACGTCCCCCGTAACGCGCCGTCCTGCGGGGCGTTCGTCCGGGCGGGCTGTAATGGGGCTTTTTTCGTGGACGCGGGGACCGGTCAAGGTACAATGATCCATTATGGCGGCGTGCACGGGCGCGCGCGCCGGGGCGGCTGAGTTGTGCCGGCGGGGCACGGCCCGCTGCCGGTGGGACGGAGCGTCCGAGCGGTGATCGCCAGGCGAGGCATGGGCATGGGCAAAGAAGGCGACGAGAAGCCTCCACAATCGCCCCGGTCCGGCACGGTCAGGTGCCTGGGTCCGGTGGGGGAGCTGGAGGAGTACGTTCAGCCGGACTGGTGGCGCAGCATCTTCAACTCGCTCTACCTGAAGACCGACGGCGACGTCGTAGACGACGCCGACATCACGCGGCGGGAGGTGGAGGCCTTCGTCAGCGCCTTGGGCCTCTCGGCCGACGACCGGGTGCTGGACCTCTGCTGCGGGCAGGGGCGGCACTCCCTGGAGCTTGCCCGGCGGGGCTTCCGGCAGGTGGAGGGCCTGGACAGGTCGCACTACCTGATCCAGAGGGCCCGGCGCACCGCGCAGAAGGAAGCCCTGGGCGTGCGGTTCCGCGAGGGAGACGCCCGCAAGCTGCCCTACGCGCCGGACACCTTCGACGCGGTGCTGATCCTCGGCAACAGCTTCGGCTACTTCGAGACGGTCAACGACGACCTGCGGGTGCTCAGGGAGGTCAGCCGCGTGCTGAAGCCCTGGGGGCGCCTGCTGATAGACGTTGCCGACGGCCGCTCTGTGCGGCGCCGCTTTCAGCCGCGCTCGTGGGAGTGGATTGACAACAGCCATTTCGTGTGCCGCGAGCGTTCGCTGTCCGCCGATCGGCAGCGCCTCATCTCCCGCGAGGTGATCACGCACGTCGGGCAGGGCGTCATCGCCGACCAGTTCTACGCTGAGCGGCTCTACACGCTGGAGGGCCTGACCCAGCTCATGGAGCAGGCAGGCTTCTGCGAGTGCACCTGCCACGCGAGCCTGGTCACCGAGTCGCAGCGCAATCAGGACCTGGGCATGATGGCCCGGCGCCTGATCGTCACCGGCCTGGTGCGCAAGGAGTGGACGCCGGCGAAGAGACGACCGGGCCAGGACCTCAAGGAGGTCGCGGTCGTGCTCGGCGACCCCAGGAAGGCCGACCCGCTCAAGCCGTCGTCGGTCTTCGACGACGACGATTTCTACACGATAGACCGGCTCAAGGCCGCCCTGAATGAGCTGGAAGGCTATCGCTTCGAGTACCTGGACGACCACGACCGGTTGATCGCCGAGCTGGGCAAACGGGCCGCCAGGACCGAGTTCGTGCTGAACCTGTGCGACGAGGGCTACAACAACGACCCGCGCAAGGAACTCCACGTGCCCGCGCTGCTGGAGCAGGTGGGCATGCCTTACACCGGCGCCGGGCCGCAGTGCCTGGCGTTCTGCTACGACAAGTCCCTGGTGCGCGGGGTGGCCGGCGAGATGGACATCCCCGTGCCGGTGGCGTTCTTCATCAAGCCGGGCACCAGCGCGTTCGAGCTGCCCTTTGACTTCCCGGTCATCGTCAAGCCGAACTTCGGGGACTCCAGCTTCGGCATCACTCAGCGAAGCGTGGCCGGCAGCGTGGAGGAGCTGGTGAACGCCATCTCCGAGATCCGGGAGACCTTCGGCTACGACAAGCCGATGCTGCTGGAGCAATTCCTCACCGGCGCCGACCTGAGCGTGGGCATCATCGGCAACCCGCCCACCGCCTACACCCTCCTGCCCATCATCCAGGAGGACTACTCGTGCCTGCCGCCGGGGCTGCCCCGGCTGTGCGGCTACGAGGCCAAGTGGGACCCCGACTCGCCCTACTGGGGCATCAAGTCAGTCCGTGCCGACCTGTCCGAGGAGACCGAGAAGTCCATCGAGGAATGGTGCCTTAAGCTCTTCGACCGGCTCGAATGCCGCGACTATGCGCGCTTCGACTGGCGGCTCGACGCAGAGGGCAGGCCGCACCTGCTGGAGGTGAACCCCAACCCCGGCTGGTGCTGGGACGGGCACCTGGCCAAGATGACCGCCCTGGCCGACATGTCCTATGGGGATATGCTCGCGGCCATCCTGGCGGCGGCGCAGGAGCGGTTCAACTCGGAGCATTCGGCCTCCGGGGCGGCGACCGTCCAGGCCGGCCCGGCCGCCTGCGAGCGTTGAGGGCGGGCTCGCTACGGCCGGAGGACCACGCCAAGGGCGGCGCCGGGCGAGCTGACCAGCGCCTCGGCCCCTTCGGCGAAATCCCCCAGCGGCAGTCGGTGCGTGATGAGAATCTCCAGGTCCAGCCGGCCCTCGGCGGCGAAGCGGAGCGCCTCCTCCATGTTGCGCCGCGTGGTCCACTGGACGAACACGGCGGGGTAGTCCCTGCCGTGCTCCCAGGCTTCGTCGTGGTAGCCGGGGCCAGGCCGCGAGGAGGGGCGGATGTCCATGTTGCCCACGGCCACGGGCCAGCCGCTGGCCTGGAACTGCGCCCCGCCGACGATGGCCAGCCGGCCCATGCGGTGGGTGTCCGGCGCCACCTTCATCATGCGGCTGACCAGCTCCACCGCCTCGGTGGCGTCGCCGCCGAAGGCGATCAGGCCGCAGTCCAGCCCGTAGCCCCGCGTGAAGCGGCGGACCTGCTCGACGGGCTCGTCCCGCGGGTCGAGCACCAGGTCGGCGCCGCCCCGGGCGGCCAGCTCGCGGCGCATGGGCAGCAGGTCCATGGCCGCCACATGGGCGCCGGCGATCCTGCCGAGCTGCACGGCAAGCTGTCCCAGGACCCCGAGCCCGACCACCAGGAAGTTCTCGCCGATGCGCACGTCGGCGCGCCGCACGGCGTGCAGTGCCGTCGCGGCCAGGTGGGCAAAGGCGGCCTCCTCGAAGCTGATCTCCGGCGGCTTGGGCACGGTCAGGTTGCGCGGCACCACCACGTAGTCGCTGTGCAGCGCGTAGCCGTCGCCCATGCAGGCCAGCTCCGTGCCGGGCGGCAGGTCCTCGCAGCCCTTGCCGGCCTCCAGCACCACGCCCGCGCTGCTGTAGCCGAACCTGCGCGGCGGCGCGTCGGGGTCGGGGTTGGCCCGGCGGCCCTTCACGCCGCCCAGCTCCGTGCCGGGGCTGATCAGCGAGGCCCGGTTCTCCGCGAGCACTTCGCCCCGGCCGGGCTGGGGCACCGGCTCCTCGATCAGAACGAACTGCCCCCTGCCGTCAATCGCCGCCACGCGCCGCGTCTTGGGTCTGTTCATGGCTCTTCTCGGGCAATCAAGTGGTCGGACGCCGCCTCGACAGGGCGGGCCGGTTCGGTGCGACCGGGGCCGCTGTCAAGGCGCAGCAAGAACGCGGGTAGGCGCTGAACTTCCAGAGCATCACGCGCTGCGGCTTGTTCAGTTCCATACGCCGCCCCGTCCCAGGCAGAGCACTCTTATAGCGATTGCGGGCCGCGCCCGCAACGCCGGGCAGGCCGTTCGACAACGGATGCCCCGACGAGCGACGCCGGCCGCACAATCGCCGAGCTGAGGCCCTGAGGCCCGTGGGGTCGGCTGCCAGGCGGGTCATTACCCTTGCCAGCGGGCGCAGCGTTCCGTAGCCTGTCTTGACCGAGAGGAGTGGGGAGGTGGGCGACGCTCGTCGCCCGGCCCGCATTCCTGCGGCGTCTCCCCCGTGGAGGTAGGGGCACCCATGGCCAGGACACTGATCTGCGCCGCCGTCATCGGCGGGCTCGCCGCCCTCTGTATGCCCGCCGGCGCTCAGGGGACGGGCGCGCCGCTGCCGCACAGATGGTTCTACTGCTCGGGCTACCGGCAGAGCCGTCAGGACGTTGACCGCATCAAGTCGCTGATCAGGACCGCTGCCGATCACGGGCTGAACGGCGTGGTGCTGGACTACTTAGGGCTGGACAGCATCACCCGCTGGGGCGAGGAGGAGTTCGCGCTGTTCCAGGAGGTGGCCGACGTCTGCCGGCAGGAGGGCATCGAGCTGATCCCGACGGGGTTCTCGGTCGGCTATGGCGGCGGCGCGCTGTGGCACGACCGCAACTTCGCCGCTGCCCTACCCGTCACGATCCGGCTCGAAGCGCGGGGCAGCGGCGCCATTCCCGTCCCGGGGCCGGACCTGATGGTGAACGGCGACCTGGAACAGCACGAGGGCGACCGCTTCACAGGGTTCGATTTCCACGACCAGCCCGGCGAGATCTCGTTTGCCGAGGCTGCCGTTGCCGCCTCGGGCACGACGTCAATTCGCTTCGAGAACCTCACGGCGAACGAGCACGGACACGGGCGCATCATGCAGCGCGTGGCGGTCGCCCCCGGGCGCTGCTACCGCTTCTCGTTCAGGATCAGGACGGAGGACCTCGAACCCGTCTCCGGCGTGCAGGCCCTGGTCCTGGCCGGGGAGAGGACGCTTGCCAGCACGCAGCCCGGCCTCCAGCCCACCCAGGACTGGACGGACGTGACGCTCGAGTTCATCACCGTCGAGGAGACCGAGGTCCGCGTCTACGCCGGCATCTGGGGCGGCCGATCCGGCCGCTTCTGGATAGACGACATGCAGGTCCGCCAGTACGGGACTCTGGCCGACATCGTCCGCCGGGAAGGCACTCCGCTGGGACTGCGAAGCCTGGACCGTGACACGGCCTTCGTCGAGGGCCGGGACTTCGAGCCGGTCGAGAACCGCCCCGACCTGGAAGCGCTCGCGCTGACGCCCGGGACGTCGGTTCGGGAAGGAGAGAGGCTGGAACTGGACTGCTACAAGACGCCGTTCATCGGGCACGGGTGGGGGCGTCAGATCAGCCTGTGCATGTCGAATCCCGCCCTCTACGATTACTGGGAGTCCCAGGCCCGGCGCCTCCACGAGGTGTTGCCCTACAAGCGGTTCCTGCTCTCCATGGACGAGATACGCAACGGCGGCGGATGCCTGTTGTGCAAGCAGCGGGGCATGACGATGGCCGAGATCCTGGGCGATTGCTTCACCCGGCAGCGGGCCATCTTCAAGGCGATCGACCCCGATATCGAGGTGCTCACGTGGTCGGACATGCTCGACCCGAACCACAACGCGCACGACGACTACTACCATGTGGTCGGGGACTTCACCGGCTCGTGGCGTTACGTGCCGAAGGACCTTGTCATCATGTGCTGGTGGAAGGAGAGGAAAGCCGAGTCGCTCGCGTTCTTCTCGGCCCAGGGCTTCCGCACGATGGGCGCCTGCTACTACGATGCCGACGACCTGAGCAGCTCCCGGGAATGGCTCGACCTGCTGACTGCCACCCCCGGCGCCCAGGGCATCATGTACACTTCCTGGGAGCGCAAGTACGACCTGCTCGCTGCCTACGGCGACATGGTGTCGGGACGATAGGGCGGTGTGGGCGTGCCGGCAGCCGCCACGGACGCCGGGCGAGGCCGACGAGGGGAACGATCCGCCCTTGTCAGGGCCTAGGCCGGCAGGGGATGAGGACGAAGCTGAGCGGCGTTCCTTGACTGGCCGGCAGGGCTCTGGCAGAATGGCCGCCGGGGATTGCTGCCGACCCTGGCCCACTACCAACCGCCGCTTCGCCGGAGATGCTCACATGTCAGTCACGCGTCTGAAAGGTGAATACGACCTCGTCCTCTACGGCCTGGGGGTCATGGGGGAGAACTTCATCCGCAACTTTGCCCGCAACGGCCGGCGCGTCATCGGCGTGAACCGCACGGTCGCCGTCACCGAGAGGTTCGCCCGGGAGGTGGCCCAGGAGGAGATCGCCGATCGGGTCGGCACGGCCGAGACGCTGGCGGAGGCATGCCGGCACCTGAAGAGCCCCGGCGGCGCCGTGCTGGCCATGATCAAGGCCAACGATCCCGTCGTCGAGCCCTGGGGGCCGATTGACGACCTGTTCTTCAAGGGCTCCGTGGCCAGGTACGGTGACGATGACCGCCGCAACGTGCCGGCCCTGGTTGACATCGTGCCCGAGGGGACCGTCATCATAGACGCCGCCAACTCGCACCCGCATTCCACCAAGCGTCGCTGCCAGGAATTCGCCCGGCGCGGCATCCTCTTCATCGGCACGGGCGTGAGCGGCGGGTCCGAGGGCGCGCTCAAGGGGCCCAGCATCATGCCGGGCGGCAGCCGGGAAGCCTACGACGTCGTGGGCGATATGCTGGAGGCGGCGGCCGCCAGGGCCGAGGGCGCCTGCTGCACCTACGTCGGCGACAACGAGGCCGGCCACTTCGTCAAGAACGTCCACAACGGCATCGAATACGGCATCATGCAGGCCATCTCGGAGGTCTACTACGGACTTCAGCAGGTGGTCGGGCTCGACTACGAGGGGCTGCACGAGGTGTTCGCGGAGATGACGGGGGGCTCCCACGGCGGCTACCTGATGGAGATCAGCACGGCGGCGCTCGCCATGAAGGACGCGGCGACCGGCCGGCCCGTGCTGGACGTGATCCTGGATCGGGCCGGGCAGAAGGGCACCGGCAAGTGGACCTCGCAGATGGCCTTTGACCTGGGCGTGCCCGTGCCGACCATCGCCGCGGCGCTCCAGGCGCGCATCATGAGTTCCTTCAAGGCGGCGCGGGTGGCGGCCTCCGAGCGATTGGAGCGGCACACCTCGGGCGCATTCGACGCGGCAGAAAGGGACCAGCTGCTGTGGGCTGCGGCGGACGCCCTCTACGGCGCCATGGTGGCCGCCTACGACCAGGGCTTCTGGATGCTGCGGGAGGCGAGCGGCGCTGAGCCGGAGCAGAACAACGGGCTCTATGACTTCACGCTGGACCTGGCGGAGGTGGCCCGCATCTGGAAGGGCGGCTGCATCATCCGCTCGGCGCTGCTCGACCCGATTCGCGAGGCCTATCTGACCGACCCGGAGCTGCCGAGCCTGCTGTTGGCGCCGTACTTCAAGCAGGCCGTCGGCTGCGCGCGGTTCCAGAAGAACTGGCGCTACTGGGTCTGCACGATGGTCTCGCAGGGACTGCCGTGCGACGCCATCGCGGCCTCGCTCAATTACCTGGACACCTACCGCACGGCGCGACTGCCGGCCAACATGATCCAGGCGCAGCGCGACACGTTCGGCGAGCACGGCTTCGAGCGCGTCGACAGGGAAGGCAAGGGCTTCCACCTGGAGCCGGCGTAGCCCGGCCCCGCATCGGGTGAGCCGCCCCGTGTTTGTCGCATCCAACCGGGAGGGACCTGCACTGCGATGGCTTTCCAGGGACTGCTGACACGGGAGCAGATCGAAGACGACCCCCAGCAGCAGATGCGCGCATGGCAGCGCCGGCACGACTTCGCCGTCTGCATAGACACCGACGGCTGCGTGCTGGACAACATGTGGGCCAAGCAGGTCATCGTGTTCCATCCCCACTACATGGACATGAACGGCCTGCGCGGCGTCGAGATGTTCTTCCGCGTCCACGCCGAGCATCACAACCTCTGGGGCAGGACGCGCGGGTGCGACCGCTACCTGGCGGTGCAGCACACTCTGCGCTCGCTGCTGGAGGACGCCTGCGCCCGGGGCACGCTGCCCGAGGAGCACGTGCGCGACCTGCTCGCTTCGGTCAGCGGCTACGTGGACTTCATCGAGGAGAGCGGCAAGGGGTTCGGCATCCCGTCCCTGGCCGAGTACCACCGGCAGAACGGCCTCGACTACAACGTGACGCGGCTGCTGGGCTGGAGCGAGGCCGTGGACCGGACCTTCCGGTTCGTCACGCTCGGCATGCCGCCGTTCGATGGCGTGGGCGAGACGCTCCAAGAGCTGTCGCAGAGGGCGGACATCCTGGTCGTCTCGGCCACGCCGTACAGCGACCTGGCGGAGTGGTGGACGCGCACCGGGCTGGCGGAGTTCGTTCAGGCGATCACTGGCAAGGAGATGGGCAAGAAGGCCGAGCACATCGGGCTGCTTAAGGCAGCGGGCGGCTACGCCGACGACGAGGTGCTCATGGTAGGCGACGGCGGCGGCGACCTGCGGGCGGCAAGGGCCAACAACGTCCTGTTCTACCCGACGCCCGCCGGCAGAGAGCAGCAGGCGTGGCAGCACGCGCGGCAGGCGTTCGAGGCGTTCTTCGACGGCGGCTACCGCGGTGCGATGGAGGACCGGCTGGTGGCCGAGTTCGAAGACATCCTGCTGGAGCAGGGCCCCTGGGAGCTGGACGGCTACGACGCCCGGGAGGAGTACCGCAAGCTCCAAGACAAGCGGATTGCCACCTACCGGCAACTGCACCCGCAGGGGGAGCTTCTCGTGCTGGAGGAGTGAGGTCGGCCAAGGAGATGCCCGTGGGGCGGCGCTTCGTCTCCCCTGCGGGCGCGACCATGAGAGGGAGGAGCTGGAAGATGACGGCTCGCGTGAGCAGGTCGGTGGTCGTGCTGGCGATTGGGGGACTGGTGCTGGGCGTCGTGGGCTGCGGGCTGGTTGGCCGATACCTGGGCGTGCCGGGCGGCACCGGCCTGTTTGAATGGCAGGAAGGCGGCCAGGTGGTCGGGACGATCCGCCTGTGGATCCACGGCGAGGTGACGGGCGACTTCGACCCGTTTGCCGAGCACGGTGGCACCTGGTCCCACGGCAGCGCGGGCATGCTGATTGTGTCGGCCAGGGGACCCGAGGGCGGGCGGTGGGTCTTCCAGGAGGCCGAGCGCGACGTCTTCGTCGTGATGGCCGGCGGCGAGGGCATCAAGCTGATGCGGCCCGAATGAGGGCGGTGCGCCGGCCTCTTCCCCGGCAGGTCCCCGCGGAGGACAGCGTGCAGGCATCAGCCCACCGAGGAGCACCGGTATGCCGATGAATGCAGTGGTGGCGCAGTCGGGCGGCCCGACGGCCGTCATCAACAACTCAGTGCGCGGCGTGGTGGACGCGCTGACGGCCTCGCCCGGGATCGGCGCGGTCTACGGCGCCCGGATGGGCATCCTGGGCGTGTTGCGCAACGAGCTGATTGACATCAGCGCGCAAGATCCCGAGCAGATACGCCGCATGGCCGAGACGCCCTCCGCCGGCACCATCGGGAGCTGCCGCTACAAGCTGGCCGGCAAGCAGGGCGTCTACGAGCAGGACTACGGGCGCGTCCTCGACGTCTTCAAGGCCCACGATGTCGGCTGCTTCTTCTACATCGGCGGCAACGACTCGATGGACACCGCCAACCGCGTGGCCAACATGGCCCGCGACGCCGGACTGGACGTGCAGGGCATCGGCATCGCCAAGACCATGGACAATGACGTGGGGGGCCCGCTGCAGGATGACGGCACCTTCGCCCTCTGCGACCACAACCCGGGCTACGGCAGCGTAGCACGCTATTGGGCGATGGGCGTGCTGGGAGCCAACGAGGAGAACAAGGCCAGCCACACCAGCGACCCCGTGCTCATCATGCAGACAATGGGGCGGCGGATCGGCTTCATCACCGCCTCCGCGCGCCTGGGCGACCCGCAGCGCGAGATGCCCCTGCTCATCATCATGCCCGAGGCGCTCAGCAAGGACGATCCGCGCGCCAACCTGGATTTCATCGCCGAGAACGTGAACGCCGTGCTCCGCGAGCGCGGCCGGTGCATGGTGGTCCTCACCGAAGGGGCTAACCTGGGCGACGTGGGGCCGTTGAGGGATAGCTTCAGCCACACGCAGTTCAGCGCCTCCCGCACGACGGCCGCCCACCTGCTCATGAACCACCTGAACGGCGTGGACCGGGCCGACGAGCAGGGCAGGGCACGGAGCCGGCTCGCCGTGCACGGCATCGCCCGCGTGGACGTGCCGGGCACGCTCCAGAGGACCGACCGGGCGCGCGCCTCGAGCGTGGACCTGGAAGAGGCCTACCGGGTCGGCGCCCACGCGGCGCACCTGGTCCTGGAGGGCAAGAGCGGCGTGATGGCCACCATCCTGCGCAAGCCGGGGGAGCCATACGCGGTGGAGTACGGCGAGGTGGCGCTGGACGTGGTGGCGAACGCCGAGCGCACCTTCCCCGAGGAGTGGATCGCGGAGAGCAAGACGGACGCGACGGACGGCTTCGTGCGCTGGGCGACGCCGCTCATCGGCGAGCGCCTGCCGGAGTTCGCCCGCCTGGAGCCGAGGATGGCGCCCGCGGCGGGACTGCCGGGCTACGTGCCCCAGGGGCTCAGGTAGCCGGGTGCCGCGCGGGCTCAGTGTTCGTGTTCGTCCTCGTCGGCCTCGGCGGAGGCTGCGACGGGCTGGCCGGTGCGGGTCAGGTAATCCTCGATGGCCTTGTGCAGGCCCCGCGCCGCGAGGTTGGAGCAGTGCATCTTGGCGGGCGGCAGCCCTCCCAGCTCGTCGGCCACGAGCTGTCGGCTTATCTGCATCGCCTCCTCCAGCGTCTTGCCGATAGCCATCTCAGTGGTGATGCTGCTGGTGGCGATGGCGGCGGCACAGCCGAGCGTCTTGAAGCGGCAGTCGGCGATGCGGCCGTCCTTCACCCTGATGGTGATCCTCATCACGTCGCCGCAGGTGGGGTTGCCCACCTGGCCCACGCCGTCGGGTTCTTCCACCTCCCCCATGTTGCGGGGGTTGGTGAAATGCTCCATCACCTTCTCGGTGTACATGTCATTCTCCCGCTTCCCTTTCGCCGGTCGCGGTCTCGCTCGCGTCGAGCACCTCGTTCATGCTCCCGGTGCGGTAGCCCTCCAGGTCCAGCGCGACGTAGTGATAGCCGAGCCGCTTGAGTTCCTCGACCATCTGTTGCCTCTTGCCGTCCCCCAGCAGGGAGGCGGCGTCCTCGCCGAGCCCCAGCTCGAGCCGCGCGATGGGCCCGTGGCTGCGCACGCGGAACTCCCGGAAGCCCATCCGGCGCATCAGGTCCTCCGCCTTGCCGACCCGGTCCAGCTGCTCGGCCGTGATGCGATGGCCGTAGGGGAAGCGCGAGGCCAGGCAGGCAGCGGCCGGCTTGTCGTGCGTGGGCAGGCCCATCCGGGCCGACAGGGCGCGGATGTCCGCCTTGCTCAAGTTGGCGTCTCTGAGGGGATGCCGCACGTCCAGCTCCCTGGACGCCCGCAGCCCCGGGCGATAGTCGCGCATGTCGTCCGCGTTGGTCCCGTCGGCCACGCAGGCCAGCCCGCGCTCATCGGCCATCCGGCGAAGCTCCGTGAAGAGCGTCAGCTTGCAGTAGTAGCAGCGATCCGGCGGATTGGCGCTGAAGCGGCGGTCGGCCAGCTCGTCGGACTGGAAGACGATCTGCTCGATGTCCAGGGCTTCGGCCAGCTCCCTCGACTCGTTGAACTCGTGCATGGGATAGGTGGCTGAGCGCGCCGTGGCAGCGGCCATGCCGTTCCTGCCGAGCACCTCGCGCGCGACCGCGGCCAGGAACGTGCTGTCCACGCCCCCCGAGAACGCAACCAGCACGGATCCCATTGCCCCGAGCGATTCGCGCAGACGCCCCAGCTTCTTGTCCAGTCCGGTCTCGGTCATATCCGGTGTTCGCGCGTCAGGCTGAGTCCTCTATCGTGCCGCCGCCCAGCAGCCCGTCGCCCCGGTAGAAGACGGCCGCCTGGCCGGGACAGGGCGCTTCCTGCGGCGCGACGAACCGCACGCGGACGCGTCCATCCCCGAGCGGCTCGACCGTGGCCGGCGCCCCGGGATGATTGTACCTTATCTTCGCGTTCGCCGACAGTGACTCGCGCGGCCCCGGGATTGAGACCCAGTTCAGGTCCCTCACCAGCGCGTCCCGACGCATCACGTGTTTCTTCTCGCCGACGATGACAGCGTCTTCCTCGGGCCGAAGCGCGACCACGTAGAGCGGCCGGCCCCGCGCTATGCCGAGTCCCCGGCGCTGGCCCACCGTGAACCCCGCGATGCCCCCGTGCTCGCCGAGCACCGCGCCGGACACGTGCACGATGGGGCCCGGCCGGAACGCATCCGGGCAGCGGGCCCTCAGGAACTCGCGGTACTCCCCCTGCGGAAGAAAGCACAGGTCCTGGCTGCCCGGCTTGTCGTGGACCGGCAGCCCGCGCTCCCTTGCCATCCGCCTGACGTCCTCCTTGGACAGCTTGCCCAGGGGGAACAGCGCATGGCCGAGCTGCTCCTGCGAGAGGCCGTAGAGGAAATACGACTGGTCGTCGGCTCCCTTGCCGGTGCTCAGCGTCAGGCGGCCCGTCCGGGCGTCCCGTCCCTTGCGCACGTAGTGGCCCGTGGCGACCGCGTCGGCGCCGAGCGCCCGGGCCTTCTGGAGCAGGCTGCCGAACTTGACCCGCTCGTTGCAGCGGACGCACGGGTTCGGCGTCAGCCCCTCGCGATAGGCCCGGCAGAAATCGTCCACTACGCTGCGAAGGAACTCCTCCCGGAAGTCGAGCGCATAGAAGGCGATGCCCAGCTTCGCGGCCACGCGCCGCGCGTCCTCTATGCCCTCCGCTCCACAGCACGAGCGCCGGTCGGCGGCGTCTTCGCCGTATGCGGGCAGACGCATGGCGAGGCCGGTCACGTGGTGGCCCCGCTCCTTGAGCAGGGCGGCGGCGACGGACGAGTCCACGCCGCCGGACATGGCCACCACCGTGCTGACGTCGCTTCCGGTCATGCCGATTCCCAGGCTCACGAGGACTGCGGGGATGCTGCCGCGGCGGCCACCGTGCCGCGACCGACCTGGAGCATGCGCTCCAGCGCCGCCCTGGCGCGCTGCCCCGTCTCCTCGGGCACTGTCACCTCGTGCCGCTTCTCCTGGAGCGACCAGAGCACCTTCTCGGGCGTGATGAGCTTCATGTTGGGGCAGATGGCGGCCGTCTCCGCCATGAAATGGACGCCGCGGAAGACGATGACGTCCGCGTCCGTCTCGGCGGCCCGCCGGCTCAGGCCCAGCGAGTCGCCCACGTAGTCCGCCAGGTCCTGGACCGACTCGATCTGGTAGTTGTGGGCCAGGATCACGGCGCCGAGGCGCTCTTTGAGTTCGGCGATGCGCTTCTGGACGTTCGTGGTCATGTTCAGGCGTCGGCCGCGCGAGAGAAAGGCGACATCTCGCGCAGCCGCTCTATGATGGGCGGGAGCTTCTCGAGCACGTATTCGATGTCCTCGGCCGTGTTGATGCGGCCGAGCGAGAAGCGCAGGCTCCCGTGCGCGATCTCGGCCGGAATGCCCATGGCCGTCAGCACGTGCGAGGGTTCCAGCGTGCCGCTGGTGCACGCCGAGCCGGTCGAAGCGGCGATGCCCACGGCGTCCAGGCTCAGCAGCACGCTCTCGCCCTCGACGTTCTCGAAGCTCATGTTCAGCAGGTGGGGCAGCCGCCTGGCGGGATGGCCGTTCAGCACGTTGCTCTCGACGCTCTCCATGAGGCCCTGCTGGAGCCGGTCGCGCAGCCCGTGCAAGCGTTCCGTCTCCTGGTCCATCTCCTCACAAGCCAGCTCCAGCGCCCGGGCCATGCCCACTATGCCGGGCACGTTCTCGGTCCCGGCGCGGCGGCCGTTCTCGTGATGGCCCCCGTGCTGGATGGGTTCGATGCGCGTGCCGCTGCGCACGTAGAGGATGCCGACGCCCTTCGGGCCGTAGCACTTGTGAGCCGACGCCGACAAGAGGTCAACGCCCAGCTCGTCCACGTCCACGGGCACCTTGCCCACCGCCTGGACGGCGTCCGTGTGGAACGGCACCCC
>Ga0111189_1014_pt1 | contig 19065 bp, 15 predicted proteins | sample DeeMarSWOR324_28_FD_80357 | JGI IMG/M metagenome (GOLD analysis project Ga0111189, IMG submission 80357) | Planctomycetes bacterium SM23_32 | reverse complement strand
CCGTACTTCCTGAGCAACGGAGAGATCGGCGACGATGATCTGGACATCGCCGAAAGCGGCAACGGCATCCCCGACATCATTGACGAGGCGCGCTACGAGGCGGACTTCTGGCTGCGCCTGCGGGACGGCAACGGCGGCTATGCCTTCGGGCTCAACAACCCCGGCAGGGACAACCTGACGATGCACCAGGCCGGCGCATGCCCGTACATGGCGTGGGTCAACGCGGCCAACTGCGCCATGATGGCCGACTGCCTGCGGATTGCCGGCAAACCGGATCTGATGAACCACTACAAGGATGCGGCCGTCCAGGCCTGGAGGATCGCCAACGACGAGGACCTCGATTTCGCATACGGCATCGGCAACGGCCGCACCCGCGGCCGCGACCTGAAGATGATGGCCGCGGCGTTCCTCTACAACATCACCGGCGACCGCTCCTATGAAGATGCGATGGCCCGGGAAACTGTCGTCAACGGGCCAACGTCAGAGCTCGACAACCCCAGGTCGCACTGTCAGTACTGGGGCACGGCCGCGTACCTGATGTGCGCCAGGAACGGCTGGCAGCCGATTCACTATCCCGATCTGGTGCAGAACATGAAGGCCTCCATGATGGAGGAGGCCATGCAGAAGAACGTCACTCCCTCCAACCAGCGTCCCTCCCGCCGCAGCAGTGACAACGCCTACGGGTGGTTCCAGTCCACGCAGATGGTGCACCCCCTCTGCATTGCGCACGCGGCGTCAACCGACGCTGCTGAGCAAGAGATGCTGCTGAAGGCCATGCTCCTGGAAGCCGACTACGGGCTGGGCCGCAACCCGCTGAACATGGTCCACATGACCGGCCTGGGCAGCCGTTGTGCGGAAGACATCTACACGTCCGGACGCAACGACGGCGTACCGGGCGTGCACCCCGGCCACACGCCCTACATGAACGCTGACGCCTGGGGCAGGGGCTACATGGCGGACCCGCAGTGGTACGCCAGCAAGGGCTACCCAACCTGGGACCAGTGGCCCCACGCCGAGGCGCTGTGGCGCGCCCGCTACTGCTTTGCCAACAGCGAGTTCACGCCGCAACAGACAATGCGCGGCAAGACGTGCCTGCTGGGATACCTCTACTCACTGGGACAACCGCCTGAAGGCAGGTAACGCGGGCGTCTCTCCAGCCTGAGCCCGGCGGGCCGCTGCGCGGGCCGGCCCTTCGAGGTGCTCAGTGCAGGCCAAGCAGGAGCATGCGCGGGCGCGACCGTGAGGGCTGAAGTGAACGCCCTGGAGGGCATCGGGACCTGAGAGCGCGCGCCGTCAGCCGCCGGAGCGCCACATGGGCGCCGCTTCCCCGCCGGTGCGTCCCTCCTATACGGCGCTCCAAGCGCGGGTTCACATCGCAGGCCGATCAGCGCGCGCTGCTACCCGTTCAAGAGCCTTGACACTCATCCTCATAGCCGTAGAATGCTACGATGTCTTCCCGCACCAGGCTTGTGCAACGTGGCTGCAGCACGCCGTTCCGCAACCACGCCTGTGCCGTTGTCCGCCTTACGCGAGGTCGCAAGTGCTCTGCATCTTGTGCTGCACTCCTGCTCTTGCACGAAGCGAGGCTAGACCATGAAGAGGCCGGAAGCGCCTGCCACAAGAAGATACCCCACAATTGGCGTATGTGGTCTTGATTGCGGCCTATGCCCACGATACTACACGCAAGGGACATCCAGATGTCCTGGATGTGGAGGCCCTGACTTCTCTAGTAAACACCCCCCATGTTCCTTCATCACGTGCTGCGTCAAGAAGAGGGAACTTGAGGTCTGCGCCCAGTGTTCGGACTTCCCGTGCCCTAAGTTCAAGACTGATGAGGAATATCGGCAGTTAGAGGGATCGTCTTCGTATCCGTCGCCCAAAGTGACCATGCTGAATCTCAACTTCATCAGGGAACATGGGATTGAGAAGTTCATGGACCAGCAGGAGAAGCGGATCAGGCTGCTTGAGAGGATGATTGAGGACTTCGATGATGGCAGATCAAGGAGCTTCTTCTGTAGAGCAGCATGCCTGCATGAGTTGGCAAGTCTGGAGAGTGCGTTGAACGAGGCAAGTGAGGAGATTACCAGAGACGATATCGGGCAGGATGACGCCAAAGCCAAGGCGAGAATCCTCAAGGAAATCCTCGATCAACGTGCCGACGCTCTGCGCGTCCGTTCGCGGGGCGCGCCCTGACGCCTTGTTCGCCACTCCCCTGTTACCTAGCAACCGCGTTCGAGCTGGACCCCGAAAGGAGCCCAAGGCGTGGCGGAGGGGCTTCCGCTAGGACCCGACCCCGAGAGCGCGGGCGCTCGGCGGTGTCCCCCAAACCGCTGACAGCAAGGACTTAGATAAGTACCATCCTGGGGCGTAGAGCTCTCTGGTTCGAGACAGCGCGAGCGGGGGCTGAGAGTAACCGGAGCCGACGAGGGATGCGTCGGGGGAGAGCGCCGCATGGCACTGGAGGCCCTGAAGGAAGTGAGAGCGCCGACCCATGCGGAGCGCAACCGTGGGGGGGCTCCCGGAAGCCGGAACTCCGCGCCAAAACTCTCTGAATCTCTGTTTAGCCACCGACGGTCAGCGCAAGCTCACCCCCTCTAAGTTGCCAACCGCATACCGACCGGGTCCCGGAAGCAGCTTTGTCGCGCCGCTGTCATGGACCACGGCAGAGCCGGACCACCGCTTGGGGGAGGCGGTCGCGGGAGACCCCTCTTTGGCCGGGATCGCGCAGTCTGCGTTGGCCGTTTCGTGTGGTTTCTCCGATCGTTGCTCGGCTCCATTGGGAGGCCAATATGCCATCTGAGGCAGGCGGTACCCATAGTCGCCATGTGCTCAGGGAAGCACTGTGCACCGAGGATTTCGGTCTTTCCGTAGCTGTGGACGGAGCGCTGCTGTGGCTGCGCAGATTCCTTTTCCACAGCCCAGCGCCGCGTGTGCCAAACGCAAACGCAGCTACTTCTGCACACATGGTCGGGACGCATTTGCTGCACCTCCTTGATGGATGCCGTTGCCTGAACAGCCAAGGCTATCATTCTGTCTCTGTCGCTCTCCTCAGGTCGCTGGAGGATGCGCTGGACTGTTTCGTTGCGCTGTGTACCGTCGAGGGCGCGGCTGAGAGGTGGTTGAAGGATCGCCTGAAGGCCAGTGATGCCGCACGGGACTGGGTATCTGTCCATGGGGAGTCGTTGCAATACGTCGTGGCAGACGCCGTTGAGGCCCCCGCTACATTGTCCGAGTACAGGCGGAGGCTGCGCGCGCAGTTCAACGAGTACAGCCACTGCTCTCACAACTTGTGCGCCTGGAACCTCTTCTTCTCAAGATTGCGTTGGGACGGAGCCACTGGAGCACTCCTAGGCCTGCTTGAACTCAACTTGCGGCCGATCCCTATTCCACTGAACGCGCATGCGATTGACGTCCACTTGGCTGCTCATCTGTAGGAGGCCCTGCGGATGATCGAGAAGTGCTTCGAGCTGGACGATGAGGGCAAAGGTGCTCTCAACGGAGCTCGTGGTCCGCTTGGCGAGACCCTGGTACCACACATAGAGCAGAAATGCCACGGGGTCTTCGAGCCTCCGGAGATTGCCGAATCTCGTCGAGAATGGCGCTGGCGGCCCGGAAAGCCAGGTGCACGTGATGGGTAAACGATGCGCCTCGACGTGCGTGTTACTTGATGATGAGAGGGGCACGCGATGCGAGAGCTTCTGATGATACGGAGACGTCGGGACGAGGATGCTATGCACGCACGTACTGGAGCGCAAGCCGTCAGATGTTCGCAGTGCCGCGGATCGTCTGTAGGATGTGGTCTTGTGCAGTCTAACTAACGGTGCCGGCATCTCGCAAGGCTGCTGCGGGGAAGAAGTGACGCGTGGATTCGGGATGCGGCTTGGACGTCTCATGCAGCCAGCCCGCACCTATACGGCCGTTCACCCAGCCTGCATGACCATCCCGCGCCAGGAGGAGGGGCAGCACCAATGAGAGAGATTGTGGACTTGGCAGTTGTACTCGGTTCTGTCGCGACTGGGCTCTCGGCCTCATAGCCGCATATACCTATGTGTCCGCGCGGCTGGAATCCCAGGCAGAAGCGCGCATTGAAGCGACCGTGAGGGCTGAAGTGAACGCCCTGGGGGGCATCGGGACCTGAGAGCGCGCGCCGTCAGCCGCCGGAGCGCCACATGGGCGCCGCTTCCCCGGCCTTCTGGCCCGCTTTCCCGGTTGCCGATGTGACCGGCAGTTCGTCGAGGACCCACTTGTCCGAGCGGATCTCCCTGGCCAGCCGCTCGCCCTTGAGGCGCACGGGTTCCTTGATCAGCTCGGGCGTCTGGAAGAGCCTCGTGTGCGAGAGGTAGAAGTCGGGGTCCCTCTGCGGCATCACGAACGGCTTGCTGCTGCGGCCGTCCGCGTCTACGTGGGCGATGTAGGGCCGGTTGAAAAGTCCGTTGCCGCCTTTGCTGCTGAAGACGAGCCACCGGCCGTTGCTGGACCAGGAGTGCCACGAGTCCGCATGGTCGCTGCTGCAGGAGAGCCGCTCGTGAGTGCCCGTGCGCAGGTCCATCAGGTAGAGGTCGGCGTCCGGCTGGAACGTGGCGTAAGCGCTGTAGTCCGACATGCAGAAGACGAGGAACCGTCCGTCCGGCGAGAACCGCGGCTGCGAGATGCTGCGGCCCATCGCGTCCCCGTCCAGCACGGTTTCCAGTTCGCCCCATTCGCCGGACGCCAGGTCGTAGCGGATCCGCATGAGGCTGTAGCGCACGTCCGCGAAGCGTTCGGGCGGGACGGGCTCCAGCTCGGTCCAGAGGGCCGGGGCGCGGCAGAAGTAGAGGTACTCGCCGTCGGGCGACCACCGGGGCCAGGTCTCCATGTAGTCGGGCGACGAGATGGCCGGCGTGGACGTCACGCTGTACGAGTCGAGCTCGTAGATGGCCAGGTCGGACGCCATGTCAATGAACTCGCGCGGTTCGGGCCTGTCGCTGTGGAAGAAGACCCGGACGTGGTTGACCGAGAAGGCGAGCGCGCGCTGCGACGGATGCCACGTGGTGTAAGCCGCCGGCAGCGGGTTGACGGCCGACTGCGCTCTGGCCTTCTCCGCCACGCCGTTGCGGATCAGCAGCATGCCGGCGCCGAAGCTGCCGGGACGGAAGTGCAGCAGCATCGCGTCGGTGCCGTTCTGGCAGAAGGTGTGGCAATGGACGCACCCGCCGTCCAGCGCGCTGTTGTGGACCACGATGTCCTCGCGGTAGCTCTCCAGGTCCCGCTCGTAGAGGCCCATCTGGCCGTAGATGTTGTAGGCGGGTTCGATGCTGCGGTAGACGAGGTACGGGTCTATCTCGTCGCCGGCGATGGTGCTTGTCATCGTGTCATACCGCCGCCAGGCGCCGCCGTCGCCCCGCACGTAGACGTCGACGTGCAGTTCGCCGCCGCGGTTCACGTCCAGCAGGCGCCGCCACCGCCGCCGCGGGATGGCGATCTTGCCCGTCCGGGAATGGACGCGGATCGGGCGCCCGTTGGCTGAGCGCACGCGCACCTCGTAGGCCGAGCCGGGCTCCATGATGCGGAAGTTGAGCGGAGCGATGTTGGGCGGCAAGGTGAGGCCCGAGTAGTCCGGGCGTATGCGCGCGGCCGCCCCTGCCTGCGGGACGTTCGGTTTCGGCCCGCCGGGGCTCAGGAGCACGCAGGCCACGACGGTCACGGCCGCTGCGATGGCCCCGGCGACGATAGTCGGGGCAGGTCGGATTCTCATGGGCCGCCTCCCGGCGCGAACTGGTAGTAGAAGAAGTAGGTGTCTCCGAAGTCCCGTTCCAGTGCCTTGAACGTGCCTTTCGGATCGCGCTGGTAGCCCTCCTGCAGGACCTGCATGAACCGGGCGAACCGCAGGGACGTCTCGCCGCTGATGCTGCGACGCCCGAGGTCGAGTGGCGTGCCGCTCTGCGCGCTGTGGATCAGGAGGGCCTCCTCCATGTGGCGGGGGATGCGGTCGTAGCCCAGGTCGTCGAGCCGCGGCAGCTCGGCGAAGACCTTGCCGGTCTGGCGGGTCAGCATGTAGTAGGCCACCAGGTACTCGAACGCCATCCGGTTCTTGGGGTTTGTCTGGAGCAGTTGGGTGAGCAGCGACTCGACCGTGGGGTCCGTGGAATCGTCCGGGTGGGGCATGGCGGCGCGCAGTTGCCGCAGTTCGGCCCGCGCGGACAGCATCGGGTCGGACGCCAGCTCGCGCAGGAGCGCACGGGCCCGGCGGCCGTGGACGGGATTGCCGGCCAGCGAGTGCAGGTAGATGCTGCCGGCGGCGGCCTGCCCCTTGGCGAGCTGCATCATGGCCAGCCGCTCCAGCACCCATGGGCGATCGCCGACTCGGCAGAAGGCCTCCAGAGCCATGTGCTCCGACTCGTTGACGCGCCCCAGATCCAGCAGGATGTCGCTGAACGTCATCAGCGCGCCGGCGGAGCTCCCGGCCACGCCCACCATCGCGACCGGTGACATCAGGAGTCCGGAGCGGCTCTGTGGGAAGGAGAACATGTCCTCGAGCAACCGGCCCGAATGGCAGAGGGCCCTGTTGAGGTTGAGTGCCGCCACGAAGGCGTCCGGCCGCCAGTCCACGCCTCGACCGACCCGCACCACCTCCTCCCACTCGCCCCGCCGGGCGGCCCGACCGATCACCAGGTAGGAGTTGAGCCGGGAGTCGAAGCCGGCAAGGACCGTCAGGGTCGCCGCGCCAACGAGCACGGCGGCAGCGACCGCGCGCAGTGGGGCCGATCGGCGGACCCACGCCATCGCTCGCGCCGCCTTCCGCACCGGGCGCGCACGGTCCGCGCCGGCCTCGCGCGCGCGTAACACGTACCCCAGGCAGACCCCGAGCAGAAGGAAGCCGTACAGACCTGCAAGAGCCGCCGAGGCCCTCTCGTCCGTGGCCGGATGGAAGGGCAGGAGCCGCAGGTACGCATCCCTGAACCGGATGTTGAAGACGATGGCAGCGGGGGCCGGCAACCCCCCGCCGAGGATCGCCATCGCGAGACTGAGGGAGCGGCGACCCCGCACCAGCAGCTCGGCGAGGGCGCACAGGGCCGCGTAGAGGAGCGCCGCGCCGCAGGCCAGGTAATAGGTCGCGGCGAGCAGGCCGGCGAACGTTGCCAGGCGTTGGGGGGCGCGCAGGCGCCGCAAGCGCACGTATGCGCAGGCCGCGGCGAGGGCCGTCAACACGGCCAGGGCATTCGGCAGCACGTAGGCGTACCGGCCGTGCAGCACCAGGAGGAGCACCCCTGGCACCAGGGCAATCAGCGCTGAACAGCGCCCGCCGAAGGCCCGGAACAGCGCGTGTGTGCATGCGCAGATGCCCGCGGCCACCAGCGCCATGATCAGGGCGCCGGCCCAACTGAAGGCGTAAAGCTGGAACAGGAAGGCCGAGACGTACTCGATCGCGCCGCCCGGACGGGCCAGGAAGGGCCGCGCGTGCCTGAGGCCGAGCGTGAATCCAGGCAGGCCGTACCGTGTCCAGTAGAAGAGGAGGCCCGGGTCGACGCGCAGCCACACGTAGAGGTAGAAGAGGAGCAGCCCGAGGATCTGCAGGACGGGGACTCGGGACCTTCGCGCAGCGACGCTAGCGGCGGCATCAGGCGTCATGGGCCACCGTGACGGCAGTCGGTCGGGCAGTCGCGGGCAACCCCCGCAATCCACGAGGCTATCACACGGCCCGTCGCCGAACAAGACGCCTGTGCGAATGTCGCTCCGCCATGCCAAGTCCGGCCTCCCCGTGCGTCCGGCATGTGAGCTGGCGGTGGGGCCACGTGAGGAACAGACGCGCCGTGGGAATCCGAATGCTCCGCGAGCAGTTGCTGCTGGTACCGCTGGATGTGCACCTCGGTCCCCCCTCGGTGAGGAAGGCGACGAAATGGGTCATGCGCGGCACGTCGCGGCGCTGGCAGGTGCTTGGCTTCCGGGTGGCTTGCGAGTAAGATAGGTAGCCGTTGCGCGCACCATGCCACGGCAACGGAATGGGAAGACAGGCAGAATCGAAGCGCGGCACTGAAGAGAGCTGCAACTGCAAAGCATTATCTGACAGCGGCTTACTACTGGTGCGCCCGTAGCTCAGTAGGACAGAGCGGCGGTTTCCCAACCCGTACAGGGGGGTTTCCGTAACTCCTTGCCCGGTACCGCAGTACGACGCAAAGCCTTACCATAAAAAACTTTACAACATCCTGCGAATCCGTACCGAACTGGTACGGTACTGGCCCTTTTCGCCCCCCGCGGTAGCACTATAGTAACAGTCGAGCGGTCAGAAAAGGGCGCCAAATGGGGGCCGACCACGAGATCCAAGTTCAGCCAGTGGCCACCATGCGTGCGTATGGCTTATTCTAGCCCGTACTATCCGTCACTGCAATAGCAAACCCGCTCAGTTGCTGCATGCAACGCCATTGGGGACAGACAATACGGCAACACCCATCCGTTGCGGCCACAGAATGCCAACATGCACACACCAACAGCGCAACAGGCCCGCCACGGCTCTTGCCGGATGGAGCGGAAGGAGCTGGTCCGTCCAGCGTCAGCTCTAAGCTTCTGGTACTCAATGACGTGGGCGCGTGCGAGGGTGCTCAAGAGGGTCCCGTGGCTCCGCCACAACCAGAAGGACAATGGCCTCTGGGATCACGGTGAACTGCACTGCGACAGTGGCTACGAGGAGTTCCCGTGCGTCAGCCCTCGCCTTGCCACGTGCCACATCGTTTCGGTCCTTCACGAGTTCGGCCTACTGGACTGGCTACGTCCATAGGCCGGCCCGGTCTGTGGGAATGGACCAGTCTGGGGGAGGTCTCTGGCGCGCCTTGCGTGACCTGGGGCCGGCGGCAGTGCCGTGAGTATGGCTCCTGGGCCTCTCGGGGCGCAACGCGGATGCCCGGGCGGGCCGGCGGGATTCGCAGTTGAGGAGCCGCCAAGGGAGTTGCGCTCGCACCGCTGGCGGAGTCCGGCGAGACACCGATGTGACGTGGAAGACCTTGGGTTGTAACCGGGCAGCGGCGGCTGTAGAATCCTGGACGGGCAGGGATCCCTTGTGGGGAGAAGGCCGATGTCTGGCAACAGGCTCGCCCAAGAGCAGCAACCGGTCTATGCTCCCTGTACGGCCGCGTGTCCGGTCCACACTGACACCCGCCAGTTGGTTGAGTTCATCGTGGAAGGCAGGTATGAAGACGCCCTGGAGCTCCTCCTCGAGGCCAATCCCTTCTCTTCCGTCTGCGGACGGATCTGCCATCACCCCTGCGAGCAGAGCTGCCGCCGCTCCAAGGTAGACGCGCCCGTGGGCCTGATGCGGCTCAAGCGCTTCGTCGTGGAAGCCATGAGGGACTACCGCCTGTCCCGCCGGACGGCAGGAGGGCCGCCGCAGAAACGGGAGAAGGTCGCCGTCATCGGCTCCGGCCCTGCGGGCCTGACGGCCGCCGGCGACCTGGCCCGGGAGGGCTTTCGACCGGTCGTCTTTGAAAGGTCCGCGACGCCCGGAGGATTGCTGGGCAACGCGATCCCGCGCTACCGCCTCCCGTACGCCGTGGTCAAAGAGGACATTGACGACATTCTGGCCCGGGGAGTGGAACTGAGGACGGCCGTGACCGTGGGCCAGGATCTTCTGCTGGAGGACCTGTTTGCGGAGGGCTTCGCCGCGGTTCTCATCGCCACGGGGTTGTCGGAGAGCCGCACACTGGCTATTCCCGGTATTGACAGCCGGGGCGTTCTCCTTGCCCTGCCGTTCCTGCGGACCGTTCTCTCGTCTCAGCCGCCGGCGGTGGGCAGGCGCGTCGTGGTGATCGGGGGCGGGAACGTGGCGGTTGACGTGGCCCGGACAGCCAGGCGCCTGGGAGCCGAGAAGGTCACCATGGTCTGCCTGGAGTCCCGGGAGGAGATGCCGGCGTGGTCGTGGGAGGTCGAGGAGACCGAAGAAGAGGGCGTCCAGATAATGCCCTCCTGGGGACCGCGCTCGGTCTTCGGCGAGGATGGGGAACTGAAGGGGCTGGAGCTGAGGCGCTGCACGGCCGTCTTCGACTCGGACGGCCGGTTCAGCCCCCGGTTTGACGAAAACGATACCGCTACGATCGTGGCCGACAACCTGATCATCGCCATCGGTCAAAGAGGCAACCTGACCTGTCTGAGAGGTTCCGGGGTGGAAACGGACGGACCGGACAGGATCAGGTGGGATCCGGGAACGCTGGCGACTTCGAGGGAGGGAGTGTTCGCCTGCGGCGAGGTGGCCACCGGACCGGGCTCGGCCGTGGAGGCGGTCTTCGACGGCCACCGGGCGGCGAAGGCCATAGTCCACTACCTGGAGACCGACGAGTTGCTGGAGCAGCCCCCGATGGAGTTGCCGCACATCGGAGAGATCCCCGACGAGGTCGCCGAGAAGGTCCCCGTGCTGAGCCCGGTGGCGGCCGAGGTGCTGTCCCCTGAAGACCGGGTCAGGGACTTCTCGGAGATAGAGCGCGGGTTCACGGAGGCTGAAGCCCTCGCCGAAGCCAGGCGCTGCCTGGCCTGCACCACGGGGGCCCTGGTCGACGAGGAGCGCTGTGCCGGGTGCCTGACCTGTGTGCGGATATGCCCCTTTGGAGTGGCTACCGTGGAACAGACCGCTGCCATGCCGCAGGAGGAATGCATGGCCTGCGGCCTTTGCGCGGCCCAGTGCCCCGCGGCCGCCATCGCCCTGAAGAGGTTCGGCACCAACCAGATGCGGGAGATGGTCCAGCCCGTGGTGATGGAGTTGAAGAAGCGAGCGGGCGCAGAGGCAGCCGTGATCGTCTCCTACTGCTGTCTTTTTGAAATCACGGGCCGGGATTTCATCCGCCGGGCGCAGGAGGAATACCCCCCCAGGGGGATAGTGCCGGTGCTGGTCCCCTGTGTGGCTAGGCTCAGCGTTGCCGACCTGCTGAGCCCTTTCGAGGTCGGCGCCGACGGCCTGGTCGTCATCGGATGCAGCGAGGGGTCGTGCCTGTATCCCACGGCCGAGCAGCGGGTCATGGAGCGCATTCGCCGGGCGAAGGGCGTCCTGGCGGAGATCGGGTTGGAATCGGAGCGCATTGACTACTGGCGGACAGAGCGCTCCGCCGAGGCCTCCTGGACGGCCTTCTGGGAGCTGTCCCAGAGGAAGCTGAGTCGGATACGGAGCGCAAGTGAGGAGAGGCGAAGGTGATCGTTGCGGAGAGAAAGCCGCTGGCGGAGATAAGAGGTTTCGTCGACGACTACCGCCGCATACTCATCCTGGGGTGCGGAACGTGCGCCACCGTCTGCTTGGCCGGCGGCGAGGCCGAGGTGAAGGTGGTGGCGGCGGGGCTGCGCATCTCCTTCCTGCGAGACGAGAAGGAGGTCGAAATCCTCGAAGACTGCGTGACGCGGCAGTGCGAACCGGAGTTTGTTGCCGACCTGCCGCGCAAAGTGCAGGATGAGGGCGTGGGAGCCGTGGTCTCCCTGGGATGCGGGGTGGGAGTGAACTTCCTTGCCCAGACGCTGGAGACGGTCCCCGTCTTCCCCGGCGTCAACACGGAGTTCTTCGGCGCCGCGGTGGAGCCTGGCGTCTGGTTGGAGATGTGTGCCGGGTGCGGCAACTGCATCCTGCACCTGACCGGCGGCATCTGCCCCATCGCGCGGTGCTCGAAGTCCATTCTGAATGGCCCCTGCGGCGGGAGCCGGGACGGCAAGTGCGAGATAAACCCGGAAGTGGAATGCGGCTGGGCGCTCATCGTGGAGCGGATGAAGAAACTCGGCACACTCGACCGCCTGGCCGAGATACTGCCCCCGCGAGACTGGTCCACTAGCCATCACGGGGGACCCCGCAAGGTGATCCATCCGGAGGCAGCGCCGGCAGCGATCGGACAGGGAAAGGCGGAGCAATGAAAAGCGGCAGCAACCTGGAACGCGTCCTCCGTGCGGGGCACTTCGCCGTCACAGTGGAAATCGGCCCGCCGATGGACTGCAACGCCAGCGTGGTGACCGAGAAGGCCAGGATGCTCCGGGGCATCGCCGACGCCTTCAACATCACAGACAACCAGACCGCAGTCGTGCGCATGTCCAGCATCGCCTCCTGCGTCCTCATCATGGAGGAAGGGCTGGAACCGGTCATGCAGATGACTTGCCGGGACAGGAACAGGCTGGCCATTCAGTCCGATATTCTGGGGGCCTGCGCCCTGGGCATCAGGAACTGCCTCTGCATTGCCGGGGACCACCAGTCCTTCGGAGCGGCGGGAAGGCTCAAGGGGCATCCCGGCGCGAAGAACGTGTACGACGTGGACTCGATACAGCTTGTTTCCATCCTCGAGGGATTGCGGGACAAGGGGTGCCAGCAGGGCGGCGACCCCGTGGAGATGCGGCCGCCTCTTCTGATCGGCGCAGCCTGGACTCCCCTGGGCGACCCCATCGAGATTCGTCCGCTGAGGTTGAAGAAGAAAGTCGAGGCCGGCGCCGATTTCATCCAGACCCAGGGGGTCTACGATGTGGCCCGGTTTGCCCACCAGATGGAGCTCGTCCGGAACATGGGACTGCACGAACGGACGGCGATACTGGCGGGGATCATCGTGCCTCGCAGCCTGGCCATGCTGAAGTACATGAACAGCTCCGTGGCGGGGGTCAGTGTGCCCGATTCCCTGATGGACCGCATGGCCGAGGCCAAGGAGTCCGCCGGCAAGGACAAGAAACAAGCCCGGCGCAACCAGGAAGAGGAAGGGGCGAGGATCGCCGTGGAGCTGATACAGCAGGCGCGCGAGGTCCCCGGCGTCAAAGGCGTCCACATCCAGGCAATAGAGTGGGAGGGAAGTGTGCCCGAGATCGTCGATACGGCAGGACTGCTTCCGAGGCCAACTTTTCCGCAAGAGGGAGAGGGCGATGACTTCGACGGCGAAGATCCTGGTAGTTGAGGACGATCTGGACGAGGCTAAGTTGATAAAGATGGTGCTCGAAGGTGAAGGGTATGAGTCTCTCTGCGCCTTCAACGGGAAGGACGCGCTGGCCAAGGTGGGCGCTGAGAAGCCCGACCTGATCGTGCTGGACATCATGATGCCGGAAATGGACGGGTTCGCCTTCTGTGCCAGGCTCAGGGCCACCCCGGGCAACGAGCATACGCCCGTGGTGCTCCTGACGGGGGTTGCCCAGCACATCCATGAAAGCAAATACCCCCTGGACGGCGTCATGAGGGCCGATGCCCAGGAGTATCTGGAGAAACCCGTGAAGGCCGAGGAGCTTCTGGACGCTGTTGCACGGCTGCTGGAATGAGCGAGGCGGCATCAGGCAAGCTGAATTGCTGGGGTTTCCAAGACTGCGCGCACGGTCCTGGCTCTGCGCAGCCGTGTGTTGTGGCTACCGACCAGGCCAGCAACGGAGTCAACGGGGGGGAGAAGGCGGGCAGGTTGTGCTGGGCGGTTGGCGGAACCCTCTCCGGCGACGAGGTGCTTGCGCCCTGTGCCCGGCAGATGAACTGCCTTGACTGCGATTTCCTTCATCTGGTCAGATCCGAACAGGGGCGTTCCTTCCAGTTGCTGAAGCTGGCCCGAGGGGTCAGCGACTCCCAGCAGCTCCAGGATACCATCGTCAACGTGGAATCCCTGATGGCCATCCATGAGCGGCTTCGCTCCCACTTCGACCTCAACGAGACGGTCATGGAGATCACCGGGGAAGCCCGCAAGGTCACGGGCGCTCAGCGGAGCCTCGTCCTGTTCCTCAAGGGCGAGCCGCCGGCCCTCCATGGGCAGTTCACGCTGAAAGGGAAGCCGCGGAGGGTCGTGATGGACCTCGACGAGAACAGCGCCGTCGGGTTCGCCGCTCGCTACAACCGGATGGTCAACCTGCGGGATATCTACACGGCGAATCAACTCGGCGGCGTCCCGACCTTCAATCGCGATTACGACGAGAAGTGCGGCTGCAAGACGAGTTCATTCCTCGCTGTGCCGGTCGATGATCCCGAAGGCCGGGTCATAGGGGTCATAACGGTTGCCAACGCCAAGAAGGGATACTTCTCGAGCGACGACGAGTGGTTCATGGGGCAGTATGCCACCGAGGTCGCGCTGGCGGCCGAAAAACAGAAGTTCATCCAGCAGAGCGTGTCCGCCCTGCGGCTGGCCTCGATCGGGGAGACCGTTGCCGGGCTTTCCCACTGCATAAAGAACATCGCTCAGGCGCTCCGGGCCGGCTCATACGTGATAAAGAAGGCCATCAACTCCGAAGACCTCCAGCAGGTCAAGATTGCATGGGACATCCTCGACCGCCACATCGAACGGCTCGCGGACCTGTCGATGGACGTGCTCGCCCACGATCCCGGCGTGCAGAAGTACTCGAAGGCAGGGGGGCTCAACGAGCTGGTGCAGCACGTCGTGGACTTGTTCAGAGAGGAAGCGCGGGCGCGGGCGATTGACATAAGGTTCGACCCGGGCAAGGACGTCGCGGCCGCTAGGTTTGACGCCATGGGCATCTACCGCTGTACCGTTAACCTCGTCAGCAACGCTTTGGACGCGTGCCCCCTGAGCGACGGAATGGTCACGGTCGCTACCGCGAGGACCGGAGAAGACGAGATCATGCTCAGCGTCGCCGATAACGGTCGCGGCATGGACGCGGAAGCAAGAGCCGCGGTCTTTGGACTGTTCCAGACCACGAAACCGAAAAAGGGGGTCGGGCTCGGGTTGCCCACCGTCGCCGAGATCGTCAAGAGGCACAACGGCCGAATCGAGATAGAGACCGCGGTGGGCAAAGGGACTACATTCAGGGTATTCGTCCGTGAAGATGTCCCGGCTGCCTAAGCGCCCTTTTGGGCGGCCATGCCGCTCGCAACTGAAGCAGGCGGCATCGGGAAGGTCCTATGCTCCGTGGCTGGCACCTCGCCCGCCGCTGCTCCTGGTGTCGCTTCGTTAGGCGAGAGGCCGGGCAGCGCCTTCAGCGCGCCCGCCACGTCCAGTAGCGTCGGCTCGGTGTAGTCGTTGTGCGCGGCTTCGCCGTCGCATCCCTGAGGGACTCGGCCTTCGGCCGCGCGACTCGTTCCCTCTCTACGTTCGCGAGCCGAGTGCATGGTGAGGTCGAGGGACGAGTGGCGCATGGCGGCCTGGGCGATGCGTGGGGCGACGCCGTTCTCGCTCAGGTGGGTGCCGAACGTGTGGCGCAAGGCGTGAACGCCGGCCGTGTGGTCATGCCTAACCCGCGTCCTCGTCCTCGCTGCGACACAGGTGAGGGTGACGGGGAGGCCGGCAACGGAAGCAAGGCAGGCTTGACATCTGCGGCGGCGGGCGCTTAGGTTTCCTGGGCTTCGGCAGCAGGGGGCCTGCCACTGCCCGGAAGCGTTTGGGATGACGGTGTCGCTAACGACGTACGAGCGTGTGCTGTGCCCAAGTGCGCACGGGATCCCTCATTCCGATCGCGTGTCCGGCGCGGGCGCGGCATGCCCCCGTAGAGGAAGGGAACGGAACCGTCTCCACGGCGTCTAACAGCGTGTGTCTGTCCCTGCATCCGCGTGTCTGCCGAAAGCCATGGCGCCCATACGAGCGATGGCCTCCATCTGAGGCCGTTTGGCCCTACTGCCCGGTCAACTGAAAGGAGCAAGAGATGAGAGGCGCAGTGAGAGGCGTTGGGATCCTCTATTTCCTTGCCTGGGCGTGGATGTCCGCCCAGCCCTGCGTCGCGCAGGCGCCAGACCAGGTTGAGGCCGCTCAACCGGCCGTACCGGCAGGCCCACACCAGCTTCCGCCGGGCGCTCGAGCGTGGGGCCCCGAACAGGCGACCGGCGCTCCTGACACGCAGCAAGCAGGCGACATCCCGACTGCTTGGGCCTCGCTGAACCCGGATGACGGAGTCGAGTGGCTGCGCGTCGACTTCGATAAGGCGGTCACTGTGTTCGAGGTGAGCATACGGGAGAGCTTCAACCCGGGCGCCGTGAGCAAGGTCGCTGCCATCCTTGAAGACGGCAAGGAGCACGTGCTGTGGGAAGGCTCCGACCCCACAACCGATGCACCGGCCGATTTCACGATCTGGGCAACAGATGACGTCGTGACCAAGTCCGTGAAGATCTACCTTGACACGAGCCGGAGGAGGGGATGGAACGAGATCGATGCGGTTGAGCTCGTCGGCCAGGATGGCACGCGGCAATGGGCATCGCGCGCGTCCGCCAGCTCGACGTATGCGGCGCGAACGGCGGAACCCGTGCAGTGGCGGATGATGCCCGACGCCTTCGCCGGCAGGCCCCAAGAGCGTTTCATCGTGCGCATGGAAAGGGACGCTTCCGACCCCTTCGCCGACATCGCCCAGAAGCGCGTCATCGCGCACCTGGAGGGGGGGACTTCCATAGCCGGGACCTTCATACGAGCGGCAGGGGGGTTCATCGTGGTAGAGCAGGCAGACCCCGACAAGACCGTGATTGTGAACGTGCAGAAGATCATCTACCTCGAGACAGCGGACTGAACAGGGCAAGCGCCGTGGCGCCTGCATACAAGGAATGGTCCAACTCGGGCAGCCCGATCGCCACGCAGAGAGGTGTCACGGTATGTCCAAGAAGCAAGACCGGGTCGATACCGTCCGCTTGACTGCTGCTGACTCAACGAGGGCTCTCCTGATCGTGAGCCTTGCTGAAGAGGCAACGGGAGTTGAGGGAGGTCCTGAGTCAGTCGATCTAAAGGGAGAGGAGATCGCAGGCGCAGAGCCAGAGCGCAAAGCCGCCCCTACAGCACGGGGAAGCGACGTAGTCGCTGGCTTCATTGGATTAGCTTCCGGTGGCCCCGACGGGCCGCCCTTGTCCTGCTGGGAGACCGCCGCATGACCGATCCGACGGGGCCGAATGGAGCGGGAATCCGCGGCCAGCAACTCCCTGAGGGCATGGGAAGCCGGGCAAGCCGCTTGGAGGTAAAGGCCCTGCCCCGAAGTCTGGTAGAAGAAGCAGCGGCGCTATTCGCCGGCAATTACAGGAAGGCGCGGGAACGACAGCCACTGCTGCCGGCGGGCCACGCCGATGGAGAGGGGGTACTTCGGAAGCTGGCGGGGCTGGCCGCCGGCGAGCAAGGCGTAGCCGTTGAGCGAGACGGCCATCTTGTTGGGTACGGGATTGGGCTCGCCATCCCCGAGTGGCACGGCTGGCGGTGCGCCCTCATGCCTGAGTGGGCACATGCCACCGTGCCTGCAGGATGTCCCCAGATCTACCGGGTCATGTACGAAGCTCTCGCACGGCAGTGGGCGGCCGACGGACGTGTCTGTCATCTCATCTGCATGTTGGCCGATGGGGCGCCGCTGGACGAGTCTGATGGCGGAGCTGACGGGGCACTTGTCCGATGCCCCGGTCTTCCTCCCGCCGGAAGTTCCCCCGGCCCCAGCCGAGGTGGAAGCGCATCTGACGGACCCAGAGCGTGCCTGCTTCCTGGCCCTTCTTGATGATAGGACGGTAGGCTACATCACGGTCCGGTCCGCCAATCCGGAGGCGGGCTGGGTCCTCCAAGACCCATGCACGGCGAGTATCGATGGCGCCTACACGCTGCCGCAGTACCGCGGGCAAGGAGTCGCCACAGCCCTCTTGGGCGAGGCCGTGCGCTGGGCGCGCGACTCCGGCTACGGCCGCTGTGCCGTGGACTTCGAGGCACACAACGCGCAGGGAGCGCGGTTCTGGCTCAGGCACTTCGAGCCGGTCTCATACGCCGCCGTGCGGGTCATTGGGGCGTCGCGATCCGATGGTAGGCTTGCCACGCCTCCCGACTCCTAGCTTCCGACGCAGGTCCCCTTTCCCGCCCTCTGTGCCATCGTGTGTCCGGAGGCGACAGGAGCGGACAGGAGTTGGGTGAACATCTGGGTGAAACAGCGGATGAGGACCTGGATGAAGTGGCCTGCCGCCTCCAGCGCGACTGCCAGCAGCAGAGGCGTTGACCAACCGCTGGCACCGGCGCTACAATGCCGGTCGGGCACTGCCCGCGGGGAGACAAGACATGAAACAAGGTCGAAAAGGGGCGTCCGCGCGCAAGATGCTGGGAGCAGCCTGCCTGGCGACTGTCTTGGCGCTGGCGGGAGCTGCTGCGGACCAGGCCGATGAGATCAGCGCGCTCTTTGACAGGATTGAGTCGGCCTGGGCGAACCAAGACGTACAGGCGGTCGCGGCGACCTGCAGCGAGAGTCTTGTCCTTGCCGTCGACCCGCCCAACCGGGCCAACGGGGCGCTTGTGCTGAACAAGGAAGGCTACCTGCGGGCGCTGACCGCCCGTTTCGCGAGCGGCCATAGCCCCAAGGAACATGACATCGCACAGCGGGATCTGGCCCTGATGGGGACCATTGCCCTTGTGGGCCTCGGTACGCTCGACACGTTCCCAGACGGCAGGACGATGACCAGTCATTCCCTCGTGATCGCAGAGCGAGAGGGCGATGAATGGCAGGTCGTCTTTGGGTTGCCGTTCTTCTTCCAGCCCACAGTGACGGTCACGGGAGCCGTGCCCGGGAGTCAGGGCGAGGCAGTCGGCATTCAGCCCGGGGACCGTATCCTCGCGTACGCGGGGGAGCACGTCAGTGAAGGTAACCAGTTCATTGAGATCGTCAAGCGGCATGCCGACGACCCACCCGATGCCCAGCTAGGCCTCGAAGTCGCACGAGGGGCGGAAGAGCTGACTCTGAGCGTCAAGCCGGGGACGATCGGCATAGACGTCTCGACCCGCCTCCTGCCTGGGGAGGGAGCCGCCCTCCTCGTTGAAGGCGACGACCACCAACTCATCGCGGCAGGCCGTCGAGTGGCAGATGCTGTCTGTGCACAGGACGCAGAGGCCGTGCTCGCCATCGCGTCACCGACGGCCTACATCATCGCGACGCCGGGAGAAGACGGTCGCATCCGCACGACCGGGCCGAGCCAGGCTCGAGAGGAACTCGAGCGCTTCTGGGCGTGGCAGGCGCAGAGCATACTCGATCCCGCTTCCCTGGAATGCACGCGGATAGCCGCGATTGTTAAGGGCAATCTCGGCCTGGTGTCCTGCCGGTTCCGGTTCAGGCTTCGTGATGGCGAGGACGCCGAGTGGTCCAACGTGTACGCGTTTGCCCGTGAGCAGGGGACCTGGGGCCTCATCGCAACGATTCCCACACCGGGGAGCGTTGCGGTGGAGATAGGAACAGGCCTGTAAG
>Ga0111189_1006_pt1 | contig 19249 bp, 17 predicted proteins | sample DeeMarSWOR324_28_FD_80357 | JGI IMG/M metagenome (GOLD analysis project Ga0111189, IMG submission 80357) | Planctomycetes bacterium SM23_32 | reverse complement strand
CGAGATACTGGCCGAGCAGCACTACCTGACACTGATGTCGCTGCTGGAGAGGGCCCAGATCCGCACAACGCTGTTCACCAGCGGCGCGGGCCCCTCTCAGCGGCGCCGGAACCTGAAGCGCCTCGCGCGCGGCGAGATAGACCTGGCCGTCGGCACCCACGCGCTGATCCAGCCCGACGTCGAGTTCGCCAACCTGGCCCTCGTCGTCGTGGACGAGCAGCACCGTTTCGGCGTGCGCCAGCGCCTGGCGCTGCGGGAGAAGGGCCCGCCTCCCGACGCCCTGATCATGACGGCCACCCCCATCCCGCGGACGCTGGCGATGGCCTACTTCGCCGACATGGACGTGAGCATCATTGACGAGATGCCCCCCGGCCGGCGGCCCGTGACCACGGAGCTATACGCGCCGGGTGACTGGCCCCGGGCCTTCGAGGCGGCCCGCGAGGAGCTGCGCGCCGGGCGCAGCGTCTTCGTCGTCTACCCCCTGGTCGAGGAGAGCGGCGAACTCGACCTGACCAGCGCCACGGAAGGCTACGAGGAGCTGAGTCGCCGCGTCTTCTCCGGCTACCCCTGCTGCCTGCTGCACGGGCAGATGCCCCAGGCCAGGAAGCAGGAGGTGATGGAAGGCTTCCGCAGCGGCCGTTACCGGGTGATGGCAGCCACGACGGTGGTCGAGGTGGGCATAGACGTGCCGCAGGCCACGGTGATGATCGTGCAGCATGCGGAGCGGCTCGGCCTGGCGCAGCTCCACCAGCTTCGCGGCCGCATCGGGCGGGGAAAGCACCCGGGCAAGTGCTTCCTGCTGGCCGAGCCGAGCACCGACGACGCACGACGACGCCTGGAGGTGCTGACCCGCACCGCTGACGGCTTCCGCATAGCCGAGGAGGACCTGCGCATACGCGGGCCGGGAGAGCTCTTCGGCGTGCAGCAGAGCGGCATGCCCGAGTTCGACTGCTACGACTTCTCGGACACGGCCATCCTGAAGGAAGCGCGCGACGATGCCTTCAGGCTCGTCAGGTTCGATCCCATGCTCAGCTCCCCGCAGCACGCCCTGCTGCGGCGCAAGGTGCTGGAGCATTACGGCCGGACGCTCGAGCTGGCCGACGTGGGGTAACGCGCAGCGAAGACGCCGACCGGCGCGCCTGCCCGGCAGGCACGGCTACGGGGCGGGCGATGCCTCGGGAATCGTCCGCAGCGCCCTTTCGCGGAACTGCCCGGCCTGCTCGCGTACCTCCTGCACGCGCTCTTCGCCGTGCCGCTCCGCCGCCGCGGGCGGCAGTTCGAAGACCGGCAGCAGGTGCTCATCGCGCAGCGTGCCGGGATACAGCACCTCCGCGAAGAAGTCCAACGGGAAGGTCTCATACCAGGGGGCCTCGACGAGGGCCTCGCGCTCGACCTCCTCGAAGGCCAGCTTGTCGTTCTCGTCGCGCAACGGACCCACGCGAAGCCGGCGCACGCCGTAGTGCGCAAAGGGATACTCGAACGGCGTCTCGCCGACGTACTGCTCATCCACCCAGACGGGGGCGCCCGCCGGCTCGGACCTGATCAGCAGCGTCCGTTCGACGCAGCCCACCGCCGCACACAGCGCGGCCACCGACAACAGCACAGCAGAAGCCCTCATATCGGCGTCGTCTCCTGCGGACCGAGGTCTGCTATCTCCGCCTGCATCGTGTCCAGGTCCACCACACCCACGGTGCACGTGCCCGTCAGCCACCCGCCTGCCTCGCCGGGGTTCACCACGAGCGGCTCGCCCCGCTCGATGCATGCACTGTGCGTGTGCCCATGCACGATCAGGTCCGCCTCAGGCTGGGAAGGCAGCCCGGCCGGGTCGTGAGTGAGCAGCACCAGTCTGCCGCCCAGGTGCAGCCGATGCGGGGGATCGTAGAGCGTCGCGCACAGCGCCTTCAGTCCGGCCCTCTCGCCGTCGTTGTTGCCGAGCACGCCCACCAGGGGGATGCCCGTCTTCAGCAGCAGCTTCAAGGCGAACGGGGCCACGTAGTCGCCGGCGTGCAGGATCACCGCCACGCCCCGGCCAGCGAACAGCTGGAGGGCAGCGGCGATCTTCGGCAGGTTGTCGTGCGTATCGGACATGACGCCGATGAGCATCGCTGCCTCCCCTGCCTCAGACGGGCTTAATGCGCTCGATGCGGTAGAGCTTGTCGCCGGCCAGCGCGACCACGGCGCGCGCTTCGGCGTCCGTGGCGAGCAGCGTTACTTCCGCGTCACAGGTGTAACGCCACACGACGCCCAGCTTGCGTTTGTAGCCCGAGAACGTCGTTACCGCGGCACCCGAAGCGTGGACGACGAGGGGGTCCCCGTCCTCGGGCCAGCGCACGTAAGCCAAGCCCGGCGGCGCCCGCATCTCCCAGACCTTCCCGCCGGCCGGGTCAAGCGCCGCACACGCCCCCAGAGGCCCGTAGACCGCCAGCATCGGCCCAACGGCCTCCGCCCGCGTAACCTGCGCGAAGATGCGTCCCGACCACGTCTCTTCCAGGTCCGGCCCGAACACGGTCAGCCGGTCAGCGGCGTCGGCGAACGCGCTGAATCCCTCGCCGAGCGCCAGTGCGCGGTGCCCTTCGGACTCGGCGAACCGGAACTTCTTCACCAGTGTCCCCTCGGCGTCGTAGAACCGGAACCGCCCGTCGCTGCCGGCCACCAGCACGAAGTGGCCCCCAGGGCTCACCAGCAGGTCCACCTGCCGGCCCTTCACCGTCTTCTGCCACGCCAGTTCACCGTCCGGCCTGAAGGCAGACAGCAGTCCGTCCTGGTCAACGGTGCAGACCAGGCCGTCGTCGCCGGCGGAATCAAAGAGCTCAGTCAGAGGGCCCGCGAGCTCTATGCGGCGGTCCTGAGCGGTCGCCAGGTCCAGGACGGTGACGCAGCCGCGCGCGAGCACGGCCGCATAGCGCCCCACGGCGCCCCGGGCGAGGCGCGCCGGCATCCTCGTGCGTGACCGCACGCTCTGCTCTCCGGCAACGTCCAGCACGAGGATCCGCCCGGTGCTCAACACGGCAACCAGGAAGCGCCCATCCGCACTGAGCCGCAGGGCGGCCTCCTCGTTCGGCACCGTGTGCTGCGGCAACTTCTTCTTCCAGGCCACCCGCCGTCCCGCCCTGACGGCGGCGGGCACCGCCGCGCCGAGGAGCCCTTCGGCAGGCGCGCCCCGTTCGGCGACCTGGCCGGCGACCCCCCCGGATACGGGCCCCGTCGCTTCCTCAGCGCCAGCCGCTTCCGGCAGGCGCTCAGACAGCAGGCTCTCTATCTCCAGGAACTCCTCCTCCCTGGGCTCTTCTGCGGCGGCCGGCGCCTCGGGGAGATCCAGGCCCAGGTCCTCCATCAGGAGCAACTCCTCGTCCTCGGCGACGCCAGCCTGGGCGGCAACCGGCGCCTCCTCTTCCAACTCAAGCTCCGGCTCGTAGGCGGACTCCCCGGGGGGCACCAATTCGGTCTCGATTTCCTCTTCCTCGGCGTCCGCGGCCGGGGCGCCGCGAACCAAGTACGCCACCACCTCACGGCCGCCTTTGGCGACTACCACCATCCGGCCGTCCGACGACAGCGCCCAGGCCGCCGGATGCCCACCCGGCTCTCTGGCCCACGCGATGGAGGAATTCGTGCCCGCCACGACGAGCTTGCCCGCCTCGGTCTCCACGAGGGCCAGCGCGGACTCCGCGCTCAGCACGGCGCCCCGCACGCCCTCCCCCACGTCTATCCGCCCGGCTTCCTGTCCGTTGAGGTCGAACAGCAGGACCCCCATCTTGTAGACCGGGACGGCGATCAGACCGGCGCCGCGGCTCAAGGAGATGGGCCCGCTCCTGCATCCGAGCTGCTTCTCCCACTCGACCTTGGCCTCTACGTCAAGGACGGCCAGCCGTCCTTTGTCATCGCAGACCGCCACGCGGAACGGATCGGCCGTCAGTAGCGCGACGGACGACATCGGCCAGCCGACGGGGGCCACATAACGGTCGCGTGCGTCCGTCGAGTAGAGGTGGAGCCAGCCGTCCGACGACACGGCCGCCAGCCGCTTCACGGCCGGATCAGCGTCGAAGTCCGCGACGGGACCGCCGAACTCCACGCGCCATTCGAGCTGGCCTTCGGCGCTGAAGGCGTACACAATGGATTGGCCTGCCAGCGCCGTGAAGGGCGCGCCTCGGCGGCCGGCCCGCAGACGCCGCACGCTCTGACCGGCGCGCAGCTCGCCCCGCACCGAGCCGGCCTGGTCAAGCACGTAGATGTTGCGCGCCCGGTCGGCCACCAGCGTCCACGGCGCGCCGAACGCCAGGGCCACGTGCTCGACGCTCACCGCCGCCTGGAAGGTCCAGGCGACGTTTCTCTGAGGTGTCGCTCCCGCCATGTCGCTTCCGGATCCGATGGTCAGGCTGCCGACGTCATACCCAGCAGGTGCGCGGCCGTGCCGCCCATCACGGCGTCCATGTCGCCCTGGCCCAGGGCCAGCGAGCGGAATATCCTCTGGTAATCGCGCTCGACGGAGGCTATCTCCTCATGCCGCACGGCGCTGCCGAAGACCACGCGCTCCCACGTGTTGCCGCTGCCTTCGTCCTGCCACAAGGGCGCCTGCGCAGGCCGGAACAACCTGCCGAAGAAGTCGGCCCCCTTGCGCCGCAGAAGATCGCCGGAAAGGTCGAAGTAGACGTTGGCGTGGTGCCGCATCGTCTCGGCGGCCTCCTCACACCAGGGGCTGCCCAGGCCCACGCCCACTATCTTGAGGGCGGGAAAGTAGCGCGCCAGCGTATCCAGGCAAACGGGGCGCGCGTGGACCGAGCGAACGCCCTTGGCACGGTCCAGCGGCGCGGGCGGCGTGTAGCCCGTGTGGAAAACGACCGGCATCTCCAGGGCCGCTGCCGCCTCGTAGACCGGGAAGAAGGCCTGGTCGTCATACGGAGCGGGAGGCGCGCAGACGATCAGTCCTTCGAAGCCGATGCGCCTGTAGCGCTCGACCGTCGTCGGCCCGTCAACGCCCAGCTCGACCTGCGCGAAGGGCACAAAGAGCTCCGGATAGGCGTCCGCCTGCCTGCGCACCTCGGCATTGGCCGCCAGGCCGTACTGGGCGTCTCCCCCGCCGATGCACAGGCGGTCAACGCCCAGGTTCCTGCCCGTCTCCGCCAGGGCCTCGCCGTAGCCGGGCTCGTCGTAGAGGTGGCAGTGGAAGTCAATGAGCATCAACGACCTCCGGGGATGAGCGTCACAGGATGTCGGCACGGGCGCTACGGCACCGGATTGCGCGCCGCGCCCAATAATGTAACAGAAACCGGAGGTTTCGCAACGCGATTCGACCCGCCGCCGCCGCGGCAGCGCGCCCGGCCGAAAGCAAGAGGGCGGCCTCGGCCGCCCTCCCACGCACCGTCAAGCACGGGCCCCCTCGCTGCCATCGGGCCGTGCTACTGCTCCTCTTCGGGTTCGTCCTCGGCCTCCTCTTCGTCGGGCTCCTCTGCCTCTTCCTCGGCTGCCGGGGCCTCCTCCTCCGGCTCTTCAGGCTCCCCGGGAGGTCCCTCCTCTTCCGGCGCTTCGGGCTCCTCAGCGATGGCCTCCTCTTGCAGCCCTTCGGCGCCCTCCTCCTCGGCGGCCTCCTCGTAGATCTCGTCTATCGCAATGTTGTCCTGGTCCTTGCGCATGAGGAAGTAGGTGATGGTGCCGGCTGTGAAGAAGTAGGAGAAGACGTAGGCGGCCGGCACTGCCCGGATGAGGAGCATGAGGGCCACCATGATGATACTGCACGCGTAGTTGAAGCCGGTGCCCGCCGGGAGGACCTCAATCCTGAATCCTTCGGCAGCGTCCGACTGGATGCTGTAGCTCAGCCAGTCAACGCCGTGTACGAAGCCGATGTGGACCGTCTTGTAGATCAGGTAGATGACCAGCTCGCCGAGGGCCCAGGCAACGACGGCGGCGATGACGCCGATGACGCCCACCAGCAGCGTATAGCAGATGAACCGCCGCAGCCCCCAGAGCACGTAGCTGTATGCGGTGCTCCAGCTCTCAAAGGCGTCCTTCCCCTCCACGCTGACGGCCGGCATCATCAACCCGAAGCTCAGGATGCCGAAGACCGCCAGGAACGCGATGATCGTCGTCGTGGCCAGCAGAAGCGGCCAGCCGGGGATGAGCAGGATGCGCCCGATGACGGGGATGGAGGCGACCAGGCCCCCGAGCGCATTGAGCGCCGTGAGCAGGACGATGACGACGAGGGGCATCAACGGGGCCAGGAAGTAGGACTTGCGTCGGGGCCTGACCATCGCCCGGGCGTCGTCGAGCGTCGGCAGGTCATCGCGGGCGTATTCCAGCGCAGCCAGCCGGCTGATGCCCCCGGCAGCCCCGCTCCAGGCCGCCATCAACGCCCCGTAGATCAACACCGAGACGACGAAGTGCACCAGGCCGCCATGGAAAGGGTTCAGGTACACGAGGAACCGGCACAGCATCCGGCAACCGGTGCCCCGCATGAAGTGCGAGAGCAGCGAGAACTCCCCCAGCTCGGTCTTGAAGCCGGCGCCCGCCTCCGCCGGCGTGTACACGCCAGTGGCCACGACCATGATCAGCACTGTGCCCAGCACGGCAATGAAGCCCAGGAATATCTTCTTCGCGTCCAGGGCCAGAGCATAAGCCGACAGAAGGTCCCGCCAGTCGCCGGTGCGCTTCCTCATGACGTGCCTCCGCTGCCTAAGGGAATCGCCCATTGCCCGCCCACGGCCGCCACGGCACGCACTCTTTATACATCGGCCGGCCGTTTTGTCAACCGCAAAAACGCCCCCTATGCGCCCCCGGACGCACCGGCCCCCGGCTCCAGCGGCTCCTCGATGCGGTGCTGCTCGTCCAGCCACTTTCCCAGGTCAATCAGCTTGCACCGCTCGCAGCAGAACGGGAAGAAGGGGGCCTCCGACGGCCGCGCCCGCACGACTTCCCTGCCGCAGTTCGGGCAGTTGACCTTGAGCACTTCGGGGCACATGCCAGCGCCCCCGCCTCCCTTGCGTGATGGGTGGCCGCCTTTGGCGCCGCGCCGCCGGCCCCCTCAGTCCGAGGGGTCCCCGCCTGCGGACGGCTTCTCCTCCTTGCCCCCGGACGGGGGCTTTCTGGAGCGGCCCTTGCCGTAGTCGGTGGCGTAGAAGCCGGAGCCCTTGAAGATCACGCCCGCCCCTGCGCTGATGAGCCGCTTCAGTCCGTTCTGGCCGCACTCGGGGCACTTCCTGAGCGGACGGGCCGTGATGCTCTGGAATGCCTCGAACCTGTGGCGACAGTGCTTGCACTGGTAGTCGTAAGTGGGCATGCTGAATCCCGCGCCGGGTGCGCCGTGAACTACCCGCCCGGCAATCCTAAGGCCCGATTTATGCACATTTTACGCGGCGCGGCGGCCGGAATCAACGCCCCTCTTCGCCGGCGCCGGCCTGCTCGGGGCCGGCCGGCGGGGGCTCGGGGCCCGCCACCACCACCTGGCTGGGCCTGATGACCAGGTCGCCCATCACGAACCCTTTCTTCAGTTCCCGCACCACGGTGTTGGGGGCGGCCTCGGCGGCCGGCTCCTGCATGGCGGCCTCGTGGTAGTGCGGGTCGAACAGGCTGCCGACGGCCTCCACCGGCCGGATGTTGAACTTGCCGAGAGCGTCGTAGAACTCTTTCTCCACCAGGCGCAGCCCCTCCACGATGTTCTCGGCTCCCTCGGTCCGCTCGGCGGCCTGCAAGGCACGGGCCAGGCTGTCGGCAATGGGCAGGATCTCCTCTGCAGCCGAACGCACGGCGTCCTCGCGGGCCTGCATCCGGAAGCGCTCGATGCGCCTCTGGAGGTTCTGGTAGTCGGCCACGGCGCGCTGGAGGCGCCGCAGGTAGTCGTCCCGCTCCTGGGCCAGCGTCTTCAGCTCTTCGTACTCGGCGTAGGAAAGCGCGATGGGCTCGGCCTGCGCGGCGGCCTCCACGTCGGCCTGCCCTTCGGTCTCATCGGCCGGTTCTGCCCTGCCCGTCGTCTCCTCGGGATAGCCGTCTCGCTCGCTCACTTTGCTCTCTCCTGTTCGGCGTCGTTCGGCCTGAGCCGGGGTTACTCGGGCTCCTCCGGCTGGCCGTAGATGTAGGACTTGAGCTTCGCCAGGAAGGTCTTGCGTCTCTCGGACACGTTGACGTCCTCGATCTCGGCCAGCTCGCGCAGCAGTTCCTCCTGGCGGCGCGTCAGCCTCTGCGGGGTCTCCACGATCACTCTCACCAGCATGTCGCCTCGGCCGCCGCGCCCCATTGCGGGCAGCCCCAGCCGCCTCATGCGCAGCACGTCGCCGCTCTGCGTGCCGCGAGGGACGACGAGCTCACACGACTCGCCGTCCACGCTCGGCACCTCGATGCTCCCGCCGAGGGCCGCCGTCGGATAGCTTACGGGCACTTCGCAGAGCAGCTCCGTCCCGTTGCGGGCGAACACCGCGTCCTCGCTGACGAACACGTCGCAGAACAGGTCGCCCCGCGGCCCGTCGGACGACGGCTCTCCCTCGGCCCTGACGCGCAGCCGCGTGCCGGACTCGATGCCGGCCGGTATGCTGACCACCACCTGCACCTGCTGCTGACGCCGTCCGCTCCCGCCGCAGGCTCCGCAGGGCGCGGTGATCACCGTGCCTCGTCCCCCGCAGCGCGGGCAGGTGGTGCGCATGCGGAAGAAGGCCTGGCGGCTTTCGACCTCGCCGTGGCCGCGGCACTGGGAACACGTCCTCATACCTTCCTCGGGGGCGCCGCGGCCGGCACAGCTCTCGCAGATCTCCGAGCGCGTCAGCGCTATGGTCCTCTGCGTGCCGGTGAGCACGTCGCGCAACCCGATCTCCACGCTCACGCGGAGGTTGCGGCCGCGGGTGGGCTGGCGAGCGCGCGTACGGCCGAAGAAGTCGTCGAAGAACCCGGCGCCGCCGAAGAAATCGCTGAAGACGTTCAGAATGTCGTCAACCGACGAGAACTCATGCAGCGGCACGCCCTGGAGGCCGGCCTTGCCATAGAGGTCGTAGCGGCGGCGCGCCTCCTCGTTGCCGAGCACCTCATAGGCTTCGGCGGCCTCTTTGAAGCGCTCTGCCGCCCCGGGGTCGCCGGGGTTGCGGTCCGGGTGGTAGCGCAGCGCCATCCCCCGGTAGGCCTTCTTGATGTCGGCCTGGGAGGCGTCCTGCTGCACGCCCAGGACCTCGTAGTAGTCGCGGTCCGCCATTGAACGCTCCCGCGCCGCCGCGCGCCCCTAACAACGAGGGCCGCCTGCCGGCAGCCCTCTGACCGTGGTGTTCGGAAGCAACGGCTGACGCCGGCGGCCGCAACGGCCCTCCGGCCGGCCCGTCCGGGCGCCGCATGCTCAGCGCACGGCGCCCTCGGGCGCCGCTGCTCCCTCTTCCTTCTCTTCGGGGATGTCGGTGACCATCGTCTCGGTGGTCAGCATGAGGGCCGCCACGCTGGCCGCGTTCTCCAGCGCGGTCCGCGTCACCTTGGTCGGGTCAATGATGCCGGCCGCCAGCATGTCAACGTAGTCGCGGGTGTTGGCGTCGAAGCCGATCCCTTCCTTGCGCTCCAGCACCTCGGCGACAACGACCTCGCCGTTGAAGCCGGTGTTCTCGGCGATGGTGGCCAGGGGCGCGTCAAGGGCCTTGGCGACGATGTCGGCGCCGACCTTCTCGTCGCCGCGCAGTCGCTCGCGGCGCTTCGCCACGGCGTCTTTGCACCGCACCAGCGTGCTGCCCCCGCCCGGGATGACGCCCTCTTCGGCCGCCGCGCGGGTGGCGTGCAGCGCGTCCTCGACGCGCGCCTTCTTCTCAGACATCTCCGCCTCGGTGGCGGCGCCCACACGGACGACGGCCACTCCGCCGGCCAGCTTGGCCAGACGCTCCTGGAGCTTCTCGCGGTCGTAGTCGCTGGTGCTCTGGTCTATCTGCTTGCGTATCTGGTCAATGCGGGCCTTGATGTCCGAGTGCTTGCCCGCTCCTTCGATAACGGTCGTCTCGTCCTTGGTGACGACGATCCGGGCGGCGCGCCCCAGGTCGCTGAGCCCCAGGGTCTCGAGCTTCAGGCCCAGCTCCTCGCTGATGAAGCGCCCGCCGGTCACCACCGCCATGTCGCCGAGCATGGCCTTGCGGCGCTCGCCGAAGCCGGGCGCCTTAACGGCTACGCATGGCAGCACCCCGCGCAGCTTGTTGACCACGAGCGCGGCCAGGGCCTCGCCCTCCACGTCCTCGGCCACGATCAGCAGCGGCTTGCCGGCGCCGGCTACCTTCTCCAGCAGCGGCACCAGGTCGCGCAGGTTGCTGATCTTCTGCTGGTGGATCAGGATGTAGGCGTCCTCCAGCTCGGCCTGCATCTGTTCGGCGTTGGTGATGAAGTAGGGCGAGAGGTAGCCCTTGTCGAACTGCATGCCCTCGACGAACTCGAGTTCCGTCTGAAGGGCGTTGCCCTCTTCAACGGTGATGACGCCGTCCTTGCCGACCTTCTCGACCGCGTCGGCGAGCAGGTCGCCGATCTCGCGGTCGTTGTTGGCGCTGATGGCGCCGACCTGGGCGATCTCCTGCTTGCTGGCGACCGGATGGCTCTTCTGCTTCAGCTCGGCGACGACCGCCCGCACGGCGTCCTCGATGCCGCGCTTGAGGGCCATCGGGTTGCAGCCCGCCGCGACGGACCGCAGCCCCTCGCGGTAGATGAACTCCGCCAGCACGGTAGCCGTGGTCGTGCCGTCTCCGGCGTCGTCGCTGGTCTTGCTCGCCACCTCGTTGACCATCTTGGCGCCCATGCTCTCGAACTTGTCCTCGAGCTCGATCTCCTTGGCGACGGTCACGCCGTCCTTGGTGACCTTCGGGCCGCCGTAGCTCTTCTGCAGGATCACGGTGTGGCCGGTCGGCCCCATGGTGACCCGCACGGCGTCCGCCAGCTTGCTGACGCCCTTGAGGATCTTGTTGCGGGCCTGGTCGCCGTACATCAGTTGTTTCGCAGCCATGCTCCTCCTCCCGGTAGTCTCAGCGGGCGCGGCGGACCTCAGCCCTCCACCACGGCCAGCAAGTCGCTCTCACGCATGATGAGCAGCTCTTTGCCGTCCACTTCCACCTCGGAGCCGCTGTACTTGGCGAAGATCACCACGTTGCCCTTCTTGACGTTCAATTTGGCGCGCTCCCCGCTGTCGAGCAGCTTGCCGGGGCCGGTGGCAACCACCTTGCCCTGCTGGGGCTTCTCCTTGGCGGTCTCGGGCAGGAAGATGCCGCCCTTCGTCTTGTCCTCCCGCTCCAGGGGCTGCACCACCACACGATCGTCAAGCGGCTTCAGCTTTGCCATCTGTGCTTCACCTCCGTGCCGACTTCTGGTTCACTGGTTCCCGGCATCTATCGTTCCATTTGTGGGCGAGCAGCGGTCCGCGCCTCACATCATGCCCATGTCTCCCATGCCGCCCGGCATGCCCCCCGGCGGCCCCTCTTCCTCTTCCTCCTTGGCCTCCCGGACCAGGCACTCGGTGCTCAGCAGTATGCCGGCCACGCTCACGGCGTTCTGCAGGGCAATGCGGATGACCTTGGTCGGGTCAATGACCCCGGCCTTCATCAGGTCGCAGTATTCCTCGGCCTCGGCGTCGTAGCCGAAGGCATAGCCGTCTCCGCGCTCCACGCGGCGCGCCACGACGGGCCCGCCGAGCCCGGCGTTCTCCGCAATCGTCATCAGCGGCACGCGAAGGGCGGCCTTCACGATGTCAGCCCCTACGGCCTCGTCGCCGGAGAGGCCGAGCCCGTCCAGGACCGACGCCGCGCGAAACAGCGCCACGCCACCGCCCGGCAGCACGCCCTCCTCGACGGCCGCGTGCGTGGCGTTCAGCGCGTCCTCGACCCGCGCCTTCTTCTCCTTCATCTCGGTCTCGGTGGCGGCGCCGACGTTGATCTCGGCCACCCCGCCGCTGAGCTTGGCCAGTCGCTCCTGGAGCTTCTCGCGGTCGTAGTCGCTGGTGGTCGTCTCGATCTCGCGCTCGATCTGCGCCACGCGTCCCCTGATGTCCCTGTCCTTCCCGGCGCCTTCGACGATGGTGGTCGTCTTGCTGGAGACGCTCACCTTCTTGGCACGCCCCAGATCGCTCAGCTCGACGTTCTCCAGGTCAATGCCCAGGTCCTGGAAGATGGCCCTGGCCCCGGTCAAGATGGCGATGTCCTCCATCATGGCCTTGCGCCGGTCGCCGTAGCCGGGGGCCTTCGCCGCGCAGCAGCTCAGCACGCCGCGCAGCTTGTTGACCACCAGCGTGGCCAGCGCATCCGTCTCGACGTCCTCGCTGACGACCAGCAGCGGCTTGCGCTTCTGGGCCACCTTCTCCATGATGGCGGCAATGGACTTGGACGTGGTGATCTTCTTCTCGAAGATCAACACGTAGCAGTCTTCCAGGACGCACTCCATCGAGTCCGGGTCGGTGATGAAATGCGGGGAGAGGTAGCCGCGGTCGAACTGCATGCCTTCGACCACCTCGATCTCGGTCTCAAGCCCCCGGCCCTCCTCGACGGTGATGACGCCGTTGCGCCCGACCTTGTCCATGGCCTTGGCGATCATCCGCCCCACTTCCTTGTCGTTGTTGGCGGCGATGCCGGCCACGGCGGCGATGTCCTCGGCGGCGAGGACGGCCTTGCTGTGCTTCTTCAGCTCCTCCACCACGCCGTCGGCGGCCCTCTGCATGCCGCGGCGCATGGCCATCGCATCGCAGCCGGCCACCACCCTCTTCATCCCTTCGGCGCACAGGGCGTGGCCCAGGATGGTGGCGGTGGTGGTGCCGTCGCCGGCGTCGTCGTTGGTCTTCGAGGCGGCCTGCTTCAGCAGTTGGGCTCCCAGGTTCTCGTACCGCTCCGAAAGCTCGATGTCCTCAGCGACGGTGACGCCGTCCTTGGTGACCTTGGGGCTGCCCCAGCCCTTGTCGAGCACGGCGTTGCGGCCGCGGGGCCCGAGGGTCTGGCTGACGGCGCGGGCGAGCTTCGATACGCCCTCCATCAGCTTCTCCTGCGCTTCTCGTCCGAAAACCAGCTCTTTTGGCGCCATGCCGGCGATCCTCCTGCGAACGCACAGCTAACGACGTTCGGATGACAAGAGAGTATCCCGCTTGCGCGGTGCAAACACTATGCCAAGGACGGCGGAGCGCCGCCCCCTGCACAGGCCACTTTCCCCTCGGGGCGTCAGTGCGGCCTGTGGCAGGGCATGCCCGTGAAGAAGCCCCATTATCCCCGCTTGGGGCCGCGCCTGCAACCGAATTGCCGCCCCCGTGTCCGCCTGTCAGTTCGACAGCGCCGCTACCAGTCCCTCCCCCGGCCTGCCAGATTGGCAGGGCCTCCGCTACCGCCCGGCGCCGCCCGTGCGCAGCAGCGAGACCTCCCGGACGGCCGCCGACAGGTCGGCGTGGCAGGCCCCCACGACCGCCGTGTAGACCTCCTGCGCTATCAGCGCCTGGCCTGCCTCGTTGGGATAGAGCATGTAGGAGGGCCGCCGAGCGCCGCGCGGCCGGAAGAAGCCCTCCCAGTCGGCCGTCAGCAAGAAGCGCGAATAGAGGTCCACCACGGCCACTCCCTTGCGCAGGCCCACCCGCTTGGCGGCGCGGGCATAGGGACGTGCCGCCTCGGGCGCCCCCGGCACGGGCGGCGGCGCGACGATGACGACCTCCGCCCGGCTACGTGCCAGCACGTGGTCCAGCGAAGCGGCCAGGAAACCTTCGAAGTCCCCCACCGGCACGCCGTTGATGACCGACTGCGGCTGGCAGACCAGCAGCACCAGATTCGGTTCGGCGCGGCCCATGGCGTCGCGGATGCGCAGGAACCTGTCCAGCGGCGACGGCTCCGAGCCCAGGCCACGTGCCACGCGGTCGAACCGGAAGTCCAGCTCCGAGTATCGGGCTGCCAGCATGCGGCGCAGGGCCTCGCCGTACTCGGCGCGCTGGAAGTGGCCGGGCGGGCCGGCCAGCATCTCGTCGAACGCCAGGATGCTGACGGCGCCCGTCCGCGTTTCACACAGGCGCCGCGGGGGCGCGTTGTCCCGGCGCAGGTCCGCCAACCGCAGCACGACGAGCCGCCCCTCCTGGTCTCGAAGGTCCTGTGCCTCGTCCAGGTGCAGCCCGCTCAATGGGCCGTCCGTCTGGAGCACTCTGAGCCGCTCCGAGACGGCTTCGACGCCGCGATGGGCCACGGCCACCTTCACCTGCATGTCGTCGGGGGCAGCGACGTAAGACTGCCGGACGAACGCCAGCTCGCTGCCGTCCCCCGAAGGATGCGGCGCGAACTTCAGGGGCTGCGTCACGGCGTCCTGATGGGACCCGCTCTGCGTGACCAGTTCGAAGTCGCTCTGCAGGCCCCCATGCACCACCACCAGTGTCCGCAGCAAAAGCGGCGAGCCCGGGCCTAGCATGTGCACGTCGCTGCCGACCGAGAGCGATACGGTCACGTCACGAACGGGCCCGGCCGGGGGCGTGACGGGTCGAAGGATGCTCGCCTCCGTCCCGTCGGGCGCCGTGACCTTGAGGGCCACCTGGTGGGTCTGCGCCCCGGCGAACTCGTGCTCCACGACTGCGCCGACCAGCGGCTCGCCATCGCCGAAGTCCCACGCGAATTGCCAGCCGTCGCTTTCCGTCGCGTTGGCCACGCGGGCCTCAAAGCGGTAGCGGGGGAAACCCGGCTCCCGGCCGTTGACCCGGAGAGTGTACTCGTGCCGGGACACGAAGAAGGGGCAGATGTCGCAGTTGAGCGCCTGGCGCGCCGCGATCTCAACGGGCAGGTAGGTGACAAAGGCAGCGGCGGGCACAGTGACGATCGCGTCCGAGGACGGCGTGCGCCAGCCGAGCTTGGCGAGCTGCTGGCCCCAGTTCTCGCCGTGGTAATAGCGGATGTGGTAGACGCCCTTCTCTACGGCGAGTTCGCGGACGGCCCGGGGATTATTGGGGTCGTACCAGCTCATGCTCGGCACTCCCTCGCCCCGCCAGCACAAAGGGTCCGCCAGGCCCTGAATGCCGAAGTAGGCCACGTCGTCCGCGTTAACGGCGAACTGGTAATCGCCGGACTCCGGGCAGTAGAGGGTGCCCTCGTATATGCTGAGATAGAGGTCGTCGCGGCCAAAGGGGTTCTCCAGGTCCCAGATGCGCCCCCAGGGCTTGCGGTCGAATCTGGCCCGGTATCGCCGCTCAGCCTGTCGCAGGTCGGAGGGCCTGTGCAGCGGGCGGTCAATGGGCCGCGTCTCAAGGAACAGGCCCCCCAGGCTCTCCTCCCAACGCCGCTCGGCCGCCTCGGCCTCGGCGTTGCCGTAGTAGACGTGGAACCGCGTGTCGCCGCCGGCGACCTGGAACAGGACGTCCAGGGTCTTGTTGTCCCGGATCTCGACGCGATGCGGGACGGAGCGGCCACCGGCAGTGACCACGCGCACGTCGCGCCCGTCAGGGAGGCAGAGCTGGCTCTGTTCGGCCAGGTTGAGCAGGGCGCTGTTGATGCCGGCCCGTCGTTCAGGGCCGACCACGTTCACGACCAGCCGGTAGCCCCAGTGCGCGTCCCACCAGTCTTCGGGCGCGGCGCTCGCCGGGCAGACGGAGCCCAGACAGACGATGAGCAGCCACAAGGCCACTCCTTGCCTCAGCGCCGGTGACAGGTGCCGCATCGCTCCGTCGTCCCAGCTCGCAGAAGCCCCGGGCCATCATACCAGCGGGCCTTCGCGCTCGGCAACCCGGGTGCCGCAGCGCAGGGGGGCGGCCGGTGGCTCAGCCGCTATCCTCGAGGCCCGGCAGGCCACCGGGCAGGGCCAGGGAGAAGTGGCGCGGGAAGGGGGCTCGCCCCTGCTGCCAGCGGCGCAGCCGGCGCATGAACCGGGCGTTGCCGCGCCGCCAGCGTCGGATCAGACGCCGACCAGCATAGCGGAGCAGGGCCGTGCCAAGGCGCAGGCACGAGAGCGAACGCACGACGCTGCGGCCCGAGTAGAACCGCCGGGTGGCCCGGATCGTGCCGATCTGAAGCTCCAGAGGGCTCATCTGCGCCGGCTCAAACACCACGTGGTGCCCGTCGTAGAGCGTCCAGTCATACGTGAAGACGCGCCCCTCGGCATCGAGGCGCCTGAACAGCTCGGAGCCGGGCACGGGCGTGAGGATCATGAACTGGACGGTGTCTATGTCGTGGGTCAGCGCGAACTCAACCGTGCGCGCGAACGTGTCCGCGTCATCGCCGTCAGCGCCGAACATGAACATGCCGTGCACGGCGATGTCGTGCTGGTGAAAGGCCCGGATGCAGGCCGGGATGTCATCCGCGCCCACGCCTTTGCCGTAGCCGTCCAGCACCTCTTGGTTGAGCGACTCGAACCCCACGAAGACGCGCTTGCACTGGGTGCGCCGCATCAGGTCCAGCATCTCGTGGTCCCGATGGACGTCGGCCCGCACCTGGGCGAACCACCGGGGCGGGGCCACGTTGCGCCGCAGCATGGCGCTCAGCAACTGCTTGGTCCGGGACGGGGAGGCGGTGAAGTTGTCGTCACAGAAGAAGACGCTGGCCCCCACGTGACGCGCCAGCTCCTCGACCACCCGTTCGACGCTCTTCATCCTGTAGCGGCGTCCGAACATCGGCGAGACGCAGCAGAACGAGCAGTTGTGCGGACAGCCCCGCGTCGTGAGCAGCGGCACGACGCGCATGCGCTCCCGTCCTCGCAGCAGAGAGAAGTCCGGCATCGGGATGTCGTCAAGGGGCACCGACATGGGCCGCTCAGGCGTCCGGACGGCCCGGCCGTTCTCCCTGTAGAGCAGGTTCGGCACTTCGTCCAGGCCGCCCTCTCCGGCCAGGGCATCCGCCAGCAGAGGCAGTGCCTCCTCCGCCTCGCCCTTTATCACGTAGTCGGCGTGCTGAAGCGGCTCCTCGGGCAGGAAGGTCGGATGCACGCCCCCGAAGACCACGGGCACGCCGCGCAGACGCAGCAGCCGCGCCATGGCGTAGGCCCGCGGGGCGGTGGACGACGTGCAAGAGATGCCCACCAGGTCGCACTTCAGGATGTGCCGCGCGGCCGACGCGCCGATGCCCTGGAGGTCCTCCGCATAGACGGCCACCTCATGGCCGGCGTCGCGGAGGATGGTCCCCAGCACCAGGAGCCCGAGCCGCGGGAACCGGGTGTGGCTGTAGACGTGATAGTCGGGCGAACTTGGCTCGATCAGGGCGATCTTCATCCGGCGCTCCCGGAACGGACTTCCGCCGTGCTGAGCCGCTGAGCAGTCCGAGGAAGGGTGGTAGCGGAGGAGGGATTTGAACCCCCGACCCGAGGCTTATGAATCCCCTGCTCTACCCCTGAGCTACTCCGCCACCGACCCGTCATGCTAAGCGGCCCGGGCCGGCGCTGTCAAGCCACCTCCCGGCCCGGCACGTCCGGCAGCCCGAAGAACCTGCGGACCCTGGCCGCCATCTGGGCCTCGCTCATCCGCTCGGCGCCCTCGACGCCCCGCACCCGGCCGTTGAAGTCCTTGTGCTCCTGCAGTCTCCTCAGCAGTTCCTTCCTGGCCTGCCCGGGGCCGAAGATGTACACGTTCTCGGCGTTACGGATCGCCTTGAACACCCGCTCGTAGAACCGCCTGGCCTCCCGCTTCTGCTTCTCGGCCAGCGTTGCATGCGGCGCCACGCCCCCGAACGCCCCCCCTCCGGACGTCGCCTGGTAGCTCTTCTTGGCCTTCTCAGGGTAATGCGCGTCGGCGTGCCGCAGCTCGGTGCGCCCGTCTTCATCCGCCCAGATCAGGTACACCTCCCGATGGTCCACCCACACCCCCAGGTAAGGCTTCAGCATCTTTCGACCACCTTTCCAAAGAACGGGCGGAGATCCGTCCCTCACTACATCCTACAGCCGCCGGCAAGGCGCGTCAAGACAAGGCTCCCCGCTGCCCTCCCACCCCCTGGAGCCGTCCACTGGCGGGCAGGACGAGGGCCGTGTAAAATCAGAATCGGGGCGTCTGTCAGGGGGTCCGACGAAACCCGGCCCCCTTGCGTCGGTAAGTTCCCAGGTTGGGGAGAGAGAGCCGTGTTGAGGAAAGCAGCCTTCGTGCTGACGATGCTTGCCGCCGTGTGTGTGCCGGCCCGCGCCCAGGTCAAGCCGGGCGAGAAGGCGCCGCAGTTCGAGCTGTTCGGCGTGGACTACAAGTACCACTCGCTGGAGCAGTACGCCGACAGCAAGGCCATCGTGGTGGTGTTCACATGCAACCACTGCCCCGTGGCGGAGGGCTACGAAGACGAGTTGATCCGCATCGCGAACGCGTATCAGCCCAGGGGCATCCAGTTCCTGGCCATCAACCCGAACCCAGCCGACATGGTCGCCGCGGACGGCTTCCCGCAGATGATTGAGCGGGCGAGCAAGAAGGGGCTCCCCTACCCCTACCTGTACGACGAGACGCAGAAGGTAGCCAAGGCGTACGGCGCCACGGTGACGCCGCATGTCTTCGTGGTGGCACCTGACGGGAACATCGTCTACACCGGGGCCGTGGACAACCGCCACAAGGGGCCTCACTACCTTGCCGACGCGCTCGATGACGTCCTGGAGGGCCGCGAGGTAGCGCAGCCGACGACCGCCCAGTTCGGCTGCACCGTCAAGTACCGCAAGGAGCCTGAGCCGGAGGCCGAGAAGCAGGAGGACTGAACGGCGGCGCTGGTCCGCCGTCACTTCCGCTGCCGGGAGGTGCCACCGGGATGGGGGTCTCCACGCGTGTGTTCTGGCTTACGGTCGGCATCGTTGCGGCCACTGCCCTCCTCTCTTGTGGGGAGGAGCAGCCGCCCGCCGCGCCGCGCGCCGAGCTTGCCGACCTGGCACGCGTCCGCCAGGCGCTCCTGGCCGACGCTGGCAAGGTGGTGCTGGTTGACTTCTGGGCCACCTGGTGCGAGCCCTGCATCGAGTCCTTCCCGGAGCTGATCCGCTGGCACGATGAGCACGCAGGCGACCTGGCCGTTGTCAGCGTGAGCCTGGACGACCCGGAGGAGCGGGACGGGCGCGTGCAGGTCTTCCTGGACCGGCTCAGGCCGCCGTTTGCCGCCCTCCTGCTGGACGTGGAGAACTTCCACGAGTTCGTCCAGGGCTTCAACCCCGACTGGAACGGGGGGATCCCCGCCCTCTTCGTCTACGGCCGCGACGGAGAGCTGCGCCACCAGTTCGTCGGCCTCTACGAGATGGCCGAGGTGGAGAAGGCGCTGGTGCCTCTGCTGGACAGGGGGCCGGCCGGAAGCGGTAACTGAGTCGAGGCAGGGGTTGACGTTTGGCCCGCCGGGACGTAGATTCCCAGCGGGCCGGTTGCCGCGGCCGAGGTCGCCTGTTGCCGCAACGCTCC
>Ga0111189_1010_pt1 | contig 19520 bp, 17 predicted proteins | sample DeeMarSWOR324_28_FD_80357 | JGI IMG/M metagenome (GOLD analysis project Ga0111189, IMG submission 80357) | Planctomycetes bacterium SM23_32 | reverse complement strand
GTGCAGCGGTACGACGGCGACTTCCTGGCCGACCTTGTTGCCGAGTGCCACGCGCGCGGGATCAGGGTGATCGGCGGCCTCTACTTCGACAACGCCACGCCCGTGCGGGAGCATCCGGACGTCAAGCGCGTGGGCCGCGACGGCAACCCGGTCAAGGACCGCTGGGGCCGCTTCGAGGCATGCTTCAACAACCCGCTGGCCCGGCAGCACAACCTCGAGACCGTCCGGCACCTGCTGGCCAGCTACGACCTGGACGGCGTCATCCTGGACGACAACTTCGAGTTGGATCAGCAGGAGTGCTTCTGCGATCACTGCAAGGCCGCTTTCCGGGCCTATTGCGAGGAACGGGGGGCCGCCTACGAGGACCCGGCCGGCACGCTGTCCGGCCCGGCGGCCGAGCTCTGGCGCGAGCACCGGCGTGAAGCCACGCGGCGGCTGGCGGCCGAGGTGCACTCGATCGCGAGGGAGCACGGCGTGCCCGCCGGGGGCTGGGTGGGCGCCAGCATGGGCTCGATGCACCTGGCGTCGGTGCTCGATTTCCTCGGCGGCATGGTCTACACGCAGCCGCCCCGGGCGGCGCGGGGCCCGCTCTTAGTGCTCGGTGAGCGGGACTTCATCTGTCTGCTGTGGGCGCCCGACGCGGACCCCGCGCGCATGGAGCGTGAGGTGCGCGAAGCGGTGCACGTCGGCTGCGCGGCCGTCGGGTTCTGGATACGCGGCGAGGACGGGGGTTACGAGATGGACGCCGAGCGGACGGCGGCGATGCGCCGCGCTCTCGGGCGGGTGGAGCAGGACTGGCTCGACTACTACCGCCGGGCCATCGTGGGCGGCGACGGGCGGTTCGCCATCGTGGACGGCAGCGTCGGACCGGGCGAGCTGCGGCTGCGCCTGCGCAACACGGGCGCGCCGGCGTCCAGACGCTTCGACGGACAGATCCCGGAGCAGTTCGGCCCGGCCCATTGAGGGCGGCGCCGGGCGGGGCTGGATCGGGGTCGGTGGGGAGGGACAGGCAATGGCGGCACCGGGTTTCGAGCACGTGATCATTGACGAGGGCGGGCCGCGCGACCCGCACGCCAAGGCTGCCGGCGACCTCAACGGCGACGGGCGCGACGAGTTCGTGGCCGCCAGCAGCGCCGGCGGGCCGCTGGTCTGGTACGACCTGGAGACGCTGGAGAAACAGGAGATCTGCTCCGCCGGCGAGTGGAGCTGCGACGCCAAGGTGGTGGACATGGACGGCGACGGCGCGGCCGACGTGCTCATCTCGGAGTGGTACGGTCGGAACGAGATCGAGTGGTTCAAGAACCCCGGCGCCGGGGCCGACGCGGGCCCATGGGAGCGGCACGTGATCGGGCCGCCGCGGGCGCACGACATCTGCATCGGCGACCTGGACTTCGACGGGCAGCGCGAGATCGTCACGCGCGACCAGGGCGAGCAGGGAGACTCCATACGCGTCTACAAGCGGGTCGGTGAGGGCTGGGAGCAGCGCGTCATCCCGTGTCCCGCCGGTGAGGGGCTCGCCATTGGCGACGTGGCGGGCAACGCCCGACTGGACATCGTCATTGGCGGGCTCTGGTACGAGGCGCCCGATGACATCCTGGGCGGCGAATGGGCAGAGCACGTGCTTGCCGACTGGCCGGGAGACGCCGTCGTGCGCGTGGCGAACATGAGCGGCAACGGCCGGCGCGACGTGGTCATGACGCGCTCGGAGGGCCCGCACCGGGTCTCGTGGTTCGAGGCGCCGCGGGACCCCCGCCGCGCCGGCTGGCCGGAGCACGTGGTCGGCGACGGCGTGGACTTCGCCCACAGCCTGGTCGTGTGCGACCTGACCGGCGACGGGACGCTCGACGTCGTCACGGCCGAGATGCACCAGTCGGAGCGGCGGCGCGTGCTGGTCTACCTGAACCGGGGCGATTCGCTCTCGTGGGAGCGCCACGTGCTGGCGGAGACCGGCTCGCACAACGTTTGCGTTGCTGACCTGGCCGGGAGGGGCAAGGCCATCGTCGGCGCCAACTGGAGCGGTCCCCACCAGCCGGTCGAGATGTGGCTCGTCCGGCCGTGAGGCAGTTGCGGGCGGCCTGCCTGAGGCGCGGCAAGACGGCATGGGCGGTTTGCGGTAGAATGCGGGCCTGGACGTTGCCCGTTCCTGTTACACCATCTTCGGAAGGTCAATGGCGATGCGCGTGAGCGGAGTCCCGAGAGCGGCGGCTTTCCTTTTGTTCTGCGGTCTACTGGTTGGGTGCGCGGCTTCGTCGGCGGCGAAGGCGCAGACGTGGTCCTGGCAGGAGGCCCATGCCCAGGTCACGCCTGAGGGCGACCTGCTCTGGAGCCCCTGGCCGTTTGTCTTCGAGGCGGGGGACTCGGTGCGCTACATAGACTTTGCGTCCGGCGACGACGCTGGCCCCGGCACGCGCGAGGCGCCCTGGAAGCACCACCCGTGGGACCCCCAGGCCACCGGCAACGCCGCCGCGGCCGGCGGCGTGCACACCTACGTTTTCAAGCGCGGCGTGGTCTACCGCGGGGCCCTGACGGCGCGGGAGTCCGGCGAGCCGGGCAATCCCATCCGGCTGACCTCGGACCCCTCGTGGGGCGAGGGCGAAGCCGTGATCTCCGGCGCCGAGGTCGTGACGGGATGGACGAAGGGGACGGCGCACAGAGACATCCCCGAGCCCGACAAGGTCTGGGTCGCCCGGCTCGACTACGCGCCGCGCCGCGTGTGGACGGTGGACGCGGACGGTCAGGTGACGCGCATCCCGCTCGCCCGCACGCCCAACTGGCAGGTCTCGGACCCCGAAGACGTGATGAGCGAGTGGTGGACGTGGGAGAACCCCGAGTGGTGGGTGGAGGCGAACCGCACCACAACCGTGGACGGGAAGAAGATGCACCTGGGCACAGATACCAGGCACCTGACCCGGGACCCGGAGTACTACCGCGACGCGATCGTGTGGACCGAATGGGCCATCGTCATGGGGACGCCCTTCCCGGTGCAGGTGGCGGCCTTCTACCCAGAGCGGAAGGCCATGGCCTTCGAGGGGAGGTGGTTCGGGGACAGCGGGCAGATCAACGCGGGCAACCGATACTTCCTCGAGGACAAGCCCCACTACCTCGATGAGGCAGGCGAGTTCTGGTTCGAGAAGACCGGCGAGGGCGGGCGCCTGCACATCAGGCTGCCGGGGGACCGCGACCCGAACGCCGTCACGGTGGAGGCGGCGCGGCACTACAACCTGATCCAGGACCTGGCCTCCGCCAGGTCGCCGGACCGCCTCGACATCATCAACCAGGATGCCCGGGACCAGCTTGACCTGACGGGCCTGAGCCATGTGGTGATCAGCGGGTTGACGTTCCGCTTTACCAATGCCTGGTGGGACCTCCCTTTCCCGCCGTGGATGCACAAGGAGGTCAACAACGCCTGCGTCCGACTGCTCGGCTCCAGCGACGATGTGCGGGTCTCGAACTGCCGCTTCGAGTACGTCACCAAGGCCGTCCGGATCGAGCCGCTCACCCGCAAGGGAACTGTGGGATCGGTGGTGGTCTCGGACAACGAAGTGCGCTACACGGACGACGCCGCGATCAACATCGGCGAAGGGCCGGGCCATCTGCAAGACGCGCAGGTGCTGCGCAACTCGCTCTTCATGATCGGCCTGCGGCCCTACCGCCAATCGGACGCCCACGCCTTGACGGTCGCCTTCCCGGAAACGATGGAAGTGGCCGGCAACATGCTGCTGCGCTGCTACGGGTCGGGCATCTTCCTGCACGGCGGCAAGCCGAGCGGCGAGGGCGGCGAGGTGCCCCTGTCCCGCTGCCTGATCCACCACAACAAGGCCGAGCAGACGCTGCTGGCTGCCAACGACTGGGGCGGCATCGAGACCTGGCAGGGAGGGCCCTTCTACGTCTTCAGCAACATATCGGCCAACCCCAACGGCTACTGGAACTGGGCGGCCAACAAGCCGTTCAACGCCCGGCTCGGCTTCGCCTACTACCTCGACGGCAGCTTCAAGAACTACCTGTTCAACAACATCGCCTGGGGCCAGAACAACGACGCCGACAGCAAGCTCTGCAACGCCTCCGCCTTCTACGAGGCCGTGGCCACGATTCACAACTCCTACTTCAACAACACCGTCTACCGGTTCGCCATGGGCTCAAGCTGGTCTCCGAGCGGAGGGCACCACCGCTTCCTGGGCAACGTGTGGTCGGACATCAGCAATGTCGTCTTCATGCACGGCAAGCTGAAGGAGGACGCCCCGGGGGCGCACGGGAGGGAGTATCCGCACGAACTCATGGCCTACGGCCACAACGTGTTCCACGCCGTGAAGAACCTGTTCGGCGTCTTCGAGGTGAGCGGCGAGGGGCACCCGGACTTCGCCTCCTTCCGGGAGGCCCTGGGCCGGCGCCATGCGCTCGACCCCACCCTCGGCGCGAGCACCGACCGTCAGCCGCTGCGCGATCCGGCGAGCCGCGACATGCGCCCGGCCGATGGCTCGGCGGCCATAGACTACGGCGTGAAGTTCTTCGTGCCGTGGGGGCTCAGCGCCGTGGTGGGGGAATGGAACTTCTACCACGTTGGCAACGACGTCGCCACGATACCGGACGAGCACTGGTACATGACGGACTACTTCGGGGCCCGCGAGGGCTATCACGCCCTGCCGCAGTACCCGCTCAAGGCCGTCAACGTCACCGAGGAGAGCTACGTGCAGGGCGAGCTGGAGGACTGGGTCCCCGGCGCGCTCAAGCTCAACGGCAGGGACCAGTACGCCTTCGCCTCGCACGCCGAGATGTCCGCGCCCCTTCGGTACGGAGGGCGTGGGGGCGAGCGGACCGCATCCGGGCCCGATCTGAGGAACCTCGACGTCCACGCCTCCAGCTTCATACTGGAGGCCTACTTCAGGACGGAGCCGGCCGCCCCGAAGGCGGTCCTGATCAAGAAGATGGACGCACGGGCCGGCTACGCGCTGACGGTGGACGGGGCCGTGACGTTCTCTACCAGGGCGGGCGGGGCGGACGCGTCGGTCACGGGCGCGACCACGGCGAACGACGGCCGCTGGCACCACGTGCTGGCCGAGGCCGACGGCAAGACAGGGCGCATGACCGTCTACCTGGACGGCAGGAAGGACGCCGAGGGCGCCGGGCCGGGCGACGCCTTGCTGTCGAACACAGCGGACTTCTACGTGGGCGGCAGCCCTGAGGGCGACTGCCTGGCCGGGACGGTGGACTTCGCGCGGGTGAGCCTGGGTTCCCTGGCCGACGCGAAGACGACGATCGAGGAGCTCTACGAGTGGCAGTTCAACGGCCCGTTCCTGCGGGACTTCGCCGGGAACGAGCCGACGGGCGAGCGCCGCGACGCCGGCGCCCTCGAATACCAGCCCTGATGCCGCTGAGCGGGCCGGTCAGACGATCGAGTTGTCCTTCGTGAAGGCGATCAGCTCGTCCACCTGGGCGAAGGCGAGCGCCACCACCGTGTCCGCCCCGCCGTAGTAGATGGCCAGCCGCCCGCTGGCGGCGTCGCAGATGGCCGCGCAGGGGAAGGCCACGTTCGGCACGTCGCCCACGCACTCATACAGCCTCTGCGGGGAGAGGATGTAGGGCGCCGTCCGAGCCATCACCTTCCAGGGCTCCTCCAGGTCCAGCAGCGCCGCCCCCATGCTGTAGACGAACCCGTTGCAGGAGGTGAGCACGCCGTGGTAGATCATCAGCCAGCCCTCGGCCGTCTCGATCGGCGTCGGGCCGGCCCCCACCTTGGTGGACTGCCACCCGCCGGCCCTGCCCATCACGTAGCGGTGCTCGCCCCAGTGCACCAGGTCGGGGCTCTGGCTCAGGAAGATGTCGCCGAACGGCGTGTGCCCGTTGTCGCTCGGGCGGTTGAGCATCACGTACCTGCCGCCGATTTTGCGCGGGAAGAGCACGCCGTTGCGCTGGAACGGCAGCAGGGCGTTCTCCATCTGGTGGTAAGTCTCGAAGTCGGTGGTCCAGGCTAGGCCGATGGTCGGGCCGTGGTACCAGTTGCACCAGTGGACGTAGTAGCGGCCCTCGAGCTTGCAGACGCGCGGGTCGTAGCCGTAGACGAAGTCCTGGAGCTCGGGGATGTCGCACGCGAACCGGATGGGCTCGTGCTCGATGTCCCAGTGGATGCCGTCGTCGCTGCGGGCGGTGTGGAGCATCATGCGGCGGGTGCGGTGGTCCACCCGGAAGACGCCGGCGAACTTGCCCTCGAAGGTGACCACGGCGCTGTTGAAGATGCTGTTGGAGCAGGGGATGGCGTCGCGGGGGACGATGGGATTCTCGCTGTAGCGCCAGGCCACGTCGCAGCAGCCTTCGGGCCTGTCTTGCCACGGGATGTTGGGGACGTCCTCACCGACAACGGTCTGCTGTGCGGCCATGGGCGGGCCTCCTCGCGTCTGGATTGAGGGCGGCTTGACGGACCAGCGGGGCAGCATGATGCACCGGTGCGGGCGGGCTGTCAAGCGGCGGGGGCGCCGCCCCTACCAGTGGGCGCGGAGGGCCTCCAACTCGCCAGCCAGCCGCTCGCTGGCCTGCACGTAGTGGACGTCGCCGAACACCCGCACGTGCAGCAGCATCGTGTTGAGCCAGTAGAGGCGGCAACGCACGTCGAACCCCTCGCGCAGGGGGTGGAACTGCGCGTACTCCCGGAAGAACACGCCGCCGACCGTGTGGAAGACCAGCAGGTAGGCCAGCTCGTATTCGACGTCGGCGTAGTTGCAGCCGCCGTCCACGAAGCCGCTGATGCGCGGGCCGCCCGGGGCGTTCGGGTCCACGATGATGTTGGTTGCCCACAGGTCGCCGTGCACGAGCGTCGGCCGGCCGGACTCGGGGAGCCACTGCTCCAGCCGGTGCAGCTCCGTCCGGATGACGGCCCGCGCGTGCGGGCTCAGGCGGTCGGCCACTGCGTTGAACTCAGAGCGTATCTGCGGGCCGAACTTCTCCAGCCACCGCTCGTGCCCCTGCTCGGGCGGGTCCAGGGCGCTGCCGTAGGTGGGGCGTCGGGACTCGTGCAGCTCGGCCAGGATGCGGGCCATCTGCTGCTCGACGGCCGCGCGCCCGGAAGCGGTGAGCCGCGCGTGGCCCAGGTTCTCGCCGGGCAGGCGCTCCATCATCAGGCAGCTGCCGGCGAAGATGCTCCCCGACGTGTCCACCCCGTAGGGCTCGGGCACGGGAAAGCTCGTGTTGCGGCGATACCACTCCAGGACGCGGTGTTCCCACTCGAAGCCGCCGTGGCCCGGCTCGGAGGAGAGCTTGGCCACGACCAGCGGCGGCTCGCCGTCGGTCGCCAGCTCCAGCACGCTGTTGATCATGCCGCCGTGGAGCCGCCGGATGCCCGTGACGCTCAGCTCGCTGCCCAGCAGGGATCGGAGCAGCGCCGTGGCGCACTCGCGGGAGATGTCCGTGGTGTCGAAGACCATGGCCGGCTTCGGTTGAGGCGGGGCAGCGGCGCCCGGAGCGGCCGAGTGTGGCGGACGAGCGCCGTCCGGGCAAGGCGCCGGCGCTTCCGGCTGGCGCCGGATTCGCATATGCTACCCGGCGTCCTTGCACGGAGGAAGAGGGGATGGCCAGACTCTGCGAGGTGACCGTGGACACTGCCGACGTGGTCCAGCGCCGGTTCGGCGGCGTCGGCTTCCACGTCTCCCACCATCTGCACGCCACCACACAGGAGCACTTCGACGAGGTGCTGGCCAAGCGCTGGCGGGAGCTGGCGCCCTCGTTTGCGCGGCTGGGCTATCGGCTCAGCGACGGGGAGGAGGGCCTCGCCACGCTCGGCGACCATCTGGTCCGCCTGCGTGACACGGGCACGGAGGTCTACCTGGTGACGTGGGACCCCGAAGACGTGGAGCCGGGCCCGCCGATGCAGGATTACGCGCGCCGCATCGCGGACCAGCTCCACTACCTCGTGCGTGAGCGGGGCGCCGCCAACGTCCGCTACTACTGCATGACCAACGAGCTGACCCTCCACAGGTGGGCGGACATGGTGGACGACATGCCCCGGTTCCGGGCCTACCACCGCGCGCTCTTCGACGCGATGCGGGAGCGGGGCCTGCCGGTCGGGCTGCTGGCCTCCGACGCCTCACCCATCGAGAACTGGCAGACCATCGGATGGGCGGCTGAGCAGATGGACGACGTCACGGCCGTCTACGGGGGCCACCACTACTTCAACGAGCACGACCCGGCGGACCCGGCCTTCTACCCCTGGTTTCTGGAGAAGCTGCGCCGGGGCGCCGGTCTGGCCCGCGCCAGGGGCAAGGACTTCATCCTGGGCGAGTTCGGCTGCCGGCAGGATCTGGGCACCCGCGACGGCCGGCGCATGGACGTCTGCACCCACTTCGGCACGCCGCGCGAGCCGCTGGTGGGCATGCAGCTCGCGGAGGCCGTGCTTGCCGCGCTCAACGGAGGCGTCCGTGCCCTGGCGAACTGGACCTTCACGGACTACCCGGACAGCTACCGGCCGGACTACGTGAACCGATGGGGCGCGTTCCGCTGGGAGGGCGACCACGCAACTCGCGCGCATTACTACGCTTACGGGCTGCTCACCCGCTTTTTCCGCGGCCCGGCGACGGCGTTTGCCGTTCACACCGCCGAGCCCCTGGTGCGGGGCGCGGCCGTGCGGCACCACGACGCGCCGAGCGGCTCGGTGGCCCTGGTGAACCGCTGTGCCGAGGACGTGCCGATCTCCCTGGCCATCTCAGGGGAGCGCCTCGACGCCCGCTTCCGCAAGTACGTCTATGACCCCGCCGACGTGCCGCAGCACCCCTTCGGCGACCTGCAACAGCCGAGCGGCGTGGTGCCTATGAGCGATGGCCGCCTCGCGGACGTCCTGGGCGCGGGGACGCTCGCAGTCTACACGACGGCCTGCTCGGAGGACCGGCCGGCTCCCGTGGAGGGCCTCGAAGTGAAGGAAGGGGGCGAGGGGCGCAGGCTCCTTCAGTGGCAGGCCTGCCCCTCCGCGGACCTCTGCTACTACAGGGCCTATCGTGGGCCCACGCTGGACTTCGTCCCCGGAGTGGCCACCCAGATCGGTTCGACCACAGCCACCCGCCTGCTGGACCGGGGGTGGCGGTCTGCGGGGCCCTGCTGCTACAAGGTGCTCGCCGTGAACCGGTCCGGCAATGCCGGGGCTCCGGCGGTGGCGACGTAGGGGCACGGGGGGGCGGCGGCGCGAGGGGCTGCAACGTTCGTCGCAGACGCCGCAGATCGCCCGGAGTTTGACTTGGCCGCGCCGTGCCGACTATAATGCCATCCTGTTTGAGGGAAGCTCTTTGAGTTCCTGACGCCGTCGGGGGGAGGGCGAGAGGTCGCGGAAGATGGCAGTGCGGAAGGAGCGTTCGAACAGGTCGGGTGCAGGCGGTCAGCCCAGGGGCCGCAGAGCTAGCGGAAGCGTCGAAGGGCGGAGCATAGGCTGGGGCCTGGGGCCGGACGAGGAAGAAGACCTCTTCATGCGTCGCGTGCTCTTCTCCGTGCTGGTTGCCGTGGTCGGGTGCATGGGCGCGTGGTTCCTGTTGACCAACGCGGTCGGCGGCGGCGCCGTGCAGGAAGTGCTGAGCCTGACCGATGCCCCGGCGGGGACTGCCAGTCACTACACGGTCCAGCTGCTGGAGTTCGTCCCTTCAGGGGCGAAGCGCGCCGCCGCTGAGCGGATGGCCTCGCAGGAAGCCCTCCGCGGCCTGGCGGCGGGGCACGAGTTCCGCCTTCTGGACTCGCTCGACGGTCGCGTCTCGCTGTGTGTGGGCCGGTTCAGCGATCCGGAGTCGCCGGAAGCGGCGGCGCTGCTGCGGCGCTTTCGCGACTACAGCGAGGATGGAAGGGCGCTGTTCGCGGGAGCGCGTGTGCGCGGTGTCTCTAAGTAAGTCCCGTCCTGCTGCATCCTTATGACATGTCAAAGGGGAGAAGCGCTGTGTCACTGCACAAGAGTCTGAAGCGCAAGGACGCCCTGGCCCGCCGTCGCAACGTCCTGTCGCGCGGCGAGCGCATCGAGCGCCTGAAAGACGAGGAACGCTGGGACGAGGAGGGCGCCTCCGTCTTTGGGCTGCCGAAGGTGAAGCCGCGCATCGTCGAGGCGCCGAGTCGCGCGAAGGCCGAGGAGCCCGAAGGGCCCGAAGGCGAAGAGGCCGAGCGCGTCGTCGAGGCCGAAGCCGACGAGGCGGAGGAATGAGCGCCGAGCGCCCGTCCGCACGGACGCGCAGGAGGGGTGGGTGGACGCATCGCGACTGATCGCCGACCGGATGGGGCTGATTGACTCATCCGGCATCCGCAAGGTCTTCGACCTGGCCAGGAAGCTCAGGGAACCGATCAACCTGAGCATCGGCCAGCCCGACTTCGATGTGCCCGAGCCCGTCAAGGCGGCCGCCATCCACGCCATCTCCACCGGGCGCAACAAGTACACTGTCACCCAGGGCATCCAGGAGCTGAGGGACGCCGTCCTGGCCTTCGAGAGGGACCAGACGGGCATTGTCCACGACGCGGTGCTCATCACGGCCGGCGTCTCGGGGGCCATGCTGCTGGCCTTCATGGCGCTGGTCAACCCGGGCGACGTGGTGGCCATCCCGGACCCCTACTTCGTGATGTACAAGCACCTGTGCCGGCTGCTGGGCGGCAGGCCCCTCTACGTGGACACCTACCCCGACTTCCAGCTCACCGTGGAGCGGCTCGAGGAAGCCGGCGCCGCCGAGGCCAAGCTGCTGATGCTCAACAGCCCCAGCAACCCCACCGGCCAGGTGATGCCCAAGGCGAACCTGCGCAAGATAGCGAGCTGGGCCGGCAAGAACGACGTCTTCATCGTCAGCGACGAGATCTACCGCGCCTTCTGCTACGACGGGCCGTTCACCAGTGTGGCGTCCTTCGCGCAGGACGTGCTGCTGCTGAACGGTTTCAGCAAGTCGAGCGGGATGACGGGCTGGCGGCTAGGCTATGCGATCGGGCCGGAGCCCATCATCGAGGAGATGAAGAAGCTCCAGCAGTTCAGCTTCGTCTGCGCGCCGTCCATGGCTCAGTATGCCGGCCTGACGGCGCTGCGCATGGCCACCGACGACCACACGCGCGTCTACAGGGCAAAGCGCGACCTGCTGTATGAGGGGCTCAAGGGCGAGTTCGGCCTCCAGAAGCCGCGGGGCGCCTTCTACGCCTTCGTGGAGGCGCCGGGGGGCGACGGGGACGCCTTCTGCCAGCGGGCCATTGAGAGGGGCCTGCTCATCATCCCGGGGAGCGTCTTCAGCGAGAGGAAGAGCCACTTCCGCATTTCGTTCGCAGCCGAGGAGTCGGTGATCGAGGAGGGGGTGCAGGTCCTGCGGTCGCTGGCGTAGCGGGGCTTCGCCGCACAGATCGCCGCCCCGCCAGAGGCGGGCTGGCTTGACCCGTGGCTATGGCTCTGTGAAGGCCCGGGTCAGCCTGTTGCGGGGGCCCCTACGGGTGCACTGCGGCCGTCGCCTCCTGGGGCTCCTCAACCAGACGCAGCGCGGCGGCCCGGACCTCGGTGCCGGGCTCGGCCGTCAGGCAGCGGCCTATCCACGCGCCGTCGCCTACGGGCTGGAACAGCCAGTCCGCGTCGCCCAAGCTGACGGCTAGTCCGTCTTCGCAGACCTCCCACTCTCCCTGCGACTCGGCCCCCCACCCTTCAGGGTGGCCGATCTCGCGGTGGTCAGCAGCAGCGTCCCGACCTCCTGGCCCGCCTCCGTCCAGACATAGCGTCCGGGCACCGCGGCCGCGGTCAGCAGCGCCAGCTTGCGCTGTTCCGCCTGCTGCTTGGCCTGCTCCACGGCCTCCTGGGCCCAGCGCAGGCAGTCCGGATAGACCTCCGCGTAGGCCTCGGCGAACGCGCGGCGGTAGTTTGTCAGAGCCAGTTCATAGCGCTGGTTCATCTGCTCCGTGGTTCCGAGGACCACCTGCAACTGGCTGGTCTGCCGGCCCATCTCCCTAAGCCGCTGCTGGTTCTCGTTGAATACCCGCGCGTCTCTGGCGGTGTCATACCGTATGTTCGGCCCCCACGGGCCGGGCAGGCCGAAGCCGGGAGACGTGGAGGCCTGGTCCCATCGGCGCCTCTGCTCCTGCGAGAGGCGGCCGTAATCCTTGTCCAGCCGCTGTTTCTCCCAGTGCAGCCCGCCCAACCGGCGGCGGTTGGGGTCGGTCAGCATGGCCTGCTGTGCGGCCATAAACTCGCCGTACTCCCACCAGCAGAGCTCTTGCGCCATCCTGGCGGCCTCGCGCTGTGCCAGCCGCCGCACGCCGGCGCTTGCCGCCATAGGGCCGGGCTCCCCGGCCTGTCCGGACTCCGCGTTCACGTCGGCAGGCCGGATGCAGAACTCATACCAGTCTCCGCCCGGCGCGATCACGTCGTCGAGGCAGACCACGGCCATCTCGCGGGTGTTGATCACCTTCAGGTCGCACCGCGCGCGCTTTGCCTCCACCGCCACGCAGAGCCCCTTCGGCCCCACGGGAAAGGCCCTTGGGAGCGCGAAACAGTCGGACCTCGCCCCGTCCCAGACAAGGCGCCACTCCTCGCCGTTGACGGTGATGAGCCGCGACGGTGCCCCTTCCTGCGGGCCGCCCTCGCCGGGACGGGGTCCGCGCTTGTGAAGCCAGTGCATCTCCTGGGCGTGGATGACCAGGTTCGCCGCGCCGTCGAGCCACACTTTCACGTGCAGCGCCGGCTCCTCTTGCTGTGCGGCTGCACCGGAAGCGGCTGCGGCCAGGGCCAGACAGACATACATGAGCAGGACTCGCATGGCGCTTCCCCCGTTGATATGCGAGTCGTCGGCTGCAGCGCCGGTTGTAGGGGAGAGGAACATCTGCTGTCAAGCCTCAGTTTCTGTCCGTGGCCGAACGTAGCTGGCATTCGCTGGCTGACAGCGGGCAGGGCACGGGGCGGCGGCCGAGCATGACCAGGAGCACGAGTACGAGGACGACGAGGGCGAGGGGGAGGGAAACGGCGTCAGCGCACGCCGTACTTCTCCAGCTTGCGGTAGAGGGTGGCGCGGCTCAGCCCGAGCTTGCGGGCGGCCTTGCTGATGTCGCCGTCGCACTTGCTGATAGCGCCGAGGATGGCGCGCCTTTCCACCTCGACGAAGGGGATCACCTCCTCGCTCTCCTCCACGTCGAGGGGCCGGGCCTGAAGGGCCTGCTGGATGCAGGCCAGCGCCTCCTCGACGGCCAGCGCCGGCACCTTGCCCTTGGCGGCGCTGCGGACCCGCTCGGGGAACATGTCGGCGGTGACCCGGTCCGTGGTGGCCAGCACGACGATGCGCTCGATCGTGTTGCGCAGCTCGCGCACGTTGCCCGGCCAGGGGTAGCGCAGCAGCAGCCGCACGGCATCGGGCGAGAAGTCCCAGAAGTACTTCGAGTATTTCTCCCCCATCATCGCCAGGAAGTGCTGGGCCAGCACGGGGATGTCCTCGGGGCGCTCCCTTAGGGGCGGGATGTAGATGGGCACGACGTTGAGGCGATAGTAGAGGTCGTCGCGCAGGTTGCCCTTCTCCACCTCTTCCAGGGGGTCCCTGTTGGTGGCGGAGATGACGCGGCTGTCCACCTCGATGTTCTCGCTGCCGCCCACGCGGCTGAAGGAGCGGTTCTGCAGGAAGCGCAGCAGCTTCGACTGCAGGCCCAGGTCCATCTCGCTGATCTCGTCCAGGAACAGCGTGCCGCCGTGAGCACGCTCGCAGCTGCCGATGTGCTGGCGGTCGGCGCTGGTGAACGAGCCCTTCTCGTGTCCGAACAGCTCGCTTTCGAGCAGGTCCTTGGGGATGGCGGCGCAGTTGACGGTCACGAAGGCGCCGTCGCTGCGGGGGCTCAGCATGTGGACGGCGCGGGCCACCAGCTCCTTGCCCGTGCCGCTCTCGCCCCAGACCAGCACGGGGGCGTCCGTGTTGCAGATGCTCTTGATGCGCGTGTAGATGTCGTGCATCGCCGGGCTTATGCCCACCAGCTCGCCCAGCGTGCCGCCCCGCTGGTAGACGTCGGTCAGCTGCTTCACCTGCACCGCCAGGCGATGCCTCTCGGCGGCGGCGAGCAGCTTCTTGGGCAGGGACTTGGCCGCAGCGTCGAGGTCCACCACGTCCTCGGCCCCCTTCTGCAGGCACTCGACCACGGTGGAGGTGGCGGGCCTGCTGCCGACGACGATCACCGGCAGGTCTGCGTAGCGGCCCCGCACGTGGTCCAGCGAGCCCGACTTGCCGGTGGCGCACTTCACGTCCATCACCACGACGTCCGGCACCGCCTTGGTCATCTCCTGGAGCAGGCCGGCGGCGGGCTTGCACTGGACCGTCCTGACGGCCCGGCCGTCTATCTCGTCCGGCACGACGTCCGCGACGGACTCCTCGCCGACGGCGTAGATCAGCAGCTCCTCTGTCACGGCTGCTCCCGTGCTCTAATCTGTGCGGCCCAGCGCCCTGCGCACTCTCTCCACGGCCCGGCTCGGGCTGAAGGGTTTGGTCATGTACTCGTCCGCTCCGACTTCCAGGCTCCGCTGGCGGTCCGTCTCCTGCCCCTTGGCGGTGAGCATGATCACGTAGATGCCGGCCGTCTGGTCGGACGACTTGATGCGCCGGCACACCTCGTAGCCGTCCGGCTCGGGCATCATGATGTCCAGGAAGACCAGGTCCGGGCGCTCCTCCTTCACCAGCCGCAGGGCCTCGGCGCCGCTGCGGGCCTGGAGCACCTCGTAGTCGGCCCTCTGGAGGACGAACCCCAGCGAGCGCAGGATGTGGGGCTCGTCGTCCACGATGAGGATCTTCTCAGCCGCCATGGCCAGCACGAGAAGCAATGGGGATAGGCGGGCGGTCCGGCCCGCCCGCGGGACCACCCGCCGTCAGCCGTCGCCTTCCCCGCAGACGACCGCCACGGCCTCCTCGGTCGTTTGCGTGACGTCGAAGACGCGCGTCAGCCGGGTCAGCTCGAAGATGGACCGACAGAACGGCGGCACCTCGGCCAGTTGCAGGTCGCCGCCCTCGGTGGCGGTGCGGCGCAGGGAACTGACCAGGACGCCGAGCCCGGCGCTGTCAATGAAGTCCATCTCTGCCAGGTCTATGACCAGGCGAATGCTGCCGCCGGCTATCAGCTCGTGCAACTGGGACTTGATGTCGGGGGCCGAGACGGCGTCGAAGCGCCCCTCCATCTTCACGACGGCAACGTTGCCCTGGCGACGGATGTCGGCAATGGCCACTGCAAGTCCCCTCCCGAGCACTCCCTGGTTGTGCGCCGCAGCGTCCCGCGTATGATATACGGGCCCCTTCCCTCGTGTCAATCGGGCCCGGCCGCGGCGGCTCAGCCGCCGATCCGCTCGACTATGGCGCCCACGACGGCATCGTAGTCGGCCGGCAGCTCCACCGGCGGGTTGGCGCGCCGGCTCTCTATCCCGCTCAGACCGCCCCAATGGTAGTCTGTCTTGAACTGCGGAAACTTCAGGCCGTGGGCGGTCGAGATGACGACCACCCGGTCGTCCCTCGCGATGTCGCCGCGCCGGGCCAGCTTGATCAGCGAGGCCAGGGCCACGCCCGTCTGGGGGCAGGTGAACAGGCCGTCCAGGTCGGCCAGCGCGCAAGCGTCGGCCAGCTCCTGCTCGGATGCCTGCTCGACCACGCCGCCGAAGCTCTTCAGCGTCCTGATGGCCTTGTAGATGCTCACCGGGTTGCCGATCTGGATGGCAGTGGCCAGGGTCCTGCGGGCGGCCTGGGGCTCGAAGCGCTCGAAGTCCTTCAGGTAGCTCATGTAGAGCGGGTTGGCCTGCGTGCTCTGGGCGCAGCAGATGCGCGGCAGCCGGTCTATCAGGCCCAGCCCGTGCATCATCTCGAAGCCGAGCCCCAGGGCGCTCACGTTGCCCAGGTTGCCGCCCGGTATCACCACCCAGTCCGGCACCTGCCAGCCGAGCTGCTGGCATATCTCCACCGACACGGTCTTCTGGCCCTCGATGCGCAGGCTGTTCATGGAGTTGGCCAGATAGATGTTCTGGCGGCCGGTCACCTCCTGGACGAGCCTCATGCAGCCGTCGAAGTCGGCGTCCAGCGCCAGGGTCAGCGCGCCGTTGGCCACGGGCTGCACGAGCTGGGCCGGGGTGATCTTGCCCCGGGGCAGGAACACGACGCACGGGATGCCGGCGCGGGCGCAGTAGGCGGCCAGGGCGGCCGAGGTGTCGCCGGTCGAGGCGCAGGCCACCGCCGGCACGTCCTTGCCCTCGGCTCGCATCTGCTTGACCATGCTCACCAGCACGGTCATCCCCAGGTCCTTGAAGGAGCCGGTGTGGGCGTTGCCGCAGAGCTTCACGTGCACTTCCGGCACGCCGATGCGGCGCCCGAAGCCCTCGGCGTGCACCAGCGGCGTGCCGCCCTCCCCGAGGGTCACGATGTTGGCCTCCTCGACGCGCGGGCAGACCCACTCCCACTTGTCCCACACCCCGCTGCTGAACGGCCCCGAGGCCGCCTGCCGGCGCTCGGCGAAGAGCGCCTTCCACTCCTGGGGGCTGCGGCGGGCCAGGGCGTCCACGTCGTGGCGCACCTCGAGCAGGCTGTCGCACCGGCGGCAGCGGTAGACCACTTCGTCCAGCTCGTAGGTCTCGTCGCAGCCGGCGAAGCACTGAAACCAGGCTCTGTACCCGGCCTTCATGGCTCGGCCCCCACCTTCAGGTGATGCGCGCTTTATTCTTCAGCGTCGCCGTGCTATATGTCAAGCGTGCAGGCGCCTCGCCCGAGACGGAGGGGTCAAGATGGGGGAACACAGGACCGTGGCGCTCGCGATCGCCGCCCACCCGGACGACATCGAGTTCATGATGGGCGGCACGATGATGCTGCTGAAGGAGTCGGGCTGCGAGACTCACTACATGACGATAGCGAACGGCTCGTGCGGCTCGGCCACGCTGCCCCGTGGCAAGATCGTCCGGATACGCGCCCGCGAGGCCCGCCAGGGGGCCGAAGCCCTGGGGGCCGTCTACCATCCGAGCTACGTGGACGACATCGAGATCCGCTACGACAGGGAGCTCCTGGCACGCGTGGCCGCCGTCGTGCGCGACGTGGACCCGGGCGTCCTGCTGGTGCCTTCGCTAGAGGATTACATGGAGGACCACGTCAACGCGTGCCGGCTCGCCGTGTCCGCCGCCTTCTGCCGGGGCATGAGGAACTTCCCCACCTGTCCGCCCGTCGAGCCGGTGGACACGGAGTTGACCGCCTACCATGCGCTGCCCTACGGCCTGCGCGACGCCCTGGGCCGCCGCGTCTTTGCGGGGCACTATGTGGACGTGAGCACGGTGATGGAGCGCAAGCGGGCCGCCCTGGCGATGCACAGGAGCCAGAAGGAATGGCTCGGCTACAGCCAGGGGCTCGACGCCTACGTGAGCAGGATGGAAGAGATGACCTGTGAGGTAGGCCGGATGTCCGGCCGGTTCGAGGCCGCCGAGGGCTGGCGTCGCCACAACCACCTCGGCTTCTGCGCGCCGGGGAGCGATCCGCTCGCCGACGCCCTCGGCGAGAAGGTGTTCGTTGACGAGGACTACGCGCGGGACCTGGAGGGGCCCCCCTGGCCCCATCAGAGCAGCTGACGGGCGAGCCGGGCCCCACGCCGGCGGCCGCGCAGGAGGTGCAGAGATGGCCAGGCCGATCAGCGTTGTCGCGCCCGCATGGTGGGACTACACGACCCTGGACACGGAGATCATGGAAAGGGCCGCCGAGCTTTCGCCGGACGATATGCTGGGCCTGTCCCGTCCGGGGTTCGAGGTGCTGATGTACGACACGCTCGAGAGCTTCTACCTGGCCGAGGCGCTTGAGTACGTCGAGGCCTGGTCGCAGGCGACCCAGGAGCGCCCTGCCGGCATCTGCGGCCCCATCGGGCCAACGGAGCAGCTCCCGCTCGTGGCGCAGCTTGTCAATGCCCTGGAGCTTGACCTGCGCCACGCGCACTTCTGGGCGATGGACGAGTGGTATCTCGATGGGCGCGAAGTGCCTGCGGACCACCCGCTCTCCTTCGAGCGTGCCGACCGCACCCTCTGCTTCGACCGCATCCGGCCGGAGCTGGCCATGCCGGAAGCCAACCTGCACTTCCCGAAGGCGGACTCCCTGGCCCAATACAGCGCCAGTTACGACGCTGCGCGCTGCGTCGTCATGCAGGGAGGGCAGGGCGAGGTGAAGCACTGGGCGTTCAACGATCCGCCTCGCCGCGAAGGCCCGTACGCGGACCAGCCACCGCCGCCGGAGGAGTACATGAAGCTGGGCGCCCGTGTCGTAGACCTGCACCCGATGACGGTCATCCAGAACGCCCGCACGTCCGGCGGCGGAAAGGTAGCCGACGTCCCGACCCAGGCCCTCACCGTGGGGCCGGCCGAGACGATGAACGCCGAGCGGGTCTCCATCTGGCAGGCGGGCACGCACGACAACCCGTTCGGCATGCGGCTGACAACGCTCATGATCGCCGAGCGCGTTCCGGACACCTCGGTGCCCATGTCCCTGCTGGCGCTGCACCCGAACGTGCGTTTCAGCTTCTACCGGCCCGGCATCGGCTCCTGTCAGGCCCAAATGCACTGAGGACCGGCCGCCGGAGCGGCCAGAAGGAGACCCACGTGAGCGAGACCGTTCCCATACTGCTGGACACGGACATCGGGTCGGACATTGACGACGCCGTCTGCCTGGCCTACCTGCTGGCCGAGCCGCGCTGCGAGCTGCTGGGCGTGACCACGGTGACGGGCGAGCCGCCGCCGGCCGGGGCGACGTGCCCATCGTGAGCGGCTGCGACGTGCCCCTGCTTTACGAGCAGCAGCAGCCGCGGGCCCCCCAGGCCGAGGTGCTGCCCCGGTGGCCGCACCGGGACGACTTCCCGCCCTACGGAGCCGTCGAGTTCCTGCGCCGCGCCATCCGCAGCCGCCCCAGGGAGATCACGCTCCTCACCATCGGCCCGCTCACGAACGCCGGGCTGCTGTTCGCCGTGGACCCCGAGTGCGCGGGGCTGCTCAAGCGGCTGGTGATGATGGGGGGCTACTACTTCGCGCCGGGCCAGAAGGAGTGGAACACGATGGGCGATCCGATCGCCAGCGCGCTGGTTTTCGCGGCGCCCACGCCGGCGCTGACCGCCTACGGGCTGGACGTGACGACGAAGTGCACGATGCCGGCGGGCGAGTGCCGGGAGAGGTTCAAGGGCGGGCCGTTCGACGTGGTGGGGGAGATGGCCGAGGTCTGGTATCGCCACGCCGAGCAGATCACGTTCCACGACCCGCTGGCGGCGGCCTGCATCTTCGAGCCCGACATCTGCACTTATCGCACAGGGACGGTGAGGATGGACCTGGGCGGCGCCGATGCCCACGGCGCCACGTTGTTCGAGCAAGCGGGGAACGGCCCCCATACGGTGGCCGCCGAGGTGGACGCCGAACGCTTCTTCGAGCGCTACTTCGAGGTGACGACCGTCTTCCGGTCGGACTGACGGGCCGGCGGGGCGCCGTCAAGCGGACGGCGCGGCGGCCTCCAGGACGGCGGCCGTCAGCTCTGCGGCCCCTTCGGTGAACTCCAGCTCGGTGCGCAGCGCATAGAGGTGCGGCGCCACCAGGCGCCGCAGGAGGG
>Ga0111189_1025_pt2 | contig 19678 bp, 15 predicted proteins | sample DeeMarSWOR324_28_FD_80357 | JGI IMG/M metagenome (GOLD analysis project Ga0111189, IMG submission 80357) | Planctomycetes bacterium SM23_32 | reverse complement strand
GGGACCGCGGCGCGCCGCGCGGGCCGGCTTGCACAGGCTCAGGCCGTCCTGCGGCGCATTTCGGCCGGCGCCTCATCCGCCTGCGCCCGACGGATGTCCGCGCCGAGCGAGGCCAGGGCGGCCTCCAGGTCCTGGTAGCCGCGGTCAATCTGGTCCACGCCCGTAACCGTCGTGGTGCCCTCCGCCGCGAGCCCGGCCAGCACCAGGGCGCCGCCGGCGCGCAGGTCGGCGGCCCGCACTTCGGCGCCCCGCAGCGCGGGCACCCCTTCGATGACGGCACGCGCCCCCCCCTGCAGGACGCACGCACCCATCTTGATCAGCTCCCCGACGTGCGTGAAACGCTCCGTGTAGACGCGCTCCTCGACGCTGCTGGTGCCCGTGGCCAGACACAGCAGCACGCTGAGCTGGGGCTGCATGTCCGTGGCAAGCTCCGGGTAGGGGCCGGTGACCAGCGCTGTGGGCCGGAGGGGAGGGCGGCTTTCGGCGCTCAGGCAGCCTTCGGTCCCGGCGATGGCCACGCCCATCCGGCGCAGCGCCTCGATGGTCGCCCGCAGGGCCTGCGGCTGCGCGCCCTCGAGCGTGATCCGGCCTCCCGTTGCAGCGGCCGCCGCCAGGAACGTGCCGGCTTCGATGCGGTCCGGGATGATGACGTAGTCGGTGCCCCGCAGACGCTCGACGCCGCGGACGGTGAGCGTGGGCGTGCCGATTCCCTCGATGCGGGCGCCGCAGGCGTTAAGGAAGCGCGCCAGGTCCTGTATCTCGGGCTCGCGGGCCGCCCCTTCGACGACGGTGCAGCCCTCGGCGAGCGCGGCTGCCATCAGGACGTTGGCCGTGCCCAGGCAGGTGGAGCCCCGCGGGCCGGTCATGTCCACGCGCTTCCCGCGCAGCCGGCCTGCCGAGGCGCGCAGGCAAGTGCCCTCGAGGCGGAACTCCGCGCCCAGCGCGGCCAGTCCCTTCACGTGCAGGTCAATCGGCCGCTCGCCCAGGACGCAGCCGCCGGGCAGCGCCACTACGGCTGCGCCGCGAGTGGCCACCAGCGGGCCGAGCGTGCAGACGCTGCCCCGCATCCGCCGCACCAGGTCGAAGGGGGCGACCACCTCCTGCCGCTCCTCGCAGCAGAGGCGCAGGCGCTGGGGGCCGATCCACTCCACCGCCACGCCGAGCGCGCGCAGGATGCCGGCCATCGTCTCGACGTCCCGCAGCCGGGGCACGCGGTCCAGCGTGACCGGTCCGTCCACCAGCAGGCAGGCGGCCATGATGGGCAGGGCGGCGTTCTTGGCGCCGTTGACGCGGACCGTGCCCCGCAGCTCCCGCCCGCCACGGATCACGATCTGCTCCATCCCGCCCGTCCTTTCAATCCGCCGATCTGCGGACGCAGAAGATGCGCTGGCAGCCGGTCGCGTCGGTCGTCGTCTCTGCCGTGTCCATGGCAAACACGGCGGCCTGGCGGGCCATGCCGCCCACGGCCTCGGCCTGCCCTTCCCCTATCTCGAGCGCGAGCCAGCCGCCCGGGTTCAGCAGCCCGGCCGCCTGCGGCACCAGGCACCTCAGCACGGAGAGCCCGTCGGGCCCGCCGTCGAGCGCCTGGCGCGGCTCATGGTCCCGCACCTCGGGCGCAAGCTGCTCGATGCGCGCCGTGGGCACGTAGGGGGGATTCGAGGCCACCAGATCCACCCCACGCCGCTGCGCCGGCAGCGCGGCGGCGACCGGCTCGGCCAGGTCGCCCTCGAGCAGCAGGACGCGCTCCGCCACGCCGTGCCGGGCGGCGTTGCGGGCGGCCACTTCCAGGGCCTCGGGGCAGCAGTCGGTGGCCGCCACGCGCAGGCCCGGCCGTTCCGCTGCCAGCGTGATGGCGACCACGCCGCTGCCGGTGCACGGCTCGGCGGCCCAGGCCTCCGCCTCGGGCAGCTTCTCCAGGCACTTCTCAACCAGCAGCTCGGTCTCCTGGCGAGGCACCAGGACGGCCGGCGTCACCTCAAACTGCCGGCCGTAGAACTCGCAGCTTCCCAGCAGGTACTGGAGCGGGCGGCGCTCGACCCGCTGCCTGACCAGTTGGCGGAACTCGGCCCGCTTCTGCTCTGAGACCACCTCGTCGAAGCGGGCATAGAGCATGATCCGCTCCAGCCCCAGCGCCTTGCCCAGCAGCAGTTCGGCGTTCAGCCGCGCGTCCCTGAGGTCCACCTTGGCGAAGTAGTCGGCGGTCCAGTTGAGCAGCTCCAGCACCGTCCACCGTGTTCTCTCGCCGGGGGCCCTCATGGGTAGTCGCCGTTGGTGGGCTGAGGCGAAGGGCGAGGCATCCGCGGATTGTAGTGCGAGCCGCAACGCCGAAGTAAAGGCGAAACCGCAGACGCCCTCAGAACGGGCTCCTCGCCTGCCTCAGGCCCTGTCGCCGGGCGCGCGGAATTGGAGCGCCGTCTGCCCCGAACGTGGACGCGCGCGGCGCCGAGCGCCTCTACTTGACGCTCCGGCAGAATCCTGTAGAATCTGCTTCCGCCGTTCCGGGCGCCTGCAGCCGGCCACGGGGCCGGCCCTTCGCCCTGCCGACGGGAGCAAAGGCAGGGCGCACTCACGCGTGCCGGGGCGGCCGTGTCAGTGCAGATCGCCGTGCGACCTACTTCTGCCCGCCACATTATGCAGGAACACGAGAAGCTGATTCGGCGGCGACTGGACGAGGCCTCCTGCGAGAAGCTGGCGGCGCTCGACAACCCCCGGGTCGGCCGGTTCGTGGCCGAATTCGTCGAGCTCTGCGACCCGGCCTCCGTATTCGTGAGCACCGACGGCGAGGAGGACCGCGCCTACGTGCGCCGCCGTGCCGCGGAGAACGGGGAGGAGATGCCCCTGGCCATGGAAGGCCACACCGTCCACTTCGACGGCTACCACGACCAGGGGCGCGATCCGGCGAACACGAAGTACCTCCTGCCGCCGGGGGCGGACCTGGGCCAGCGCGTCCGCTCCATTGACCGGGAGCAGGGCCTGGCCGAGGTCCTGGGCTACCTGCGCGGGAGCATGCAGGGCAAGGAGATGCTCGTCCGGTTCTACACGCTGGGGCCGGTGGGCTCGGCCTTTGCGATCCCGGCGGTGCAGATCACCGATTCCGCCTACGTGGCCCACAGCGAGGACATCCTCTACCGGCCCGGCTACGAGCAGCTCCGCCGGGCGGACCCGCAGGCGGCGTTCTTCCGCTTCGTGCACACGGCCGGGCGGCTGGAGGACCGCGTGAGCGCCGACGTGGAGAAGCGGTGCGTCTACATAGACCTCGAAGAGAGCATTATCTACAGCACCAACACGCAGTACGCGGGTAACACGGTGGGACTGAAGAAGCTCGCCCTGCGCCTGGCGATCCGCAAGGCGAGCCGAGAAGCCTGGCTGGCCGAGCACATGCTGATCGTCGGCATCCGCGGACCGGGCGGGCGGCGCACCTACTTCACCGGCGCCTTCCCCAGCGGCTGCGGCAAGACGTCCACGGCGATGCTGCCCGGCGAGAGCATCGTGGGCGACGACATCGCCTACCTGCGCAAGGTGGACGGCCAGGCGCGCGCCGCCAACGTAGAAAGCGGCATATTCGGCATCATCCGCGACGTCAACCCCGACGACGACCCCCTCATCTGGCAGGCCCTCATCCGGCCGGGCGAGGTCATCTTCTCCAACGTGCTGGTCACCGAGGACGGCGTGCCGCGCTGGCACGGGGACGGCCGGCCGCCCCCCGAGCGCGGCATCAACCACAGCGGCCAGTGGTGGCCCGGCAAGGAGGACGAAGCCAGCAACCCCATTGACCTCTCCCACTGGAACGCCCGGTACACGATCCACCTCGAATGCCTGGACAACTACGACCCCCTCCACAACGACCCCGACGGCGTGCCCGTGCACGGCGTCATCTACGGCGGGCGCGACAGCGACACGTGGGTGCCGGTGGAGCAGGCGTTCGACTGGACGCACGGCATCATCACCAAGGGGGCGAGCCTGGAGTCGGAGTCCACGGCGGCTACCATCGGGGTGTCCGGCGTGCGGCGCTGCGATCCGATGTCGAACCTCGACTTCATCTCCATCCCCATCGGCCGGTACATCCGCAACAACCTGGACTTCGCGGCGGACCTGTCCGATGTGCCCCTCATCTTCGGCGTCAACTACTTCCTGAAAGGCCCGCGCGGCGAGTACCTGAACGAGCAGCGGGACAAGAGGGCCTGGCTGAAGTGGATGGAGCTGCGCGTCCACGAGGAGGTGGACGCCATCGAGACGCCGACGGGCCTGATCCCGCTCTACAGGGACATGCGCCACATATTCCAGGAGCACCTCGGCAAGGAATACGAGGCCGACGACTACGTGGAGCAGTTCCAGCTCCGCATCCCCGAGCAACTGGCCAAGGTAAGGCGTATCGAGAAAGTCTATCGCGAGCAGGTGCCCGACGCGCCGGAGGTGCTCTACGAGGTGCTCCAGGCCCAGAGGGAGCGGCTGGAGGCGGCCCGGGCGCGTCACGGCGACTACGTGTCGCCATTCGACTTCTGAAGGGGCGCGCGAGGACGGACAGCCGAGCCGCCCTCCGGCAAGGGCGAGGCACGAGGCCCAGCATGCGCCTGAAAGAGTACGAGAAGCATTACAGGCTGAGCTTCGCCAACGGCGTCTCGGTGGAGATTCTCAAGGAGGACGGCGCCTTCGGGGGGCTGGGGCAGGTCAAGCTGCAACGGCGCAAGCTGCGCAACAACGAAGTGCCCATCATGCCCCTGGTGCGCGCCCCCGACGGCTATGAAGTGACCCGCCTGCAGTTCCATCACGTGCGCAAGGGGGAGGGGTGCGTTGCCCTCGACCTCATCCCCCACGTGCGCCGCGGCGGCCGGATGGAATGGGTCTGCTGCGACGGCGAGGACCGATGGAACGTGGGCCCCTGGGGGCAGGCTCCGGAGCGGGACCGCGGTGGGCTGATGCGCCTGACGCTGCGGAGCGTCGAGAGGACCATCGGCGGCATTCCGTTCGTCGGTTTCTCCTACGCCTACAAGTTCCGCTCGCGCAGGTACCACGTCTACCGCATCCACGACCGGGCCACCTGGGAGCTGGGGGGCCGGGCCACGGGGAACTCGTTCTGGATGCAGGGGCCTTTCGGGCAGCCCCACAAGACCGTGCAGAACAAGGACGACTCCTTCAGCACCTCATGGTGCCGGGGGCCGAGTCAGGCGGTGGAGATCCAGCAGTTCCTGCCCCTGTTCGAGGTCCTGCAGGGCTTCACCTTCCAGTTCGACCGCAACACGCTGCTGGTCACGGCGTTCGAGGAGCCCTTCCACTGCCGGTCGCTGTTCCAGAAAAGCGCTGGCGAGAACCACATCGTCCACTGGCACCAGCTCTGCGCCGACCTGGGCGGATGCCTGGAGTTCCCGCCCCTGCAGGTGCTCTGCGCCGCGGGGCTCGGGGACGGGCCGACCGACCGGGCCGACCAATACTGTGCGGTGCGGGACGAGCTGCAGCGCCAGTATGCCGAGCAGGGCGGCCTGCTGCGCGAGCCGGCCGTGGTGAGCAGCAGGCTGACGGGCGCGGGCGAGCCCTGCCTGGAGACCATGGAACGCGGGCTCGACGAGCTGGCCCGGGCGGGGTGCCATCGCGTCTACGTGCCGGGCCTCATCCAGGCGCTCGGGCCCGGGCCCGACGCCAGCACCAAGGCCCTGCGGCAGGCCGGCCGCCGCGTCTCGATGCTGGTCGAGCACGCCCACCAGCGCGGCATGGAGGTGGCCGCGTCCCTGGCGGATTGCTGCGCGCACTGGCTTGTGCAGGCGAACGGGGCCGAGGGCACGCAGCAGGCGATCCCGGCCGACGAGGGCGGCCGGCAGCTGGTGACGCGGGCGCTGCGCGACGCCGACGCAAGGCGCCTGCTGACCGACCACCTGCGCGGGCTGAAGCGCTCGCCCGGCCTGGACGTGCTCGTGGCGGACAGCCCGCTGGACCGCATCGTCAACCAGTTCGAGTGGGTCGGGCCGGAGGGTGGGTCGGCTTCGGGCAACGACGGCGGTCGCATAGTGAGCCTGTATGGGCCGAGGACGAGTCTGGTGGCCTCGCTGCAGAAGATGGGCTACCGCTGCCCGCTGGCCGGCGCTGCCGGGCTTGCCTGCGGCTGGCTGAGGCCCGGCTACGAGGTCCTGAAGGGCCGGGAGTTCATGTTCCGCGACTGCGTCGTCGAGTTTCCTGAGGACGAGGTGACCCGGGCGGGCGACGACCCCCTGGAGGCCTACTTCCGCGGCTATGCCAATCGCGTCAGCTACGCCGTCGTCTTCGACGCCGCGTGGGGGCCCGGCGGCCGACTCGCCAAGTGGTGGAAGTCAGAATACGTCGAGATCAACAAAGCCTTCCACGCCGTGCGGGAGCACATGGAGTCCTCCCGCCTGCTCGGCGACGATCGGGGAGCGCTGTGGCACGGCGCCGACCTCGACGTGCGGGTCCTGTGGTGCTACCGGAGCTTCAGGTGGGACCTGGGTCCCCAGGCCAGCGTCTTCGACATCATGGCCACCCGGCAGGTGGGCTTGGAGGGAGGGGGATTTGCGCCGCAGCCTCTGCGCGTGTATCTTGTGCAGGACGCCGCAGGAGCCGAACCCGCTGACGGTGCCGGAGCGAAGCCCGGCCGATGACGCCCGACAAGGAGCGTGCGGATGCCTCAGTTGGACCTCTCAGAGCGGACCGTCGAGGGCCATCCGGCCATCGCCGTGTCCGGGCAGCTCACCATCCTTACCGCCCCTGATCTGCGGCGACTGCTGATGAAGCACGTCCGCCGGGACGAGCCCGCCCTGTTGCTGGACCTCTCGGGGCTTAGCTTCATGGACACCAGCGGGCTGGCCACGCTCATCGAGACGCAGTTGAAGGTGGAGGAGCACGGCGGCCGGCTCGTGCTGTTCGGCCTGCAGCCCCTTATCGCTGAGGTCTTCGACGTGACGCGGGTCACCAAGCTCTTCACCATCCACGAGAGCGAATCGGACGCTGTCCTGGCCCTCGACTCGCCGGACGACTAGGGCTCGGGGGCACTCGCCGGGGCGACCCGCGTTCCGCCGGATGGCCCTGCCCGGTCGTCGTCCGGGTCGGCCGATGAGTCCTTTGCGTTGCGCCGGCCCGTCCGCTACAATCTCGCGACCTTGGCCGCCCCGAGGCGCGGCGAGGCCCACTGTCTCTGATCCTGGAGAGCCGGGATGCCGCAGATAGCCATCATCGGCGCTGGCAGCGCCGTCTTCGCGCAGGCCATGATCCGTGACTCGCTCTCTTTCCCCGCGCTGGCCGACTCCACCTTCCGGCTGATGGACATAGACCCCGAGCCGCTCGGCTACATGCACACCATCGCCCGGAAGATGGTCGAGCAGGGCGGCTACCCGGCCAAGGTGACGGCTACAACCGACCGCGCCGAGGCCCTCGAGGGGGCCGACTACGTCATCGTGTCCATCCTGGTCGGCGGGCGTGAGCCCATCGTAGACGAGATTGACATCCCCCTGAAGCACGGCGTCAACCAGTCCATCGGCGACACCATGGGGCCCGGCGGCATCTTCCGCGGCATGCGCACGCTGCCCGCGATGCAGGAGATCGCCTACGACATGGAGGACCTCTGCCCCGAGGCGCTCATGCTGAACTACACGAACCCCATGTCGCTGCTCTGCCACGGGGTGCGGGAGAGCGCCGAAGTGCGGCTGGTGGGCCTCTGCCACAGCGTGCAGGGGGCCCACCACGAGCTGGCCCGCGCCATTGGCGAAGACCCCGCCGGCTGCACCTCGTGGGTGGCCGGCATCAACCACCAGGCATGGGTGCTGTCCTTCCGCTGCAAGGGCGAGGACGCCTACCCCCGCATCCGCCGGGCCGCCCTGCAGGACGCGGAATGGTACGAGCGCGAGACCACGCGCGTGGAGATGCTGCGCCACCTCGGCTATTGGGTCACCGAGTCCAGCGCCCACAACTCCGAGTACAGTCCCTGGTTCCGCAAGCGCCAGGACCTCATCGAGAAGTATCAGGGGGAGGGCTGGCGCGGCGGCACCGGCTTCATCAAGGAGCTCTACAGCACCGACCGCGAGCAGTACATGGGCAGGCTCCGCAAGCTGGCCGAGGAGACCGAGGAGTTCAGCCTGAAGCGGGGGCACGAATACGGCTCCTACATCGTCAACGCCCTGGAGACGGGCGAGACGTTCCGCTTCAACGGCACCGTGGCCAACGAGGGCCTCATCACCAACCTGCCGTGGGGCTGCTCGGTGGAGGTGCCGTGCTACGCGGACAGGGGCGGCGTCCATCCCTGCTATGTCGGCGACTTGCCGCCCCAGCTCGCCGCCCTCAACCAGATGTCCATCCAGTCCATCAGCATGGCCGTGGAGGCGGCGCTGCTGGGCGACGAGGAGCTGCTGTACTGGTCGCTGGCCTACGACCCGCTCACGGCGGCGGCGCTCTCGCTCCAGGAGATCAGGGACATGATGGAGGAGATGCTCGAGGCCGAGGCCGACCGCCTGCCGCAGTTCCGCCTCTGAGAGCAAGTCCAGGGCCGAACGGCAGCGTCTCGGGCCGCCCTCAAAAAGCGGGACAGGCTCGCACGCTCAGGCTCGCGGCCGCCCGCGGAGTCCCCGGCTTTCGTTGCTCTTGCGCTCGGACGGTGAACGGTGGGAATGGGGACAGGCGCAGGGCCGCGCTCCTTCCCGGAGCCGGGCGAGCGGAGCAGGATCAGGCGCCGGACCCCTCCAGCAGCAGAAGGGCGTCGGGCCAGCCCTCGGGCGCTCGGAACTCCTCCCGCCCGCCGGTCGGCAGCTCGCCGATGGGATGCGCCTCGCCCGTCGCCGGGTCAATCCACGAGGCCCGGTCGGCCGTAAGGGCGTCCGTCCTGAGAGTGACGGTCGCCGGGCCGCTCAGGTAGACGAGCGCCCACCCGGCGCCGGCCGAGCGCGCCGCCGCGTTCAGCGTCAGTCCCTCGCCCTCGCCGGCGGCGATGAGTGACTGGTCCGGCACCAGCCTCCACCAGCCGTCCACGCCCGTCAGCACGTGCCTGCACACGGTCAGGCTCCGCGCGCCGGGCGACTCGATCCAGTCCCGCCACGTGGTCGGCGCGCGCCAGTTGGCGCCGTGGCCGTAGCTGTGGCCCCCGCCGGCCAGGTAGGACCAGTAGGCCTGCCGCCGCACCTCGAAGTCGGGCCGCTCCTCGTCGGGCACGGCCGCCTCGTACTTCCCTTCGGCCATCACCACGGGCTTGACCGGTGTGCGCGCGTAGTCGGCGCTGACCATCGGGTGGATCAGCTGCACGTCGTGCCAGGTCTGGATCATGTTGAAGTCCAGCCACTCCTCCTCGTGGATGAAGCTGGACGAGGTGGGCGACGGGTCGGGATGGACGGTGATCATGTGCGCCCCGCCGTCGCCCTCGCGCAGCCCCGCCGCCAGCTCGCGCAGCACGGGCACGTACTCCTCCTTCGCCTCCGGGTACATGGTCCAGACGACGTGCGGCGCCTCCGCGTATCGCTCCGCCAGCCAGCGCGCGTAGGGGCGGGCGTTGGCGGGCGTGATGCGCTCCCTCTGCACCTGGTGGTAGACGCCGAGCACCAGGATCAGCCCCCGCTGGCCGGCGGCCTCGACGACGCGGTCCACGTTGCGGAAGTAGGCATCGTTGGGGGTGGCGGGGTCGTCGCCCAGCCAGGGCGCCTCCCCGGCCGCGTTCGGCCGGCTGCCGTCGCCGACGCCCGTCACCATGACCTGGAAGACGTTGAACCCCTGCTCCTTGCGACGGCCGAGGACGGCGTCGGCGTCCTCGGGCGGCAGCGCGCAGAACAGCTCCCACTGCGTGTCGCCGAGCCAGAAGAAGGGCTCGCCGTCTTCGTCCACGAAGTGCCGCCCGCCCTCGCCGATGTGTATTGACTGCATGGCCGCTGGTCACTCCTCGACAGTGCCCCGGCAAGGCTACCCCCGGCCCCCCTTCGCGTCAAGGACAAGCATCGGACTCGGCGACCGGTCGGGACGCCGCAGGGCAGGCTTGCAGAGGCGGCCCGCGCATGATATCCTGGGAACTCCGGCTGAACGGGGGATCGCGGCCGGTTCCGACTGACCTGCGGCGTTCCATTCCATGCGGAGGGGGATGTGCCATGGCCGACACGATGGAGAACCTGAAGGAAGCGTTCGCCGGCGAAAGCCAGGCCAACCAGCGCTATCACGGCTTCGCCAAGAAGGCCGAGGATGACGGACTGACGATGGTGGCCCGGCTGTTCCGGGCTGCCGCCGCCGCCGAAACCGTGCACGCCCAGAACCACCTGGACGTGATGGGCACGGTGGGCGAGACGGCCGCGAACCTCGAGGCCGCCATGGCGGGGGAGGCCGAGGAGTTCGAGTCCATGTACCCGGCTTTCATCGCGACGGCTGAGGAGGACGGCAACGACGACGCGGCGGGGACCTTCGACCTGGCCATGCAGGTGGAGCAGATCCACTACCAGCTCTACTCGAAGGCGCTGGAGGCCGTTGAGAAGGGCGAGGACCTGCGCGAGCGCAAGATGTTCGTCTGCCGGGGCTGCGGCAACACGGTCGAGGACGAGGCGCCGGACAAGTGCCCCATCTGCGGGGCGCCGAAGTCCTGGTTCATGCACATCGAGTGAGCCGCCGGGGGCAGGCCGTGCATGAGCTGATCTTCCATGACGGCAGTGCGGCCGGCGACGCGACGGCGGAGGCGGTCTGTGCGCACTTCGACCGTCGCTATGCGACGCGGGCCGGCTACTTCGGAGCGCGGCCGTCTCTGGGGCTTTTGCGCTACTGCCCGCAGGACGGCGCCGGTCGTTCGGCGCTGGACCTTGGATGCGGCCCCGGGCGCAACTCCCTGCAGCTGGCGCGGCGGGGCTACGGCGTGACGGCCGTGGACTACTCGGCAGCGGCCGTCCGCGAGCTGCGCAATCGGGCCGGCGCCGAAGGACTGCCCGTGTGCCCCGTCTGCGCGGACCTGCACGACTACGAGCTGCCGGCCGGGGCCTTCGACGTCGTCGTGGCGGTGACCGTGCTCGGGCTGCTGAGGCGCAGCGCCCTGCCGGCGCTGGCTCGGCGCGTTGTGGCGGCCATCAAGCCGGGCGGCGTGCTGCTGGTGGAGGAGCTCGGCCGTTCCGATCCGGGGCGTCTGCGTCGCGAGGGCGCCAGCGAGTTCGCGTCGCTTATCCGTCGCTACTTCGCCCCCGAGGAGCTCCGCGACCTTTTCCGCCCGCTGGAGGCGATCTGCTGCCGCGAGCTGGTGCTGACCGACACGACGCACGGCACACGGCATCGGCACGCGCTGGTCCGCTACGTGGGGCGGCGGCGGCCGGACCGCGCCGCCGACGGCCGGGAGGAGCTGCCATGGCATTGAGCGGACAGGTGGCCGTCATCACGGGCGGCACGGGGCACCTGGGGAGCGTGGTGACGCTGCGGTTCCTCGACGGGGGCGCCATGGTAGCCGTGCCGTGGCGTCACGAGGACGGCTGGCGCGAGCTGGAGGGCCGCCTCTCCGAGGAGCAGCGGGAGCGCTGCCTGGGCGTGCGCGCCGACCTGACCGACGAGGAGCAGGTCCGGGAGCTGATGGGGGCGGCGGCGGAACGCTTCGGCGCGCTGGACATCCTGCTGAACCTGGCCGGCGCCTACGCGTTCGGGAGGAGGCTCTGGGAGACCGACGCGGCCACCTGGGAACGCATGATGGCCGTGAACCTGCGCACGGCCTTCCTGTGCTCGAAACACGCCCTGCCGGCGATGCTGAAGGCGGGCCGGGGCAGGATCGTGAACGTCTCCTCGAAGGCCTGCGAGGACCTCCAGCCCGGGGCCGCCGCCTACGCCGTGGCCAAGGCCGGCCTGCTGACGCTGACCGGCGCCCTGCGCGAGGAGCTGAAGGGCACCGGCGTCACCGTCAACGCCGTGATGCCCTCCATCATTGACACGCCGGCGACGCGCGAGCTGATGCCGAAGGCCGATCCGGCCAAGTGGGTGACGCCCGAGCAGGTAGCCGACGCGCTCGTGGCGCTCTGCGGCGATGAGTGCGACGGGGTGAGCGGCTCGGTGCTGCGGCTGTTCGGGTCGCTGTAGAGGGCGGGCGGCTCAACCGGCGCGGCGGCGCTCGGCGTCGGCCGCGTCGTTCAGGCGCACGCTGGCGTGGAGCGCCACCTTCAGGTTGCTGAGCAGGCTGTCGAAGAGCCGGTCGAAGCTGCGCCGGTACAGGCGCGGCTGGCCGGCGTAGGCGCCGAGCCCGTTGATCATGTCGTAGCGCTCTCGCTCCGCCGGGTTGCCCAGCACCTCGTAGGCGCGTTTGACGAGCTGGAAGTGCCTGGCATCGCCGTTGCCGCTCAAGTCGGGGTGGGTGGCGCGGACCTTGCTGCGGTAAGCGCGCTTGATCTCCGGCTGCGTCGCCGTCTGGGGCACGCCGAGCAGCTCATAGTAATCGGTCCTGGTGTGAGGGAGAGACATCGCCGCCTCCCGGATCGTGTCCAAGGGTTTTTGCGCGCGCAGTGTAGCCGATATGCCCGGGCGAAGGCAGGGAAAGGTCATAAGTGCTTGTGTCGAAATAGGATACTCCATCGCATAATAGCGCGGAGCGATGCCATGCCGACCATTGACGGCGCCCGGCTCGAACTGGTGCAAGGCGACATCACCCGGCAGGACACCGACGCCATCGTCAACGCCGCCAACAGCGGCCTGCGCGGCGGCGGGGGCGTGGACGGCGCCATCCATCGCGCCGGCGGACCGGCCATCATGGCGGAATGCCGCCGGATCGGCGGCTGCCCCACCGGCAGCGCCGTCATCACCACCGGCGGCGAGCTCCCTGCCCGGCACGTCATCCACGCTGTCGGCCCCGTCTGGCGAGGCGGGCAGAGCGGCGAGCAGAAGCTGCTGGCGGGCGCCTACCGATCCAGCCTCGAGGTGGCCGTGGACAGCGGGCTGAGGAGCGTCGCCTTCCCCTCCATCAGCACGGGCGCCTACGGCTCCCCCATCGGGCAGGCGGCCCGAACGGCGCTGGCGGAGGTGGCCGATTTCCTGCGTCGGAATCCAGGCCGGCTGGAGCTGGTTCGCTTCGTGCTGTTCACGGCCGGGGACTTCGAGGTCTACGGCGCCGCTCTGGAGGAGGTCTTGTCCGGCTGAGGCGTCAGGCGCGTCGGGGCCGCCCGGAGGCGGGGCGGCCGAGCTGCGGAAGGTCGCCTCCAGCGTCGTAGGCGACTGGAACACGACCGGCGGCACAGTCGGCGCCCGTCGCACCGCTTGACGGGCCGCCTCGCTCAGCAGCTTCTCGGTGCGCGCGGCCGGCAGGCAGACCGCGCTGCCCGCGCTCACGGCGCGCTTGACCTCCACGGCCTCCACGTCGTTGGCCAGCAGCTCCCGCGCCTCCCGCACGGCCCCCGAGTCGCCCGTGACCAGCGCCAGCGGCACCCCAAACTTGCCGGCCAGCGCCGCCTCCATGCCGATCTCGCCCAGCTCGGTCTCGTTGACCTTCAACGAGACGATCTCGTGGTCGTACGTGTGGGGCATCAGTGCGCCATGGGCGCCGGCCCGCGCGTGGCAGCCCACCAGGAACAGCGCGTGGAACGACTCGTCCAGTCCGTAGAAGAAGTCGTCGGTCGGCGGCGGCTTGCCGCAGATGGCCACGGCGCGGCGGTCCAGCGACTCCAGGTCCAGGTTGCGCCCTTGCCCGTGCATGTCGTAGATGACGGCCTCGGTGCAGCCCGCGGCGAAGGCTCCGTCCAGCACGGCGCTCACGTCGTGCATCAGCAGGCGGCGGGCGCCTTCGTATTCGGGTGAGCCGGGGCGGACCTGCTCGGGGCTCACTATGCCGCTCACGCCGTCCATGTCCACCTTGACGTACACTCGCGTGCCTACCACGTGGTGTCGGCGCGAGCCGGTTTCGGGGCCGGCCCTTGCGTCGGCGCTGACGGGTTGTATCTGGCGCGCCCTGTTGCTCTCGGGTCTCGCCATGGGTCTTGTGGGCCCCCACGCGGGCGTTCGACGGTGGAGGTGGTTCGCGAGTGCCGCCGGGACCGAGCGGAGTCCGGCACAGATTATAGGGAGGGCGCCGACCCCAAAGGCAAGGGCGCCGGAAAACTAGGGACAGTTACCTGCTTTCCGGCGCGGTTGACGTCCCACACGCCAGGCCACACAATGGATCAAGACACAGCACGCACATCACCTGCACGCGGGGAGGATTGCCATGAGGAAGCTGATGCCAGCAGTGGGCGCCGTGGCCGCGGCCGCGCTCTGCGTGGCTGCGGCCATGGTCGGGGCACAGGAGCCGAAGGGGGGCGAGCGCCTTGAGCTGCCGGCTCCGCAGACCGAGGGCGGGCGGCCGCTGATGCAGGTGCTCAAGGACAGGAAGAGCTCGCGCTCGTTCAGCGCCGAGCCACTGCCCGCGCAGCAGCTGTCAAACCTGCTCTGGGCGGCCTGGGGAGTGAACCGGCCGGATTCGGGCAAGCGCACGGCGCCGTCCGCGGTGAACTGGCAGCACATGGACGTCTACGTGGCAATGGCCGACGGGCTCTACCTCTACAACGCCCAGGCCCACGCCCTGGACCTCGTGCGCGCGCGGGACGTCCGCGCCGTGACGGGCAGGCAGGACTTCGTGGGCGCGGCGCCGCTCAACCTGGTCTACGTGTCGGACTGGGCGCGCATGGGCCGGGCATCGGAGGATGACAAGGCCTTCTACTCGGCCGCCGCCGCGGGGTTCATCAGCCAGAACGTCTACCTGTACTGCGCCTCCGAGGGTCTGGCCACGGTCGTGCGGGCCCTCATAGACCGGCCCGCCCTCGCCGGAGCGATGGGCCTGCGGCCGGACCAGAAGATCGTCCTCGCCCAGACGGTGGGCCACCCGCAGTAGCGAGCGGATCGGGTCGGGGCGCCGGCGCCCGTCAGTCGCCGCTCGGCGGCACGGCTTCGGTGCGGCGGGCCTCCATCAGCTCGGCCAGCAGCAGGCGGATCTCCGCCAGCTCCTTCTGGAGCGTGATCCGCGTGTGGACCACCCACGCCCACAGCTTCATGAGGATCGTGCCCTCATACATGATGAGGATCAGCACGGCGTAGCCGACCATGGGCGCATCAGCTCGGCCCTCGGGCCGTCAAGCCGCGCCTCACCGAGCAACAGGTCCCGCAGTCTGCTCTCAACGTCCGTCATCGTCGTCCTCCTCCATCAGCCGCTTGAGGTGCCGGCGCGCGTGGTGAAGGCGGGACTTAACCGTCCCCTGGGGCACGCCGAGGATCTGCCCGACCTCGGCCGTGGTGAACCCCTCGGCGTAGTGCAGGGCCAGGAGCTGGCGGGCTGCGGCCGGTAGGGCGGCCAGCGCGTCGCGCAGGTCGGCCACTCGGGCGCCGGGCGCCCCCTGGCGCCGCTCGGATGTGCCGGCCAGGGCGGCCAGCTCCTGCTGCGCCTCCCGCTCGGCCTGGCGCCGGCGCACCTGGTCAGCGGCCTTGTGCGTCAGGATGCGGAACGCCCACCGTGGGAAAGCGGCCGGCTCGGCCAGCCGCCCGATGCCCTTGACGACGGCCGTCCAGGTCTCCTGCACCGCGTCCCACGCCTGCTCGCCCGTGTCGGTCAGGGCGTGCGCGTGGAGCCAGAGCCGCTCCTGCCACAGCTCCACCAGGGCGCCGAAGGCTTCCCGATCGCCTTGCTGCGTGCGAAGCACGAGTAGCTCGGTGAGGATATAGTCGCGCGTCCGGCTCATTGGTCTGCTGTAAGGTCGCGCGCAATGCCCGATCGGTTCACGGCGCCCCGCATGGCGTGAGTGCCGCCGCGAGCAGGGCCGAACAGCCGGCATCGGCCGGCGGCGCGGCGCCACGGGCCTCCGATTATAGGCCACCTCCGCGGCCCAACGACAAGGCGAGCGCGGCGGAAGGAGCAGTTGCCGCAGGGCGCGGCCTGAGTTAGAATCCGGCGCGTGGCGCTTGGAGGGTCGGGCAGATGAACATCATCCAGGTCGGCGTGGGCGGGTTTGGGCAGACGTGGCTCGGCCGCATCCAGCGCCACCCGGACACCTCGCTTGTGGCCATCGTGGACACCGATCCTCACGCCCTGGCGGCCGCGCGCGCGCAGACCGGCCTGGCGCCCTCGCACTGCTTCCAGGACTGCGACGACGCCTTCGACGCCGTCCGGGCCGACGCCGCGCTGAACGCGACGCCGCCGTGCGTGCATCACCAGGTGGCCCTGGCGGCGTTCGAGCGGGGGATGCACGTGCTGACCGAGAAGCCCATCGCCGACAGCATGGAGCGCGGCCGGCGTATGGTGGAGGCGGCTCGGGAAGCGCGCCGCACGCTGATGGTGAGCCAGAACTACCGGTTCCGCCCCTGGGCGCGCACCATGCGGCAGTTGCTCCAGAGCGGGCGGTTCGGGCCGCCGGACAACATATCGGTGCGGTTCGCGCGCTCGCTGCGGTTCGATCCGGCATTGAGCCCACGCATGGCCCATCCGCTGGTGCGCGACATGAGCATCCACCACTTCGACCTGATGCGCGCGCTCACGGGCCGGGAGCCGCTGTCGGTCTGTGCGCGCACGTGGAAACCGCAGTGGAGCTGGTTCGAGGAGGACCCGTGCGCGGCGGCGCTCTTTGAGTTCGAGGGCGGCCTGAAGGTCGTCTACGAGGGCACGTGGGTGACGCGTGGCCGCCAGACGACCTGGGACGGCTACTGGAGCATCGAGTGCCCCGAGGCCGTCATCGAGCTGCGCGCCGACCGCGTGCACGTAATCCCTGCCGACCATCCGGGTGAGGACAGCGAGGTGGCGTTGCCCGGCGGCTCCGGCACGGGCCAGACGGCCGCGCTGGAGGAGTTCTGCCGGGCCGTGCTGGAGGAGCGTGAGCCGGAGACCAGCGGCAGGGACAACCTGCGCAGCCTGGCCATGAGCTTCGCCGTGATGGAGTCATCGCGCACGGGCCGGCCCGTTGAGATCGCCCACGTGCTGGGCCGGTAGGGCGCCACCGGACCTCGCTCTGCCGGGGGGCTCCCGCAAGTCCCGGTCCGAGGCCCGTCTTCCCGTTCGTAACGCAAAGGGAGCGAAGAACTTGGAGGTTCCCCAGACGCCCGCCCAAGAGACTCCCGGCCAGCCCGTTGGCACGGTCCCCGCCCGTGCCGCCTCGTGGCTGATGCTGGCGATGTTCTTCCTCTCGGGCGCGGCGGCGCTGATCTACCAGATCGTCTGGGCGCGTCAGCTTGCGCTGGTGTTCGGGGTGACGATCTACGCCACCAGCGCCGTGGTGACGTCGTTCATGGCGGGACTGGCGCTGGGCAGCCTGTTCTTCGGGCGGATGGTGGACCGCTGGCGGCGGCCGCTGGAGTTGCTCGCGCTGTTGGAGCTGGGCATCGCCGTGTTCGCCGTGCTCTTCCCCCCCATCACCGACGGACTGACGCGGGTCTACGTGGCGCTTTATGGGCCGTTCGGCCAGAGCCACTACGCAATGAGCCTGATCCGCTTCGGCCTGTCCTTCCTGGTGCTCATTGTGCCGACGTCGCTGATGGGCGGCACGCTGCCGGTGCTGGCACGGGCCTATGTGTCTCAGGCGGGGCGGCTCGGGCGCGAGGTGGCCGGCCTCTACTCGGCCAACAACCTGGGGGCCTTCATCGGCTGCGTGCTGGCGGGCTACGCGTTCCTGGAGCTGTTCGGGCTGACGGGCACGCTGGCGCTGGCCGGCGGGCTGAACGCGGCGGTGGCGGTCGCGGCAGTGGCGCTGGACATGAGGCTGAAGAGGTGCGGGACCGAGCCAGCGGCGCCCCCCCCCGAAGACGCCGAGCCGGCCGAGCCCGCCCGGCTGCCGCGGGGCGTGAAGGTGGCGCTCTGGGTGTTCGGCATCGAGGGCTTCACGTCCCTGGCCTACCAGATGGCGTGGATGCGGATGCTGTTCTTCTTCGTCAGGTCGAACGTGTATGCCATTTCCGCGATCGTAGCGACGTTCGTGGCGGGGCTCTCGATAGGCGCCTTCGTCGTGCGCCGGCGCATTGACCGCTCGCCCGACCCCTACCGGACGCTGGGGTTGATCGAGCTGGGCATCGGCCTGACGGCGCTGGCCACTGTCCCGCTGCTGCCGTGGTTGCTGCGGCACAGCTCCGAGCTGATCGGCCTGTTGTCACACTGGGGCTGGCTCGGCTACACGCTGACGCGCTTCGGCGTCTGCTGCCTGGTGATCCTGGCACCGACCTGCTTTATGGGGGCGACGATGCCGGTGGTGGCCCGCATCTACGTGCCCGTGCTCCGGCGCCTGGGGCGCAAGATGGGCGTTATAGGGTGCCTGGACACGCTCGGGTCGATCTTCGGGGCGTTCACGGGCGGCTTCATCCTGATCCCGCTGCTCGGGATACAGCGGACCATCATCGCCATGGCGCTGGTCAACGTGGCGCTGGCGGTCTGGATGCTCGCGGCCGATCCGGTGGCCCGGCGTGCTCCTGGCAGGCGGCCGGCGCTGCTGGCGGCCCTGGCGCTGCTCGTGCTGGCGCCGGCGCTGCTGCTGCTGCGGCCGATGCAGCTCGTCCGGAGCGTTGTGGGGCCGGAGGCCGAGATCCTCTTTTACGAGGAGAACGCGGAGGCGACCGTCTCGGTGACCCGGGGCTACGACTCGTCCCCGATGCTCTGGGTCAACGAGTCCTGGGGCGTGCAGGCGCACCGCTATGACTGGCCCAGCCATGCGATGATCGCCCACATCCCGCTGCTGCTGCACCCGAACCCCAGGCGGGTCTTGCTGATCGGCCTGGGTATCGGCTACACCGCCTGGACCTGCCGCGTCCACGGCGTGGAGGTGGACGTGGTGGAGATAGCGCCGGGCGTCAAGGGGGCCGCTGCCCTGTTCAACGAGTACAGGGGGGACATCCTGGACGACCCGGAGGTGCGCATCCACATCGAGGACGGCCGCAACTACGTGCTGGGCACGGACCGCACGTATGACTTCATCCAGGCCGGCGTCCTCCACCCGGGGCTGAACCCCGGCAACGGCGCCTTCTACACGGTGGACTTCTACCGCCAGGCGAAGCGACGGCTGGCCCCCGGCGGCATCCTGTCCCAGTGGCTGCCGCTGCACTCGATACCGCACGAAGACTTCAAGATGCTGCTGCGCTCCTTCCAGGAGGCCTTCCCTTACACCAGCGTCTGGTTCAAGCACACGACGGACTTCTGCACCTTGGTCGGCACGGCAGAGCCGCTGCAGGTAGACTTCCCCGCATTCGAACGCCGTGTGAACCGGCCCGCCGTCAGGCAGCACCTGGCCCTCTGCGACGTGGTGAACGTCTACGACCTGCTGGACGCCTTCTGCGTGGCCGACGCGCGTCTGGCGGACGGCCTCGGGCCGGGCTTGCTCTACACGGACGACCATCCGTACCTGGAGTTCCACGCCAGCCGGCCCTTCTCGGAGAATGAGGACCTCGCCAACATGGAGATGCTGGCGCGGCTGCGCGTTCCGGTCTGGCCCCGGCTCAGGGGCATCCCTCAGGAGAGGCGGGCCGAGGTCCGCGCCGAGCTGCGGAAGTGGTTTGCCGGCACGCAGTACCTGCTGGACGCGCAGATGGCCCTGTTCGTGCTGCAGTTCGCCTCCCCGGCCGCGTCCTACTACGAGGGCCTCGTGGCGGAGATGAACGCCTTGTTCGACGAGGCGCTCTCCGCCAACCCGGACGACGAGAACGCCCGGTTCCTTCGCCGCCACGGGCAGAGCATCCACCTGCTCCTGACGGGGCGCCACCTGCTGGAGGAGGGCCGGCTCCAGGAGGCGGAGCAATACCTGGCGAAGGCGGCGCAGATGGGGCCGGA